>Ga0099364_10012401_pt1 | contig 11498 bp, 8 predicted proteins | sample TergutTh196P3_FD_73070 | JGI IMG/M metagenome (GOLD analysis project Ga0099364, IMG submission 73070) | Microcerotermes parvus P3 segment gut microbial communities from Pointe-Noire, Republic of the Congo - Th196 P3 | ecosystem: Host-associated > Arthropoda: Insects > Digestive system > Gut ...
TGAAAATTTAAGGACTACAGCCCCCTATTCCCCTGTGGGGTGGGGTGCCGCCGCAGCGGCGGGGTGGTCTTACATTATTTAGGAGGTTATCCCCATGAAAAAATTACACAGACAACCCCTCACCCTCATCTTAGCCCTCATCATGCTCTTCGCAACTTCACTCAGCTCGGTTACGGCAGTAGGAGCAGATACTCCGATAACGGCGTCAATCTCACTGCAATCGGTGCCGCCGAACGGAATCGATTCGACAATCGCCGATGTCTTCCCCGACCCGGGGTTGGCCGCTGCTGTGGCAGAGGAATTGGGTAGGGGCGTGAATAGCATTGTTAGTGCAAGTGAGTTGGGGAGTATAACATATCTGTGGGATGGCAATCGAAATATCGAAAGCATCGAAGGTGTGCAGTATTTTACAGGATTAGAGTATTTGTATTTAGAAAACAATCAAATCAGCAATATAACCCCGCTTGCAGGATTGACAAACTTACAAGAGTTGGAATTATACAACAACCAAATCAGTGACATAGCTCCGCTTGCAGGATTGACGGGTCTTGAATGGTTGAGTTTATACAACAACCAAATCAGCGACATAACTCCACTTGCGGGATTAACAAACTTACTGGATTTAGTTTTACCTAACAACCAAATCAGCGATGTATCTCCGCTTGCGGAATTGACTAACTTACAGGAGTTGTATTTAAATTACAACCAAGTCTACGATATAACTCCGATTGCGGGATTGACAGGCTTAGAGTGGTTGAATTTATCCTACAACCAAATTAACGACATATCTCCGCTGGCAGAATTGACTAACTTGCGGGAGTTGAATTTATCATCGCAAGCAATCACTCTTAATGACGCCATTATTAACACTTCTACAAAATTTGTCGTGAAAGAGATTAATGCCGATCCTGTCGACCTCACATTATTGAACGATGGTACATATGAAGACGGATCGCTAACATGGACAAATACGGGTGATAACCAAGCAACATGGACTTCATCTGTAACTATCGGTAGAGCTACTGCAACCTTTGGCGGAAGAGTGTCGCAATATGCAGCTGAGAATATCAGCGAGATAGTCACTGTGGAGCATATCCTCGCCGTCCGTGACCACATCCTTGGCAAAACTCCGCTGCCTGCAAACGAGCGGACTATGATGGACGTAAACAAGGACGGTGTGATAAACATATTCGATATGCTGGTGATGAGGGATATGATATTGCGGAGGAGAATCAATGCAGAATGCAGAATCGCTTTTTAACCACGAAATGCACGAAAGACACGAAATGTTGTAATTTTAAGCCCCTGCCCTCTTTCGTAAAGAGGGTGCCGCCGCAGCGGCGGGTGTTTTTCTCCGTGGCTCCCACAAACCCCGTGTATCTTCTTGGCTCTCCCTTTGGGAGAGCTGTCGGCGTCAACGCCGACTGAGAGGGCGGGACGGACAATTGACAATTTACAATGAACAATTGACAGTTACGGGGGCTTATAATTACAAGCCCCTGATCATTATTTATCTTGATAATGAGTATAACATTCAGCTAATTCCACTGTCTCGTTTACAATACGAAACACCACGCGATTACCTTCATCGATACGTTTACTATACCAGCCGGATAAATTACCTTTAAGCGGTTCCGGATGACCTAAACCATTTATTCCGTTCCGTTGGGTATCCTCTATGATTTTTTTAAACCCCTTGAAAAGTCTTTTGTCACGTTCGGCAAGATAAAATAATTGCTCAAGAGCGTTCGGCGAAAATTTCACTGACATCATGGTATATTTTTCCTTCTCCACGTTCTAACTGTGCTATTGATTCAAGTAAATACTTTTGATTTTCGTCTGAATAAAAAGGGTCATTACCTGCGGTAATATCAAACGGTATACGATGGGTTTGTAAAACCTTATTTACAAATACATTAATCGCTCCCGATACAGAAAGACCCATGTTGTCACATATTTTAGAAAACTCCTCTTTTTTTCCGGGTTCGAGTCTTATTGTGGTGTGTTTCGACATACAAACTCCTCCTTTTATGTGTTTGACGGTTTACATTGTAATTATTATATATCAAAAATCAGATGTTGTCAAGTAGTTTCTGTACATTTTTAAAAGTCAGGTGATATTTTTGAAAATCAAAATAGGATTTTTCGGTGTTGGTAATATGGGATATGCCATAATCAGGTCTGCGGTTGAGAGCGGATATATCGAGGCGAATCGGATAGGCGTGTACGATATATTGGCACAAAACGCCCAAAGAGCGGCAGGTCTCGGGGTCGTTGTATACGACTGCGCCCGCAAACTTGCGGCAGATTGCGAGTATATCTTTTTATGTGCAAAACCTCAGGATTTTGCAGAATTGATAGCGGGCATAAAACAAGCGGCCGACAAAGAAACGGTGGTTGTCTCTGTCGGCGCGGGGATTGATTACGATTTCCTGAGCGATTCTTTTGGATTCGCCCCCAAGACGGTGCTATGTATGCCGAACGCTCCCCTGATGATAGGGGCAGGCGCCGCCGCTCTTGCCAAAGCGGGCGGAATCAGCCATGAGCAGTACAAATTTGTCGAGGGTGTGTTCAGCTCAGGAGGGACGGCCGTCCTCATAGACAAGGATAAAATGAATGAGATTATCGCCATAAACGCCAGCAGTCCTGCGTTTATCTACCTTTTTGCCAAAGGGTTTGCCGAGTATGCTCAAGATGCCGGGCTTGATGCCCGTGATTCGATGAAGCTGTTCTGTGCTGCGTTGCGAGGTTCCGCCGCCATGCTGGAATCTTCGGACAAAACCATAGATGAACTCATCACAATGGTAGCTTCCAAAGGCGGCACGACAGAAGCGGGACTGAGGGTGTTTAACGAGAAAGGTCTGACCGAAACAGTCAAATCCGCCTGCAACGCCTGTTTAGACAGAGCGAGGGGAATGCGGGATTAGCACCCCCGTGCGTACCGTGGTTACATCGGCGGGTGTTTTCCCCCGAAAGGTCGTGATTGTTATAAAAAGCGGAATATATGTTCATGTGCCTTTTTGTGCGGCTAAGTGCCGATACTGCGATTTTTATTCGATCACATGGGCGGACAGCCGGCTGAAGGAAGACTATGCAGATGCCGTTATGGCTGAGATGGATCGGCATGAAGCAGAGGCGGACACCCTCTATTTCGGGGGAGGAACGCCGCCGCTGTGGGGAGTCAGTATCCTGCGTGTGATAGATAAGGCGTATGAGAGATTCGGTCTTGACTGCGCCGAGATAACGGTTGAGGCCAACCCCGAATGTACAGAGCTTATACCCGAACTTGCAAAGGCCGGAGTGAACCGCATATCATTCGGGATGCAGTCTTCCTCGGCAGGCGAATTGTCGGCGCTGGGCAGGGGTCACGGCAAAGACATATCGAGTGCGGTTGCCGCCGCCAAAAAGGCCGGAATCAGCAACATCTCGGTCGATATTATGCTGGGTGTACCATATCAAACCCGTGCAAGTTTAGAGCAAACATTAGACAGGGTCAAGGGGTACGGCATTACCCACGTTTCGGCATATATACTCTCTCTATCGGAAAACACCCCGCTCTATAGGAGCAAAGATGCTCGCCGCATACCCGATGACGACACTATAGCCGATATGTATCTTATGACAGCAGATTATCTTTCTGCGGAGGGATTTGCACAATATGAAATCTCGAATTTTGCCAAGCCCGGATATGAATGCAGGCACAACCTGAAATACTGGAATCTGGAGCCGTATATAGGATTCGGGGCGGCGGCTCATTCCTTTATCGCGAACAGACGATATGCCCACAGCAAGGATATAGAGGCATATATATCAAACCCTGCGGACGATCTGTATTGTTATGACCAAAACGCCGGACAGGCCGATGAGTTTGTCATGCTGCAGCTGCGTCTTGCTGCGGGGATGGATCTTGACAAAGCCGAGAGACTGCATGGTATTCGCAGGGACAAAATCATAGCAGCGGTAGAGGGTCTCGAGGGACTTGCCGCAATCAAAAACGGAGCCGTCTGCCTAACCCCCCGCGGAATGCTTGTGTCGAATGGGATAATAGGACAATTAACAATGAACGATTAACAATTATATCAATGCAGAATTAAGAATGCAGAATGCAGAATGTCGACCACCCCTCCATCACAAATCAATCTGCGACCTCCTAAATTGGCTGGGGGTTATTCCGACTGCCTTTTTGAATGCACGGTTGAATGTCCTTATGTCCTCAAAGCCGCTGTCGTAGGCTATGTCGGTTATGTTGTGTTCGGTTGCGGTAATCTGCCGCTGAGCATATCTGATACGGTGCAAATTCAGATGATCTCTGTAATTTGTGCCTATTTTTTTTGAAAAGACGTTTGACAGATACGGAACGCTGACATTGAGAGCGGCTGCTATGTGTTTTAAGGAGAGTTGGCTGTTTCTGAAATTTTTCATAATATAGTCGAGCAGGTTTTTAGTAAGAACCGTAACCGAGGCATCCCCCGCCTCTTCCAGCTCCAACTCCGCCATCAGACGGGAGATAAGAATCTGAATGTAACCCTTTACCGCCAGCTTGTTGTACTTTACATCATCGTCCATGGTGAAAAATTTATCATAATACGAAAACATTGTATCAAAACAGGAGAGAACATCGGAACGTATCTTTTCTTTTGATATAAATGGATAGACAGGCGTGTAGGTTAAGAGCTTTCCCGCAAAATCTCCGGTGAGGTTTATGTCTACAATCAGAATATAAAAGAGAGCCTTTGATTTTGATATAAAACTGTGAACGCTGTTGGGAAAGCAAAAGGAGGCATCCCCCGTCTGCATCAGACGCTCTTTGCCGTCTATACAGATGGTTATTTCACCCTCCAGCAGATAGACTATCTCAATATGCTTGTGCATATGGGGAGGATAATCCATCCCCCCGAGTTTGTCAAGCCTGAACATCTGATTGTCCTTGTTTTCATAATTAACAAACATACTTTACCTCTCTGATCATTCGGCTTTTGTCATTTCTTGCTCTTTTACAGTATTCCACTCGATAATATTCTGGCATATTCCTATTTCATAGTCTATTTTATCCATTACATTCTTGATTGAAAGTTTTTCTTGAATATGGATAAAATGAGACATATATTCGTAATCAATTTCACCATTAAATGTTACAGGAAGATATATTTCTAAATCCGGTAAGGTGTCAGTAGCATTAGATAAATAAGCAGTGAATAAAACTTGAAGTTTATTAATTGCAGTTGCAAAAAACAGTCGCACTTCACGACTTTGAAATCCGTTTTTAAATACCAACGCCTTTACTCTTGTGCCGATATGAAAATCTTCGGCTTGAACAGACGCCCAAAATATTCCTCTATCCGCAAGAGCAATCGTTTCTGTTGCCTTAAATAATGTTCGGTCTTCCAATCGTTTAATTTTTTTTGTTATACCGTTATTACTGTGCTGGTGACTAATAAGAGGAATATCGCCAATATCGGTTCTGCTAATAATGACATCTCTGCCGGTGAAAATATCAAACAGTCCATCCTTTCCGCCGATTTTAAAACTTCTATGTTCAACTTCTCCATTCCTATATTTTATCAAAATATCTTTTTCTTTTGATGTCAAGATATATTTCTTCAATTTAGAAACTCGAAGATACGCATTAAGTGTCTTTTCACGAGTTATCTTCCTTTTTTCTATACACTTTTTTTCGATCTCAACTATATAGTTTTCCATAAAATCAAAGTCTATTTCAGCACATAAGTTGACAGGCAAATAAAGTTCAACATTTTTAAGAATCTTAATGTTGAACGATGTTTTCCCCCAAGAAAAATTTGAAAATGCTTTTTTCATTGCGGATATTAGATATAGTGCTACTCTTCTTGTTAATTGGGTTTCTAATAAAGAAAAAACTTTAATCTTATCACCTGTAAAATAAGGCTTGTCTTGAAAAAACATTGTTGCTGTATCTTGCCCGAAACTTATTGTATTAGCGGGGTTCAAATAACACTCGTCTTCGTTAATGTAACCTCGAATACCATTATTGCTTTCGCCACGAGCGACATATCTATTCTTCCCGCCGAAAGTCAGAGTATTAGCGTTAAATCTTTTAGGGGGTGTTGTGATGTCGAAGATACTGCCGATTTTAATTTTTTGAAATTTAACCATTGTTTTCACCCCTCAAAACTTGCTCAACTTCCCACGCAAGATAATCTCCAACAACTTTTATAAAATCCGCTTCATTTGGGATAGTATCAATTTTTTTGTGTCCTGAAAAAGTCCAGTCGTTGCCTTCAAGGGTAATGGTGTCCTCAATATATTCATCTTCTGTAAAATAATTAAGATATGATTTGCCATAATTAACAAGGTCAACGATTTCTTGATAACGTTCAGGTGCATTTGCAACGTTTCTTAAATTAACACCAAGACTCGCTTTTTTACGGTTCTGTCTCAAATATCCGTCATTGGCCATATCAATAAATTTAACTGATTGCTTAATATTATGTGCTTTTCCAATCTCAAAGACATAAATAGCAGTTTGAACTCCTGCCTTTCCTTTAAATATATCCGCCATATGAATACTTGCTAAAAGCGTATTCTTTTTCAACAACTCTTTTGTATAGGGTAAACCTCCTCCCGACCCCGCATTTTCTTGTATAAGGATAACTGCTCTTCCGTTTGACATTCGTTCAAGAGCCTTTTTAACGAATATAAATCCCTTACCCTCAGCTGAATACGGAGGATTGAGCAAAAATACGTTGGCAGGGAAAGGCTCATCCTTATCTGCTCCCCATTCGTAGTTGCCGCTATATTCAGTTAGCGAGTTTTTGTGTAATATGTTTGACGAACCGTCTCCCATCAAAATCATGTTGAGGACAGCAAGCATATAAATATCAGAACGCTTTTCGATGCCGAGCAACTGTTTGATTTTTATTTGTGTTATTTTTTTATTGAGTTCGTTAGGACTATTTATATGTTTTTTTGCATCTTCAATCATTAAATTCATCGAAGAAATTAAAAATCCGGCCGACCCCGCTGCATAATCCCACACATATGAGTTGCGGTCAACCTTTGCGAGTTTAGCCATAAGAGTTGTCACATAACGAGGTGTAAGAACGACATCGTTTTTATCGGAATCGGGAATATCCGCCCATTCATTCAAGACATTGAATAATTTTCCGGTAAAGTCAAGATGATGTGCAGACACGAATATCGGCAATATTTTATTTTTAACTGCGGTGTAAACGGTTTTTAATTTACTTTCGCCATTGTACGGTGTGGATAAACCTGAGTGAATAAACACCCTTGATAAATCATTGACTAACATATCAATTTTTTCTTGCGGTAATTCGCGTTCGGTTAAAAAACTTGATATTTTGTTTAGAATAGTTTTGCCATCGTTAGAATCCTTGCCCGTTTCCCCTTTAAGGTCAGAAATTTCAAGCGGAGCAACCTTACCCTCAACGCCAAGCCCTGCCATTATCATGCCTGTAATAAGTTCAACACGAGAGCCGACAGAAATTTGTAAATCATCGTGCATTGTTTGATTGAGAGCTTTAAGGCTTTCTTCAATTTTTGACTCGATTTTTTGACTTTGAGTTTCAATTTCTTCGGGGGTGAGTTTTAACAACTCAACCTTTTTAATGAAATCCTCAAAATTTTCAGGTGCCAAAAATGAAAGGTCAGAATATTCTCCCACACGTTTAGGCACGGAGAGGTTATCATCAGAAACATAATACACTTCGAGTTCGGTTTTTAGTTGATTGGCTTCCATATATCCATTAATCCCTATTGCGATAACTTCATTATAGCTTTCGGTATAATCGATAACAGCCTTTGCATAATGTACAGCCCCGTTTACTGCAAAACCGTTAATGTTAGAATAATTTGCTTCGCCTTTAGCTGTCGTGTTATCCACCTCTCCTTTAGAGTTGAACTTGACGAGTTTCCCTCTTATGCCTTTCACTTCAATCATAATAGGTATGCTCTTTTTAGATTTCGTTTCCAACAAAAGACGTATATCGGGATAGTTGCCGCCATCCCGGCCTCTCTTAGAAGGAGCTTCTTTCATAGACTTATCTATTTCGGGGTTAATGTTATCGGTTTTAGCGAAAAAGCTGCGTTTGTATGCGTTAAGCTGTGACTTGGCGTGGTCCTGTGTTATTTCTTCTACTGACCTGTTTTTTTTCACCACGGAAAACAACCGCCTTTCAAGATATAGTTGTACTAACACCATTGTAGCACAAACTATATAGATTTCAACCTTTTTTAAAAAATAATTAATTTTAGGACAAATGAGCGGTAGCGGTTTAACCGATTGTTTTTTGCCCATAAAATAATAAAATATGACTATACTTTCTCAGAATCAAGATATATAATAATAATACTATCTAAGTGAAATAAGTGAAAGGATTGGGATTGTATGAAAAAGAGGTTTGCACGACCGCTGAGCATGGCCATAAGCGTTGCTATGATGTCCTGTATGCTCTATTTAGTTCCGCTGAGTAATTATGTAAAGGTGGATGCACTTATGCCGTATCAAGACATATCTCTCTCTTTTGAGGAGAGAGCAGCCGACCTTGTGTCGAGGATGACACTGTCTGAGAAAGAAAAACAGATCGCCAACAGCGCCCCTGCTATCACAAGGCTTGGAGTGCCGAGCTATAACTATTGGAACGAGGGTCTGCATGGAGTTGCCAACATCAATCAGGGCGAGAATGCGACCTCATTCCCCTATTCGCTCGGAATGGCGGCATCTTGGGACAGAGAGCTTGTACGAGAGGTTATGACCGCTACGGCCGACGAGGCTCGTGGGTTTAACCAGCTGCGGAACAAGGGGCTTACCTACTGGTCTCCGACCATAAACCTTGCCAGAGACCCACGATGGGGACGAAATCACGAGTCTTTCGGCGAGGATCCCTATCTGACCGCCCAGATAGGACAGAGTTTTGTAGAGGGTTTTCAGGGTGACCATGAGAAATATATCAAGATAGTTTCTACCCCCAAACATTATGCCGCAAACAATAGCGAGTATAACCGTCACAAAGGCACCTCTAACATAGACGACCGCAATCTGCGTGAGTATTACACCCGTGCCTTTAGGGACATATCGCTGAACACCAATGTCGGCTCTGTTATGAGCGCCTACAACCGTGTCAACGAGGTTCCCGCCTCTGCTCACAGATACCTGCTGAACGACCTGCTCCGCAAAACATGGGGATTCACGGGATTTATCGTCTCCGACTGCGGCGCTATTAATAATATGTACGAAACATTCAACCACAACTGGAGACCGAGCGAGGACAACAACAGATTCACCGCCGTTAGGGTTGGACGAAGATATGTTGACGGTACCCGTCTTATAACACCGCCCGGAGCCACCGCTCTGTCGCTCATGGCGGGAACCGACATGGACTGCGGCAGTGTCTATCCCAACAACGGCGTTGCGGCGGTAAACAACGGTCTTATGTCCGAGCATGATATGGATATAGCGCTCGTGAGAATATTTACCGCCCGCATGAAGCTGGGTGAGTTTGACCCGACCGAGGATGTACCCTACCGTGATTCTGCATACTCCTATGCTAATCAGATCACCAGCAAAAAGCACAAACAGCTTGCCGAGGATTCCGCCGATCAATCGATCGTATTGCTGAAGAACCAAAAGGCGAGATCGGCCGACACAAGACCGATACTCCCGCTTGACAAGAACAAGAAGAATGTCGTGCTTGTCGGCCCCTCGCAGATAGCGACAAACTACATACTGGGCGCATATTCCGGTATTCCTTTCCCCGAAGATATATCAACCCCGCGTCAGGGTATCGCTAATGTTTTAGGGCTTAGCGATGAATCTCAGGTTACCTATCTGACAGGCGGATCCTTCCGAGGTACCGTTGTATCACAGGTCAGGGATGTCAATCTTGTCAAGGACGGAGAGAATGTCAGAACACTAAGACCTGCTGATCATTCCTCTGCAAAATCAAGGGGCATAGTCTATCAGCTCAACGAGAACAGATTCGGATATATCGAGCCGGACAGCGTTATCGTCTATGAAAACATAGACATTACCGAAATTGACTCAATCGCCATAGAAACACGGGGAGAGGGCGGAACGGCCCAGTTCTATATGTATTCAGAGACGGGGAGCATGATGGTTGCCTCAACATCGATCGGAGGAAGCACCCCAAACGATACCATCTATAATCTGAGCACAGCAAACATAGGCAGTACGGGCGGATACAATGTCGGCGAACTCCATGTAGTATTCGTTCTTCCCGAACAGCAGGTAAATCTGTCGCCGTCTGATCAAAACACCATTGCAAATGCCGACGCCGTTATTGTAGCCATAGGATCACAGGGCGGCGACTCAAGCGAGGGGCTTGACCGAGGATTCCTCTCGATGCGCCGTATGCAGGGTGAACTTGCCAAGGCTGTTTGGGAACTCAACCCCAACACCGTTGTGCATATACAATCGGTAGGAATGCTCGATCTTAGCGAGTTTGTTGACGATGTTCCCGCTATATTGTGGTGCGCATACAACGGGCAGGCTCAGGGCAACGCAATGGCAAGGGTCATATTCGGCGATGCCAACCCCACCGCAAAACTCCCATTCACATGGTATGCAGACGAAGACCAACTCCCGACCATTGACGACTATCACATCAGAGGGGACGAGTTTGAGGGCAAAACCCACAACGGCTGGACATATCAGTATTTTACCGGAGACACAACCTATCCTTTCGGACACGGGCTTACCTACTCATCCTTTGAATATACCAACACGACTATAGACAAAACTACAGTCACACCAAACGACACCGTAACGGTGACGGTAGATGTAGAGAACACCGGAGGCGTTGACAGCGCCGAGATCGTACAGATGTATGTTGTACCGCCCGTCAATGATAGAATCTCCCGTCCCGCCAAGCAGCTCAAGGGATTCGACAAGGTAAAACTTGCAGTCGGCGAGAAAAAGACGGTCACAATAACATATGACCTTGCCGATATGTATTTTTGGGATGAAGACCTGCAAAGAAACACGCATGATCAGGGTGACTACATCTTCCAGATCGGAGCATCAAGCGATGATATAAGGTTTGAGGAGACGGTCAGTCTATACGGGATTATCGATGAAAGGCTGTTGGTTGTCGGCGCCCATCCCGATAGAGTGATACTCGATGCAAGCAAACCGGGCGCAAGAATCAATTCGGGCATCGTGGCATCACTGCGTGACGACAGATGGCTCGATCTTGCAAGAAGCGATGTCACAGTTACCTACACAAGCGGCGATGAGAGTGTGGCGATAGTTGACGGCAAAGGCATCGTTACACCGACAGGAGAGGGTGTTACAACCATAACGGCGGCCGTTAGTTTCGGCGGCGACACCATGACTGCCGACTTCCCCGTGGTTGTGTTTATGGATGACGAGGTTGTCCTAACCGGAATAAGCGTAGACGGCAAACTTCTCAGGGGCTTTGAGGGCAGGGTATTCTCATATGATTACGCCGTTCCCTTTGCACAGACCAACATTCCCGCAA
>Ga0099364_10012402_pt1 | contig 11497 bp, 6 predicted proteins | sample TergutTh196P3_FD_73070 | JGI IMG/M metagenome (GOLD analysis project Ga0099364, IMG submission 73070) | Microcerotermes parvus P3 segment gut microbial communities from Pointe-Noire, Republic of the Congo - Th196 P3 | ecosystem: Host-associated > Arthropoda: Insects > Digestive system > Gut ...
GAATATATTGCAAACTCAAGAATCCCTCCAAGGGATTTTCAAATGGAGTATGAACAATGGTATTTGTCAATTGGTTTATCTACAGGTTATAGATGGCTGACGCCTCTTGGAATTCTTGGTTTAGGCGGCGGAATGCGTTACGGTTTAATTCAAAATACTTACGATGAAATTCTGCGTCCGTTTGATCCGACTCTCAGAGAAGGAAACAACACATGGGTTCCTAAAAATTCATTCTGGCTTGCAGTTACTCTCGATCAGCGCGATATCTTTTACGATCCTTCAAGCGGATATTTTTTCTATGAAAGATTTGGATTATACGGCGTATTGGATCACGAAAGAGAACATTATTTACGAAGCGATACGAAAGCTCAATTTTATATGACATTGTTTGACATTCCTGTTAATGAAAGCTGGAATTTCAAAGGCGTTCTTGCTATGCAAGCAGGATTATCAATTATATTCCCGCAGCCATGGCGTGGTTCCTTCGCGATTGAAGATGCTAATAAACTTGCAGTTGACGGAATGTTTACAGGAAGAGGATGGAACATCGAATATCGTAACAAAGGACTTGTGTTATTTGACAGTTGGATAGAACTTCGCATTCCCTTAGTTCAAGGCATTCTTGCGTTTGACTTCTTTTTTGACCTCGCCGCTGTTGAAAAAAGAGAAGGCGATTATTTTAACCAAGGTAATTTTACAATTAGTAATTTTAAATTCAGTTACGGCGGAGGGATTAGGTTTACATTACCGCAATTCCCAATTCGTATGAGTCTTGTCAAACGTTTTGAAATATTAGACGATTGGAGCGTTAAGTGGGCTCCGGGCGCGATTTTCGGCGATCCGAGCAGACCCTGGACTGGTATGGATCTTGTTATATCATTTGTAATTACATATTAGGAGTATTTATGTTAAAGCGAGTGTTGTTTTTTTTGTTATTGAATGTAACATGTATTCTTTACGGACAGCAGATTACACGATTTGCACTTGTTGATCTTCCAAGGGTTTATACTACATTTTTTTCTCAATCAAGTGCTGTAAGAGAATTTGAAGAACGAAGCGCGAGAGTTCAATCGGAAATAAACAGGCGTACCAATGAATTGCTGCAGTTAAGGGCAAGACATTCAGAGGCTGTATTACAAGGGAATCAGGCAGAAGCTTCAAGACTGGAGTTGCAGGTTTATGCAATGAATGAAGCTATAAGAGAGTATTATCAGACAAACACAGCAATTCTTGAAGCTGAATTAAGCAGGCTCATGCAATCTGATTCATTTTTAAATCAAGTCTACGATGAAATTCGTTATATTGCAGAGAGCGAAGGGTATAGCATGGTGCTTAATTCAAGAGATAATACAAGTATTATCTGGTATAACCCGGTGATTGATATAACAGATAGAGTAATTTCAAGTTTACAGGCTAAAGTCGGAAATTAAAGAAAATGGACGCGTCTAAATCAAGTCCAATGTTAGAGCAATACAGACGCATAAAAAGAAAACATGAAGGGAATGTTCTTTTTTTCCGTCTTGGCGACTTTTATGAAATGTTCGCAGAGGACGCTGTTGAAGTTTCTGCCCTCCTTAACCTTACTCTTACAAGCCGAAATGGACTTCCAATGTGCGGAGTGCCTTATCATGCGGCGAGAAATTATATTGCACGTCTTTTAAAACTGGGAAAAAAAATTGCAATTTGCGAACAACTAACCGCTGCATCTAAGGGAAGTAAAATTGTTGAACGTGATGTAGTAGAAATAATTACACCCGGGACAACTGTTGACGAAGATTTTCTGGACAAAGGCAGTTCAAATTATCTAGGCTGCCTTACATATTCTTCAGGAAATAAACCCGATATTGAAACATCGGAAAAAAAAGGAAAAATATGCGGCTTTTTATCTTTTTCATATATTGATATATCAACCGGCGATTTTTATGCTACCTGTTTTGTAAATGATCCGCAAATCTTAAGACAAGAACTTGAGAGGCTTTCAATAAAGGAATTGCTGATTCAAGAATCGCTTTTAGAAGAAGAGAGTGATGTAGCTTCTGCAATTTATGAAAGAAATGGAATTGTTCTTAACCGATGGGCTGACTGGCTTTTTGATCCTATACAGGCAAAACACAGGCTTGAAAAACAGTTTGGTCTTGCAAACCTAAAAAGTTTTGGTCTTGAAGAAAACAGTGTAGAAATAGTATCTGCAGGTACGCTGCTAGAATATCTTGATACAACTTCAAAAAGCCTGCTTCCGCATATAAGAACGTTAAATGTATACCATGAAAGTGAATATCTAGGGCTCGATGAATCCAGCCAGCGGAATCTTGAATTATTGTTTAACCAAAGAGACGGTGATGTGCGTTTTTCGCTTTTTGAAGTAATGAACGAATGTAAAAGTTCAATGGGGCGAAGGCTCCTAAAGAGGCGTATTTTACATCCTTTATGTGATCTTAACAAAATAAACAATCGTCTTGATATGGTAGAAGATCTCTACCGCGATCAGGGGCGATTAAGCAAACTTCGCGATATTTTGGGAAAAACACCCGATCTCCAGCGGCTTTGTTCAAGACTTGCAATGGATAAAGCGCATGGGCGCGACTTATTGTCAATTAAAACTGCAATTGCCTGCTTTAATACAATACAAGAATTATATAAAGAACGTGAAAAAGAGATGGTGACAGGCGAGCAAGAAGAAAATTTTGTACAGAATTTTGATATTCTTACACATGTTTATGAACTGCTAGATAAAGGAATTTGCGATGAACCCTCTATTTTACTTAACGAGGGCGGTTTAATTAAAGACGGGTACAACAAATCTATTGACGATCTTAAACTGTTAAAAGACAAGGGAAGGCAGTTTCTTGAAGATTATCTTGAAGAAGAAAAAAATGAAACGGGAATAACCAACCTAAAAATTCGCTACAATCGTCTTATAGGATATTTTTTTGAAGTTACCAATGCACAATTGGATAAAGTTCCAAAACATTTTATAAGAAGGCAGGGGATTGCAGGCGGCGAAAGATATTCAACAGACCGTCTTTCGGCTCTTGAATCGGATATAAACGGAGCTTCTGACAAAATAATTGAGCTAGAAAAAAAACTTTTTTTAGAAATCCGCGAACAGGTTAAACAGGCGCTTATTCCGCTTTCTGATGCTGCGCATCTTCTTTCAGAAATTGATGTTTCTCAATCCCTTGCAAAAGCAGCTTCAATAAGAGGATGGACGCGCCCTAAGGTTAACAATAGCGGAAATCTTGAAATATATGACGGTCGTCATCCTGTTGTTGAAGCCCACCTTGCCCGTGGTGAATTTATTCCAAATGACATTATTTTAAATACCGAAGGCGGAATCTCTTTTGCAATGATAACAGGACCGAATATGGCAGGTAAATCAACGTATTTAAGGTCAGCGGCGTTGATAATTATAATGGCGCAAATGGGCAGCTTTGTCCCGGCAAGAGAAGCTTATATTGGGCTTTGCAATCGTATTTATTGCAGAGTTGGAGCTTCAGATAACCTTGCACGAGGAGAATCGACATTCCTTGTAGAAATGAATGAAACGGCATATATTCTCAACAGCGCTACAGAAAAAAGCCTTGTAATTATGGACGAAGTGGGCAGAGGAACCGGAACCAATGACGGACTTTCTATTGCATGGGCAGTAAGCGAAGAACTGCTAAACAGGATTAAATGCAGAACGCTTTTTGCAACACATTTTCATGAGCTTTCTCTTTTATCTCATCCTAATCTTGCAAACAGATCTATGGAAGTGCTTGAAGTTCCTTTGAATTCCGCTTCAAAAACCAAAGCTTCCGGAGGCTTAGAAGAAAAAATAATATTTTTAATAAAATTAAAAGAAGGTCCCGCCGCTGAATCGTACGGTATACATGTTGCAAAACTTGCAGGTCTTTCACAAAATGTTCTTGAAAGAGCCTCTCAAATAATGAGCAGGTTAAAAGAAAGAGATACAGAATTAAGCAAAACATTCATGAACGAAAAGATTTTTGTTAACCGTACAAATATTCATGTTAACGAAAATGAAATAAGACATAAAAAAACGCCAAAAATATCAAAAACATCTATTCAAGACGAGGCTCCATCATTATTTGATTAACTTTCATTGTTCTAATGTAAGCACTGTGCATTGCTGTGCAATATATAGTGTATGAAAAAAATATTAAAATTTCTTTTTTGGGCGAAAAACTATCTTTTTCCAGAATACTGCGCTTTATGTAAAAACATTCTTATTGATGTTAATGAAGTAAAGTATGGTTTATGTAATGATTGTTATCGTTCTATACTGGTTGTTCAGGGGTATAAATGTGAATTATGCGGAAAACCATTAATCTCTGAAATTAAAATATGCTTGGAATGCCGTGATAATAACAAGCGCAATTATGATCGTCTTTGGGTTATTTTTCCATACACAGGAAAATACCAGAAACTACTTACTGAATATAAATTCAATAAAAAAATTAAATTAACGAATTTATTTTCAGAAAAAATTGCTAATTTACTTGAAACAGAACCTTGTTTAAAGGATGCTGTAATTGTACCAGTTCCGCCAAGACCCGGAAAAATAAAGAAAACAGGATGGGATCAGGTTGAATTCCTTGTAAAAACATTGGAAAAATTAACAACACAAAAAGTTTACCGCTGCCTTAAGCGCCGTAAATCAAAAGTTCAAAAGCAGTTAAGCCGTAATCAACGTATGGACAATTTAACAGGACGAATATATACACATAAAAAAATTCCAAAAATTGTTTTATTAATTGATGATGTTATAACCACTGGTTCTACCATTAATATATGCGCTTCTGTACTTAAAAAAAACGGCGCAGATAAGGTATATGGACTATGCCTTTTTTATGATTAACCTATATAATCTTTATATGCATTATGATTTATTAATTAAAAACGGAACAATTGTAAACCCTCATGAAAGTTTTGAAGGTGATATAGCCGTTAGAAATGGTAAAGTCGTTTTTTCAGAAAAAGGTGAAGGCAATGTTGAAGCAGATGAAGTTTACGATGCAAAAGGCTTTCATGTTCTTCCCGGAATAATAGATGCGCATGTACATTTTCGCGACCCCGGTCTTACAGAAAAAGAAGATTTTGAAACAGGAAGTCTTGCCGCAGCATTCGGCGGAATTACAACAGTTGCAGATATGCCGAATGTGGATCCTGTTACATCAACAGTGCAATGTTTTAAAGAAAAATTAAACATCGCCCGTGAAAAATCCTATGTAGATTTTGGTCTTTTTGCCCTCCTTTCACAGGATAATTTAAATGAAATGGATGGTTTAAAAAATTCCGGCGCTTTGGGTTATAAGGTTTTTTTAGGAACTTCAACAGGAGAAATTAAAGCTCCACCGCCGGATGTTTTATCACAACAATTAAAAAAAGCCGCTTCCCTTGGAATGCGTACAGGGTTCCATGCCGAGACAGAAGATTTAAACGCTTTTTTTTCATCCATACACACAAGAAAGAATGAAATTAACTTTGACGGTTTTATGTTAAATGATGCAAGACCTGTAATATCTGAAAATATTGCAATATATAACGCTGTATGCCTTGCAAAATTAACAGGAGCAAAAATACATATTCATCATGTTACATCAGATGACGGAGCTCTTTTAATTTACTTTGCAAAAAATAGCGGAATAGATATTACTTCCGAAACATGCCCGCATTATCTTTTATTAAATGCAAGGGAGCATGTATATAAGGTTTATCCTCCAATACGTGAAGAAAATCATTGCTATGCGCTCTGGAAAGCCTTAAAAAACAATGTAATTAATATGATTGCAAGCGATCATGCGCCTCATTCTGCGCAGCAAAAAGAACTTCCAGTTATTCAAACGCCCGGAGGTATCTCAGGAATTGAAACAATGGTTCCTCTTATGTTAAATGAAGTTAACAATGGCAAAATATCACTTAATAACTTTGTCTTTCTTGCAAGTGTACAGCCTGCAAAAACATGGGGCATCTATCCGCAAAAAGGAAATCTAAACCCGGGAGCTGATGCAGACATTACAATTGTAGACATGAATAGAAAAAAAATTATTTACGGTGCAGATTTCCATTCAAAAAGCAAAACCACTCCTTACGAAGGAATGGAAGTAAAAGGAATTCCAATAACAACAATAGTAAGGGGAAAATTTATTTTAAAAAATGAAATCCTTTGCGGCAGTAAAGGGTACGGAAACTTAGTGTCCTGTCCTGGAATATGACAGAACACTAAGTTATTACCCCGGGACCCTGACAGAGTTCATTATCTTATTAAGCGAAACTAGAGGATCCTCGTACATTTCAAACCTAAAGCGTATTTCATAATTTTTGTCTGAAACAATGCGAATTGTCTTATTAATACAGTTCCTTAATTCCTTTGAACCAATATCCGGAAAATATTTTGCTTTACGCGGGATAAATGTAAGTTCTCTTCCGTTTCTTCGTATAATACCTATATTTGCGGGTATCGGCACAAGGAAAATAAGATAATCATCTGATTTGCTACCGCCAACAGTAAAAGAATATCCAGATTTTAAAGAATGGATATTACGTTTGCCAATAGCTGTATTTTGTTCTTCAACAAACAAATTCAATAAAAGCGGTCCTGTAGGGCTAATTTCAACAGGTTTATTTTTATCTGAAAGATCATCATAAGGCGATCTCCTTGTCTGGCTTACAGCATAAGCGGAAAGTTCTTTTGTATGTTCAACAGGTTTTTCAGTCCGCTTTTCAACAGGTTTTTTTTCTGAAACGGTTTCTGACATTACACGAGTTGGTTTTGAACCAAGATTGCGCGTTGCAAAATAAATTATTAGAGCTAGGATAACTAAGGCTAATAAAATAATAATTATTAATAACGGCGAAGGAAAAGCTGATGACCTTGATCCAGCTGTATCTGTAGCCGAAGGTGTTGTTTGCGGTCTTGATGTTACAGTAGTAGTGTCGGTGGAAGACGATGTTGCAGGAGTATCTGCAAGTGCAGAACCTGTAGTTGTAGAAGTATCTGTAAAATCGGATGAAATTTCTGTTCCTGCGCCGGATGTATCTGTTGAACCTAAAGTAAAAGCTTCCTGACCAAAGGTTTCTGTTACGATAGGATCGAAAGCAGGTTCGGGCGCTGCAGTTTGAACAGGAGCGGTTGACCCCGGCATAGGAGTGCGCCCTGAAACAGGAACATTGGTTAGAGGCCGACCCGGAGTAACTTGAATATAATCAATCGTTGTATTGCTTGAAGATAAGCGCTGCCTTGCGGAATTCACAAGATCGGCAGCGCCGGTGTTGGCTAAAGTAACAATTACAATCTTTTTATCACGGTAGGGTAGAGAAGCGGCATACTGCTCTGTAAAAGTAAGAGCGGAGCTTAAGTTAAAGCCGCTTTCTACAGGGTATTGAAGAAGCATTCTTCCAATTATTGTTTCTACATCCCCAACGCCCGAAATTCGTCTTGCTACATCAAGACGCGGAACTGCAGAAAAAGGAATTAGATGAAAAGTATCTCCGACACGTATGAATTCTCTTAAGAAAGAACCGGTTAAATAATCATTAACATATTCATAAGATGAACCCATTTGAGAAGAAGTATCAAGAACTAGAATCAGATCTATAGGCGCATTTTGTCCATGAACAGAAACCAGAACAAAGATAAGAAACATAACTAACAAAACCGTCTTTTTCATAACCATACCTCACCAAATTTGGATATTTTCCGCTGTTATAGCAACAACTCTCATTTATACCGGCATAATTTTTTCCACCGCATAAAGAATTTTTTCTTCGTTTATCGCATATTCAAACTTTTCACCTTCTACCTTATTAAGTATAGCACTTCCAAATGGAGAAAGATAGGAAATAATGTATTTGACCGGGTCGGATTCCCAAGGTCCTAAGATGGTAAATTCTTCTTTTTCACCCGTTGTCTCATTAAAAAGATTAACTTTTGTACCAAAAGAAACTCTTGAAGTATCAATATTTGCAGGATCAAATATCTGAGCTCTTTCAATTTCTTCCTTGCGTCTTCCAACTTCGGCATTAAGCTGAACTTGTTTTTCTTTTGCGGCGATATATTCTGCATTTTCTTTTAAATCGCCATGCAGCCTTGCTTCTTCAATTTCCTTGGAATTTTTTCTAACTTCAATTTCCATGATATCTTTAAGCTGCTTTGTTTTTTCCTCATATTTTGCCTGAGTACACAAAAGCCTTCCAGAAACCTTCTTTTCGGCTTCTCCAAAAAATTTAAAATCGGGGAATTTATCCTTGATAATAGTGCGAAGATTTTGTTTATCCTGAGGATCAATATCTTTTATCCCGTTTATAAATGTAAATATCCTGATTATTTCTTCTTCGCCGGCGCTGTTAATGAAAGATACAAGGATGCCGTCTTTAAATAGAATGTTATGAACATGTTTGTTAATTTTGCGGTTTTCCACAGTGTCTTTTGAATTTTCAATATCTCGGTATGTGATGTCCAGAATGTGGATAAGCGTTATAAGCTGTTTTTCTGTACTGATGTTTGCAGCTTTAAACCAGCTTTTATTTCCTGAATTTTTATAAAGCCAAACAACAGCTTCTCTGGCTTCCCGGAATTTATCAAAACTTTCTATACATAATTGTGAAAGTTTATCATTTAAACCGGCTTCTTCAAGCTGTTCAGTGATTGTCGCCAACTGCGAAACCGGAAATAATTTTATATAAATATCTGCCCATTCATTAATATATAACTTTATGTTATTAAGAAATTCAATTTTTAATTTTGTATCTTTTAGGTTCTTAAAAAGTTTTTGAATATCCTTAATACCGGAAAAAATTTCTGGAAATTTTACAATTAAAGCGGATTTTAATTGTAAATAATTTTTATTTTCAGAAAGTTCACTTATAAGAAGGAACGAAGCGATGGAATATTCTATATTTTCCTTTGTTGAACGAAGGAAATCCGTAAAGAATGATAACATTTCAGAAAAATAATCTGAAGCGGGATCCGCCTTTTTATTGTTTACATAGTCGCGCATTGCAGAAATTTTATCATAGAAATTCTTTTGCGCAATAAATTCACTGTATAATTTTTCGGAAACGCTTACAGGTCTTTCACGGACAATGTAAATGTCGCTGTTATCCGGGCTTACTCCAAAATCGGGGTTGGATTTTAGAATATCTCTTGCGCGGGAACTCCATGTTGACCATTCACCGGCTGTAAGAATAGCAGGTGAAACTTCAGCTTTAACTCTTTTCATATCGCAGGCATTATCAAAACTTTTTATTATAACTTTTAGCGTCCAGATGATATTTTCATCTTTATCTTTAATTCTTTCTCTTAGTTCTTCTTTTTTCTTAGTAGCTTTTAAAACCCAGATATGGTCTTTTGACAAAGTTTGAAGAGCGTCAACTGCCATTTTAATTAACATTAAATGCCCGCGCTTTTTAGAAAAATCAATTTTAATTTCATCGCCTACAATACCTGCGATGCGGCCTACACCCCATGTACGATGATAAACAAAATTACCTTTATCAAAGGCGATGTGTTTTTCAAAATCTGCTATCGCCTGATGGACTGCACGGTAGTTTTGTGAAAGATTTGATATACGAATGTATTCTTCTAGCTGGCTGTGGGAAGCGTACTTCTTCTTGTAACATTCGATTATTTCTCTTCGGGCATGTACATCTCTTTCATCATATTCAAGAATGATTTTTAGAATACTTATTGCGGTATCAATGTCTATTGTCTTATATTTTTGGTATAGTTCATTTAATAAAATAACAGCCTTATCATCGCTTACTGTCTTTGCAATTTTCTTTTGAATGTGAAGGAAAAAGTCGATATCTTCTGTATTTATAGAAATTAATTTTTCCCAAATTTCTTTTATATTTATAAAGTTTTTTTTATTTATATAACGGTGAAGGGCTTTTTTGTAATAATCGATTGTTTCTTCTTTGTTTCCAAGTTTTTCATAATGTTCTGCAAGAGCTTTTGATATATCAGCTTCTTCAAAATCGGCTTTAACAAGTCTTTCCCATACAGGGATTATTTTATCTTCTTCACTGTCGTTTTTATAACATTCGGCAATTGTTCTAAGCGCGTATTTCGATTCACCGTAATCAAGTATTCTTTCACAAAGGTATCTAACAATGTTCCATTTGTGGTTGTCCATAAATATCGATACAAGATTAATTATTGCAGAATCATCAATGATCTGGCGGGAAATGGCAATCATACCGGAAAGGTACAGCGCTATAATACTGTTTCTTGTATGTCCAAGATGATCATCGCAATTTTCTTTGAGTTCATCAATTATTTTTTCTTCCTTTGCTGTTTTTAGGAAATAATCAAGTTCTTTGAACTGTCCGGTAGAATAGTTGCCAAGGCTTGCCCTTGTCCATTTTTCTTCATTCAAAGTTTCCTGTAGTTTTTTTATCAGAGCCTGTGCATTTTCTGATAATTCTTTTCCCGTACTTTGACCGGGTGTCTGCCCTGTAGTTTGAGTTATATCTGTATTACTCATAAAATTTTCTCCTCATTCGCCATAGATTACCCGGCAAAAATACTGTAAATACCGGGATCGGTAACTTTTATTTTTAACATGGTCTCTTCGATTAACGAAGGATCCTCACGGCTAATTTCATAATAATCAATAAGCCAAAAATAATGGTTTAAGAGCCTTGGTTTTAAAATTTCCCGCCTTGCAGGATTTGATTCATATTCAGACTCCAGCGAAAAAATAGACTGTTTAAGTCTTCCCGCTTCCATTTGTTTTAATTCACGTTTTACCGAAAACACCCCCCATAAATACCCGTAAACAGGTATCCATTGACATAACAATTCCTTTTCATACCCAAGTTCTGCAACCTTATCACGTAACTTTATGATAAGCGCAGATTCAAGACTATTTATATCAATCTTTGAAGGATCGATAAAAAATGCTTCTCTGAACAATGCCTTTGCCGTTTTGGTCTGGGCAAGTAAAGCATTAACATCCGCCACTTCAGAGAGGATTTGCGCATCATCTCTTTTAATTTGGATTGCCTGTTCCAAATACTCCAAAGCCTCATCATAATAACCAAGCCCTTTATAGCAGCGGCCTGCAAGAAGTAGAAGCCCGCAGTCATACTGGTTTACCTGATTTGATAATAAACCTTTAAAAAAAAACAAAGCCTTTGAATAAACAAAATATCGAACTGCATACTGGCATTGTTCGTAAGTCTGACTAATTCCCCCTATAAATTCATAATACTGTTTAAAAAGAGAAATTAAAAAAGACCCTTTTTCATATGGGTTTTTTATTTCATCAATCCCCCCGGCATAAACCTGCCACCATTTAATGCATTTTAACGCATACTTGACCTCTTCGTTTTCATAGTCCGCATCTAGAGCTTGTTCTAAGAGATCATAAGCTGCATCTGCATCAGAGGCTTTTAATTTTTCATAGGCCTCTTTTAAAAGACCTACACCCCGCCCATTATCCATTTTTATTACCATCATTATAACATTTTTTAGTGGTTTGACAATAGG
>Ga0099364_10012403_pt1 | contig 11497 bp, 8 predicted proteins | sample TergutTh196P3_FD_73070 | JGI IMG/M metagenome (GOLD analysis project Ga0099364, IMG submission 73070) | Microcerotermes parvus P3 segment gut microbial communities from Pointe-Noire, Republic of the Congo - Th196 P3 | ecosystem: Host-associated > Arthropoda: Insects > Digestive system > Gut ...
GCGTCTTGTGAGTTCTTGCTGGCCATGTTTAGGCCGCGAATCTGAGCGCGCATTTTCTCAGAAATCGCGAGTCCTGCCGCGTCGTCGCCCGCGCGGTTAATGCGGTAACCGGAGCTGAGCTTCTCTACGTTCTTTCCTATGGATCCGCTGTTGATACCGTACTGCCTGTGGCTGTTAAGAGCCATGATGTTGTTGTTTATACGCATGATTTTCGCTTCCTTTCGTTTTACCCGAGAATGTCCTTACTCTCGGTTTTTATGATGTTTTTTATTTCATAACCCGTTTCGGGGCGCGCATCCCTTGGCGGGAATTATGACTGGTTGTTATGTTTGAGGTGGGATTGGGGATTGGGGATTAGGGAATAGGGATCAGGGATTAGTCTTTTGGATTTGTAATTTTTTATCCTTGACTTTCCTCTTTCTGCTCTCCGCTCTCCTCTCTCTTTTCTCTTTTCTCTTGCGGCTCGGCGCATCTCCTCTCCTATTTGCATTATCGGTTTTTTGGGGTTAAACTTTATAGTTGTTTCAAGGTTTTTATATGGCAAAATGCACAAAATTGGTAGTGGAAAAAGCAAAGAACAAACGCCGCCCCTCCGGCTTGTAACGAAGCCGTTACTAACCTCTGTCCTCTGTCCTCTGTCCATAGACGCACCGCCGCCCGGGCCTTTACGGTCCGGGCGGTAACGCGCGCGCTTTCGTCCTCGCAAACTCCGCTTCATTCCGCCCTCGCAAGCTCGGGCATACATTTCGCTTCGTTGCTCGTCCTATTCGATTGAAAGGCCAAGCCTTATAATCGGTATACAGGAACTGAGGTGCATTGGGAGTCCGGTTCGGACTTCGCCGCACATGCGGCGCTCCCCTGATTATCGGCTCTTTTATTGACCGGTCGTCACTGCGGATTCGCGCAGCACTTCGTTTGCGCTTATCTCGCGGTGCAACAACTTCGCCTTCCCTTCATCCGCCACCGGCGGCGGTCAGGCTCCGTTCCTCGGGGGGCGACGCATCGGTGTCGCGGTATTAATTACCCGAGGAGTTGCAGTACGCTCTGCGGCAGTGAGTTTGCCTGTGCTAGCATCGCGGTGGACGCCTGGAAGAGGATGTTGTTCCTTGTAAACTCAGTCATCATCTTTGCCATGTCGGCGTCTCTGATACGGCTTTCGGCAGCCTGGAGGTTCTCGGCGGAAATGTCGAGGTTCTGGATCTTGAACTCAAGGCGGTTCTGCAATGCGCCCAGCTCAGAACGCTGTGTGGAGACCACATTGATCGCGGCGTTTGTGATGGAGATGGCCATTGAGGCGTTTTTCTGAGAACGAAGATTGATGGCGGATACGTCATTGTCGATATCATACTTGTCTGTATCAATATCATTGTTTTCTGCAGTAATTACAGCTTCATGGATTTCATACTCAGCAGCCGAAATCGAATCCCAGTCCATCCTGTCAATGTTGATCTTCAGCTCGTCGCCCATGTTCGCGCCCGACTGGACTGTGAATGTTACGCCGGTTACTCCCGTGTCACCAATCGTTCCGTTAGCGAGGACTTCAAGCTGACCTCTTTCTGAGTCGAAAGTTCCGTCGATCAGGCCCATGTTGTTGAACTTCGTCTTGCTCGCCGTGTCGTTGATCTCTCTGATGAGCTGCTGGAACTCTGCGTTGAGCGCCTCGCGGTCGACTTCAAGCTGGTTTGTGTCGGAGGCTGACTGGGTTGCCAGTTCGCGCATCCTCTGGAGGATATCGTGGCTGGTCTGCAGTGCGCCTTCCGCCGTCTGAACGAGGGAGATCGCATCCTGGGAGTTCTTGCTGGCCATGTTAAGACCGCGAATCTGGGCACGCATTTTCTCAGATATCGCGAGTCCTGCCGCGTCGTCACCCGCGCGGTTAATGCGGTAACCGGAGCTGAGTTTCTCGACATTCTTTCCTATGGAGTTGCTGTTGATACCGTACTGCCTGTGGCTGTTAAGAGCCATTACATTGTTGTTTATACGCATGATTTTCGCTTCCTTTCGTTTTTACCCGGAGTGTCCTTACTCTCGGTTTTTTTTAATTTATTTTCATAAACCCGTTTCGGGGCGCGCATCCCTTAGCGGGAGTTATGACTGGTTGTTATGCTTGAGGTGGGATTGGGGATTAGGGAATAGGGATCAGGGGTTAGTCTTTTGGATTTGTAATTTTTTATCCTTGACTTTACTCTTTCCTTTTTCCTTTTTCCTTTTTCCTCTTTCCTGTTTTCTCTCTCCTTTTTTTCTCTCTTTTTTTCTCTCTTTTTTTTGCTGTTTTCGCTTCCAATGAATATTATCGGTATTTTTTTTCAAAACTTTATAATAAATTATAAATCCGCAAAAATCTTGATTAAATTGCTTGCGGCGTGTGGCGAACCGTATACTTCATAAAGGTATAACACAAAAGTCCTAGCATAAAAGTGTGATGTATCTCAAATAGTCATTGCATGTTTTGTGATTTTGCAATATAATAATGTCACTCCCGGAATACGAGGTGACGTGTTATGTATCGCACGGCAATTGAGACATTACATAAATGGAGGGCAAAAAACGCAAAAAAGCCGCTAATTATCAGGGGCGCCCGTCAAGTCGGCAAAACTTGGCTGATGAAAGAGTTTGGCAGGTCGGCTTTTGAGCATTGCGTCTATATCAGCTTTGACAATAATAGGCGAATGAAAGAGCTTTTCTCGGCCGACCTTGATGTTACCCGCCTTGTCACAGGCATTGAGCTATACGCGGGGCATAAGATCGATCCGGCAAGCACTCTTATAATATTTGACGAAGTGCAAGAAGTTCCTCAAGCCCTGACCGCGCTGAAATACTTCAATGAGAACGCGCCCGAGTATCAAATCATATGCGCAGGTTCGCTTCTTGGCGTCGCGCTTCATAAAGGTACGTCCTTTCCCGTCGGTAAGGTGGAGTTTTTGGATCTGTATCCGCTTTCATTTACGGAGTTTATGCTGGCGATGGGCAAGGAGAGGTTTGCCGCGCTTCTGCAACAGGGTGATTTTGCGATGGCAACCGTGTTTAAGCAGGAGTATATCGATCTGCTCAAACACTATTATTATATCGGCGGTATGCCGGAAGCGGTCTTGTCCTTTTCAGAAAACAGAGATTTTAATGAAGCGCGGGAGATACAGCAGCGCATCCTCGCTGCATATGAGCAGGATTTTTCCAAACACGCTCCAAACGAAATCGTGCCACGCATACGTATGCTGTTTCACAGCATTCCGGCGCAGCTTTCAAAGGAGAATAAAAAATTCATTTACGGATTAGTCAGGGAGGGTGCGCGGGCGCGGGAATACGAGTACGCACTGATGTGGCTGACCGACTGTGGGCTTGTCCACAAGGTCCACCGGGTCGCCGCACCGAACCTGCCTCTCAAAGCTTATGAAGACTTAAAAGCCTTTAAGCTGTTTTTGGTGGACATAGGGCTGCTCTCATGCATGGCTCGGCTGCGCCGGGATGTATTGTTAGACGGCAGCGAGTTATTTAAGGAGTTCAAGGGTGCATTGTCTGAGCAATATGTTTTGCAGCAGTTAAAGACCGTATCGGGTGCGGACGCTTACTATTGGACAAACCAGCGCAGTACATCCGAGCTTGATTTTCTGCTTGACGCCGGGAATGCCGTCATTCCTCTCGAAGTGAAAGCGGAGGTCAATCTGCAAAGCAAGAGTCTGCGGGCTTTTGCCGACAAGTTTCGCCCGGAGCTGTCTGTTCGCACGTCCATATCGGACTATAAACAGGAAGATTGGCTTTTGAATCTCCCGCTCTACGCCATAGAGTGTATTATGTCATGCATCGATTAATGCTGTCGCTTCACTCGGGCCCGCACCATTAAAACCGCCCGGGGCCTTTCGGTCCCGGGCGGTAACTTGCGCGCTTTGAAATACTTGTTTTGGATTTCGCCGCGCTTGCGGCGCTCCCATCTTTGGCGCTGCTTTTGGCGCCTTTGGTTTGGCTCTTTGCTGCCTTGGGGTCGGGAGCGTCGCTTTGGACTTCCCTTACCCGAGGAGCTGCAGTACACCCTGGGGCAGCATGTTCGCTTGGGCGAGCATCGCCGTGGAGCTCTGGAACAAGATGTTGTTCCTTGTAAACTCTGTCATCATCTTCGCCATGTCGGCGTCTCTGATGCGGCTTTCCGCTGCCTGCAGGTTTTCGGCTGAGATGTCGAGGTTCTGGATCTTAAACTCGAGGCGGTTCTGGATTGCGCCAAGCTCGGAACGCTGTGTGGAGACCACATTGATCGCCGCGTTTACTATCGTGATTGCCGCTACCGAGTTTACCCTGTCGCGGAGATGGACTACCTCACCGGCTGCATCTGCTAAAGCTTTTACAGCAATAGCCGCCTCAGAGTCTTTGTAGTCACTGTCCACTATATCGAGCAGATCTCCTACTCTGGTTGTGGATACGTCCGCGCCTGCCGCGCTTACCAGTGATGCTACGGTGTTCCAGTCCATTCTCTGGATGTTGATCTTCAGCTCGTCTCCCATGTTCGCGCCCGACTGTACCGTGAATGTCAGGCCGTTTGCCTCCCTAGGTCCCAGCGCTATCTTTCCGTCATCGCCAATCTGGAACTTACCTCTTTCGTGATCGTATGTTCCGTCTATAAGACCCATGTTGTTGAACTTGGTCTTGCTCGCCGTGTCGTTGACCTCGGCTATGAGCTGCTGGAACTCTGCGTTGAGGGCTTCGCGGTCGACGTCGTTCTGGTTCGTGTCGGAGGCGGACTGTACCGCGAGTTCGCGCATCCTTTGGAGGATGTCGTGAGCGGTTTGGAGGGCGCCTTCCGCCGTCTGTACGAGGGAGATACCGTCCTGGGAGTTTTTGCTGGCCATGTTCAGGCCGCGGATTTGGGCTCTCATTTTCTCAGAAATCGCGAGGCCCGCCGCGTCGTCGGCCGAGCGGTTGATGCGGTAGCCGGAGCTGAGTTTCTCGACGTTCTTGCCGATGCTGGAGGCATTGATACCGTACTGTCTGTGGCTGTTAAGAGCCGTTACATTATTATTGATACGCATAGTTTTCGCTTCCTTTCGTTTTACCCGGAGCTTCCATACTCTCGGTTTTAATTTTTAATTTTATTCACAAACCCTTATCGGGGCGCGCATCCCGTCCTGGGTTTTAGTGACGAGTAAAACGAGGGAAGCTTTATTCGCGCTTTATGTTCCTCCTTTAAATTTTCCTCAATAATTTTGTCTAAAACGGGTTAATCTTTCTCTTATGTAACCTTATCGTATTATTTTCAATAAACTTTAGTACAAAATATTATATAAAATCACCGCCCGGGCCTTTCGGTCCGGGCGGGGGTGCTGCTGTTGTACTTATGAACTCCTATTGAACTCCTATCCCAAAAGCTGCAGTACGCCCTGGGGTTGGGCGTTGGCTTGCGCCTGCATCGCTGTGGAGGTTTTTGAGAGGATGTTGTTTTTTGTGAGCTCCGTCATCATTTTTGCCATATCGGTATCGCGGATGCGGCTATCGGCGGAAACAGTTCCAACTCCTGTCTGCTGAAATAAAAGCAAACATTAAATTGCTTGAGTACATTAAGCCCCAACACTCCCATTGAAAAACTGCTCTCCGGGAAAGTATGCGCATAGACTCTGACATTACTAAGCTCAATATCTCCCAATACTATTTTTTCGAGAGTCACATCATTTACAAACTCAACACTTGAAGCAGTAATTATTCTGGATTGCTTGCCGGATGAGACATTATAGCCCAATGTGTGAAGCAAGTCTTTAGAGATTGTTGTAATGCTGGCTCCGGTATCAACGGTTATTAACATGCGGCTATAGCCTTTTGTCACCTTGTTCCAGAGACCTATGTCTACCATTACAAGATCAGAGATATAACACATATCGAGAATAGTGCTCATAGTATTACACTAACTCCTTCAGGTTTTCTTCCCGCATACATCACATATATGCCATCCACAGGGCGCAATGCCATAACAACCATATCACGGTTCTCGCTATGGGCTGCAACCTCACCTCCTATGACTGTGCCGCGTTCGTTCTCCTTTAGGTTAACTAAGTATACCCATTGCCCATCATACTCCTGATGGATTTCACAGATTGTTTTAAACATATGCTCACTCCATTCAAAACGGTAAAAATATGAACTCCTATCCCAAAAGCTGCAGTACGCCTTGAGGTTGGGCGTTGGCTTGCGCCTGCATCGCTGTGGAGGTTTTTGAGAGGATGTTGTTTTTTGTGAGCTCCGTCATCATTTTTGCCATATCGGTATCGCGGATGCGGCTATCGGCGGCTGTGAGGTTTTCTGCGGAAACGCTGAGGTTCTGTATTTTGAATTCCATGCGGTTTTGCATGGCGCCGAGCTCCGCCCGCTGAGCGGAGATACGGCTCAGCGCGGAGTCTATCGCGCCTATGGCGTCAGACGAGCCCTGCCTCTGAGAAATGTTGACAGAATCTACGCCCAAAGATTCGGCGCTGAGCTCACCGAGCTCGATTTTAAGCTCGTCACCGGCGTTTGCGCCTGTCTGGGCGGCAAACTCCTCACCGTCGCTACCGTTGAACGAGCCGTCTATCAGTGTGATATTGTTAAACTCGGTTTTGTCGGCTATATCGTCTATCTCGCCGACGAGACTGCCGACCTCCGTCTGGAGCTTTTGACGGTCTTCCGGGGTGTTCGTATCTGAAGACGACTGCACCGCGAGCTCGCGCATTCTTTGCAGAATATCCTGTGCGCCTTGCAGCGCGCCCTCTGCGGTTTGGATGAGGGAAACCGTGTCCTGAGAGTTTCTGGAAGCCATATTCATGCCTAGGATCTGAGTGCGCATCTTCTCCGAAATCGCAAATCCCGCAGCATTATCGCCGCTGCGGTTTATGCCGCGACCGGAGCTGAGTTTTTCAAAATTTTTGGAAATGCTGTTATTGTTTATTCTTTGCTGCCTATTGTTGTTTTGAGCCGAAAAGTTGTTGCTTATACGCATTTGTCTCGCATCCTTTCATATTCCAAAAATGAATCCTTCACACCATGCCATTTGATTAATCATCATATCAAGCTATTTCATCTGTACCCGTCTTTGTATTGTAATATTCAAAAAGGGATTTTGCAAGCAAAATCTCCGAATTTATTAAAATAGTTGAAGTTACAGGTCAGACCCTTGCGCTCGGAACACCTGTTTTTGTGTTCATTTACGCTCATATTCGACATCCTGTCTCACATGAGCTCGCTCCGCATCCTTGCTCCGCTGACAATTAACACAAAAACAGGTGTTCCTCTCCGGGTCTGACTTGTAACTAGTTGAAAGTCCGGTGTAACTATTCTCAAAAAAACGCATTGACAAACAAGCGGCTTTGTGTTTTAATTGGCACTGGCAATTAATTGCGGACGGCAAAGACGCTGTGGACTTATGTCCATTGCGTCTTTGATCGTTAGTTGCGGAAGGTACCTTTCCGCGGCAATGCACAACGGCGTGCGATCCCCCGTAAAAACGGCGGAACGCGCGCTTTTGTATTTTAATTCGCAAAAAAATATTTATTGAGAGGGTGGTATGAATGGATTTTGGTATTTGGTTCCTTTTGGCAGCGTCAATGGTGTTCTTCATGCAGGCGGGGTTTGCGATGGTGGAGGCGGGGTTCACCCGCGCCAAAAATTCCGCAAACATTATAATGAAAAATCTGATGGACTTCTGTTTGGGCACTGTTTTCTTTGTCTTGATCGGCTTTTCAATCATGTGCGCCGAGGATTATGTGCTGGGCATCATCGGCGTCCCGAACCTTGGCATCTTCACAGATTTTGAAAATTTCCCCTTTTCGGACTTCGTGTTCAACCTCGTGTTCTGCGCAACCGCTGCGACGATTGTGTCGGGGTCCATGGCCGAACGCACTAAGTTCAGCGCCTATTTGATCTATACAGTAGTGATCAGCGCTGTTGTTTACCCTGTCGAAGCCGGGTGGGTCTGGAATGAAAATGGCTGGCTTGCGCAAATGGGCTACGTGGACTTCGCCGGTTCCTCAGCCATCCATATGGTGGGCGGCATTACGGCTTTTATCGGCGCTGCGTTTCTCGGCCCGCGTATCGGCAAATACACCATCGATCCGAAGACCGGCAGAAAAATCTCCCGCGCTATCCCCGGCCATTCGCTGACGCTTGGTGCGCTGGGCTGCTTCATCCTTTGGTTCGGCTGGTACGGCTTCAACGGCGCCGCGGCTGAGAATGTGCCGCAGTTGGGGTCGATATTCCTGACAACAACACTGGCCGCAGGCGTCGCGGCAGTTGTGACTATGACGCTCACCTGGGTCAAAAACGGAAAGCCTGACGTGTCTATGACGCTCAATGGCGCACTCGGCGGTCTTGTGGGCATTACGGCAGGCTGTTCAAACGTGGACGCGCTGGGTGCGATCATTATCGGAGCGGTCGCAGGCGTGCTGATCGTGATGGCAGTCGAGTTTATTGACCTCAAGCTGCACATCGACGACCCGGTCGGTGCGGTGGCGGTACACGGTGTTTGCGGTATATGGGGTACGTTGGCGGTCGGACTGTTTGCCACTCCGATATCGGTGGGCGGAGATGTGATTTCGGACGCGGCCGGACTGTTTTACGGCGGTGGGGCAGGTCTGCTGGGCATTCAGGCGCTCGGCATGGTATCCATAGCCGCATGGGTTATTGTGACGATGAGCATTGCTTTCGCGATCATAAAGAAAACACACGGATTGCGGGCGTCAACTGAGGACGAGATCATCGGTCTTGATTCCACCGAGCATGGCCTCGCCAGCAGCTATGCAGACTTCCTGCCTGTTGCCAACCTCGATTTGCAAGCGCTGACCGGCAAGTCCGGTGGTGCGGCTCAATCCGTTCCTGTGTCGGAGGATGCCGCTATCCCCGTTACGAATATATCGACCGGGAAAAAGCTTACAAAGGTGACGATCATTACCAGGCCGATTATGTTCAATGCCTTAAAGAGCGCATTCGACCAGATCGACATCACCGGCATAACTGTCACAAATGTACAGGGTTACGGCGTGCAGCGCGGGCATTCGCATACGTATCGCGGCGTGCCGCTCGATGCCCCTTTGCTCCCAAAAATCCAAGTCGATGTCGTCATCAGCAAGGTACCTGTCGAACTTATGGTGGAAACTGTCAAGAAGGCGCTTTATACCGGCAAGATCGGCGACGGCAAGATATTTATCTACGACGTTGAAGATGTCATCAAGGTGCGCACAGGCGAGACAGGCTACGATGCACTGCAAGACGCCGAAGCCGGCGAGGAGTAAGAGGTAATCAACAGCCAGAAGTTCCTCACATCTGAACATAGGGACGGTTCTCGCGTTCATTTCAAGACCTAAAGCAAGAAAATGAACGCAAGAACCGTCCCTATGTTCAGAGTTACAGGTCAGGCGGCATGTGATAACATCGGCATTTCTTGTAAGCATTTCGGAGCTTGTGTTCGTCTTCGCATTGTGGTATCCTTGGCGTACAGGGGACAGAGGACAGAGGCGAGTTGATAACTCAAGTTTCGCAGTAGCGAAACTTGAGAGGGATGCAATAGAAGGTGTGAGAGATAATGAAAAAACTACCTTTGGGGATACAGAGTTTTAGAAAAGTTATCGAGGGCGGTTATGTCTATGTCGATAAAACGGAGTATATCCATAAACTAATAGACGGCGCGAGCTACTATTTCCTGTCCCGGCCCAGGCGATTCGGCAAGTCGCTTCTGCTCGACACTATATGTGAGGTATTCAAAGGCGAAAAAGAACTGTTCAAGGGACTTTGGATATATGATTCAGACTATGATTTTGTGAAGCATCCGGTGATCAGGTTTGATATGAGCAATATAGCGAACGAGAATTCTGAAACATTGAAGAAATCAATCGCATCAAGCCTAAGGAAGCGCATTTTGGAAGAAGGGTTTGACATTAGCGAAGATGCCCCGTCTGATATGTTCAAGCACATGATCGAGGAACTGCACCGAAAGTACGGTCAGCGAGTCATCGTACTGATAGACGAATACGACAAGCCGATACTGGATCATATCACCGACATCCCGACGGCTGAGGCGAACAGGAAGGTACTCAGGAGCTTTTACGGCATACTCAAATCGATGGATGCTCATCTGCGATTTACGTTTATCACGGGCGTATCGAAATTTACGAAGACGTCCGTGTTTTCCGACCTCAACAACGTAAGGGATATTACCATGTCTAGGGAGTTCGCGAACATATGCGGAATCCTTGTGGACAGTCTTGACGAGCACTTCGGCGAGCACATCGCAAGCCTGGAGGCAAACGAGTTTAAGAGCTGCGGATGTCTGAAAAAGCAGATACTTGAGTGGTACGACGGCTATTCATGGGACGGAGAGACAAGGTTGCTGAATCCTTTCTCGCTGCTCTATTTCTTCACCGAGAGGAGATTCTCCACATTCTGGTATTCGAGCGGCAGCCCGAAGTTTTTGCTGGATCTGATAAAGAGCAAGCCGGAGTCGTACATGAACCTAAGTAACGTGAAGATTTCCGAACTCATGCTCGACTCGATTGAAATTGATAAGATCACCATAGAACCGCTGCTGTTTCAGACGGGTTACCTCACGGTACAAGGGATACAACCCCTGTTTGATGACTTGTTCTACTTGCTGAAGATACCAAACAATGAGGTTCGGAGGGCGTTCAGCCTGCACATACTGTCGGCGCTGACGGAAAGCGACGGTATGCGTACAGAAAGTGCGCGAGTTGATATTCACGAGGCGCTAAAAGAGGGCGATCTTGAGCAAATGCTCGAGATACTGCGCGGGTTATTCGCCTCTATCCCATACAGCCTGCATATCGAACGCGAGGCATATTACCATTCGATATTCTATGCGGTGCTCCGCGTGCTGGGACTGGATACGGACGTTGAAGTCTCCGTATCAAAAGGCAGGATAGACGCTGTTATAGAGCTTGAAGACAAAGTATATATCATGGAGTTTAAGTACAAAAAAAGCGCCCCCGACGCGAGTGATGAAGAAAAACAAAACCTATTTGACGCGGCGCTGGACGAAGCGATGGAGCAAATAAAGACCCGCGGCTACGCCGACAAGTACAAAGGCAGCGGCAAAGTGATCCACAAAGCCGCCTTCGCATTTTTGGGAAGGGACAATATTGAGATGAGAGTTGAGGACTGATTGGTATTCGGCTTAGGGTCTGTCGAGAAATAAGTTGGCAGACCCTAACGCTTGCGACGGGCTGTTTTGGTTTTATCATAGGGATAGTCGGTATGCTGGTACGATTGGATGACCCGCAAAAACTCGGGCCAATGCTGGCGGTAGGGCTTTTGACAATGCTGTATTCCATAGGAGTGGGATTTTTCGTACTGTTTCCGCTGCAAGTGTGGGCGGAAAACAGAAAACGGGTCATTTGTACTCACCGTTAGATGCTGGGTTACAGGTCAGGCGGCATGTGATAACATCGGCATTTCTTGTAAGGCAGGGGCTCTGCTCCTGCCGAGGTTACCGTAGCATTGACAATAGCCGAATCACACGGCAGGAGGAGAGGCCCTGCCC
>Ga0099364_10012404_pt1 | contig 11497 bp, 9 predicted proteins | sample TergutTh196P3_FD_73070 | JGI IMG/M metagenome (GOLD analysis project Ga0099364, IMG submission 73070) | Microcerotermes parvus P3 segment gut microbial communities from Pointe-Noire, Republic of the Congo - Th196 P3 | ecosystem: Host-associated > Arthropoda: Insects > Digestive system > Gut ...
CGTGACGCCCTCGGAGATGGTTGCGCTCGTCAAGCCGCTGCAATTGTTAAATGCCTTTTCCCCGATAGACGTGACGCTTGACGGGATGGTCACGCTCGTTAAGCCGATACAACCGGAAAATGCGCCGTTCCCGATCGACGTGACGCCCGACGGGATGGTCAGGTTGCCCGTCAAGCCGCTGCAACCGGAAAATGCGTAGTCCCCGATCGACGTGACGCCCGACGGGATGGTCAGGTTGCCCGTCAAGCCGCTGCAACCGGAAAATGCGTAGTCCCCGATTGCCGTGACGCCCGACGGGATGGTCAGGTTGCTCGTCAAGCCGCTGCAATTGGCAAATGCGGCGCCTGCAATGCCTCTGGTTCCGGGATTCAGGTCAAGCTGACCAGAAGGCTCTGTCCCTTTCCAACCAAATACCCATCCGTCAAGATAAAGAATGCCGTTTGGGTGGGTGTTAAAAATGGCTGTATTGGAAAATGCGTAGTGCCCGATATACGTGACGCTCGACGGGATGGTCACGCCTGTCAAGCCGGTGCAATTGTAAAATGCGTAAGCTGGGATATGCGTCACACCTTCCGAAAAGGTTACGCTTGTCAAATTTGTACAACCATTGAACGGGATATTTGAAGTGGGATAGGACGTGATGTTTGTTGCCGCCCACGTCACGCCCGTCAAGCCTCTGCAATTGTAAAATGCGTTGTTCCCGATATACGTGACGCTGGACGGGATGGTCAGGTCGCCCGTCAAGCTGCTGAAACCGAAAAATGCGAGAGCTGGGATATGCGTCACACCTTCCGAAAAGGTCACACTCGTCAGGTTCGTACAGCCAGAGAACGGATGATAAGACGAAGAGGGATAGGACGTGATGTTTGTTGCCGCCCACGTCACGCCCGTCAAGCCTCTGCAATTCTGAAATGCGTAGTTCCCGATTGATGTGACGCTCGACGGGATGGTCACGCTTGTCAAACTAGCGACATTGTAAAATGCGTACGCAGGGATATGCGTCACGCCTTCTGAAAAGGTCACGCTCGTCAGGTTCGTACAGCCAGAGAACGCGGAAGAATAAGAGGGATAGGACGTGATGTTTGTCGCCGCCCACGTCACGCCCGTCAAGCCTGTGCAATTCTGAAATGCGTTGTTCCCGATTATCTTGATGCCCGACGGGATGGTCACGCTTGTCAAATTGGTGCAATAGGAAAATGTGGAGTTCTCGATATACGTGACGCTGGACGGGATGGTCACGCTCGTCAAGCCGCTGCAACCGGAAAATGCGGAGGACCCGATTGCCGTGACGCTGGATGGGATGGTCACGCTCGTCAAGCCGCTGCAACCGTCAAATGCGGAGTACCCGATATACGTGACGCTGGACGGGATGGTCACGCTCGTCAAGCCGCTGCAACCGTAAAATGCGGAGGACCCGATAGACGTGACGCTGGACGGGATGGTCACGCCCGTCAAGCCGCTGCAACCGTAAAATGCGGAGGACCCGATAGACGTGACGCTGGACAGGATGGTCACGCCCGTCAAGCCGCTGCAACCGTAAAATGCGGAGGACCCGATAGACGTGACACTCGACGGGATGGTCAGGTTACCCGTCAAGCCACTGCAACCGGAAAATACAGAGTCTGCAATGCCTCTTGTTCCAAGGTTCAGGGTAAGTTGACCAGTGAGCTGTGTCCCTTTCCAGTCGACTGCCCAACCGTCAACGTAAACAACACCGACAGGGTGATTGTACCAGATGGCTGTACCGGAAAATGCGTATTGCCCGATAGACGTGACGCTGGACGGGATGGTCACGCCCGTCAAGCCGTAGCAATAGTAAAATGCGTAGCCCCCGATAGACGTGACGCTGGACGGGATGATCACGCTCGTCAAGCCGCTGCACCAGGAAAATGCGTAGTTCCCGATAGATGTGACGCCCGACGGGATGGTCAGGTTGCCCGTCAAGCCGCTGCAACCGTAAAATGCGTAGTACCCGATAGACGTGATGCTGGATGGGATGGTCACGCTTGTCAAGCCGCTGCAACCGTAAAATGCGTAGTTCCCGATAGACGTGACGCTGGACGGGATGGTCACGCTTGTCAACTTACTGCAACCGTAAAATGCGTAGTACCCGATAGACGTGACGCCCGGCGGGATGGTCAGGTCGCCCGTCCAGCCGCTGCAATCCAAAAATGCGCCGTCCCCGATTGACGTGACGGGGTACCCGGCTAAGGTGGAGGGGATGGTGAATGAGCCTGTCGGGGCGGGGTTGATTGCGCGAGTGTGAGAACTGCCAGAGGTAATATCTGCCCCGCCATTGACCACGTTGTAGGTGTAGGTGTATCCGTTGGTTGTCACGGTGGCGGCATTCGCCATGCCCGCCATGAATGCGAGCATGAACACTGCGGCACAGGCACAGGCTTTGAAGCGGCTAACGGACAGGAGTGCGGACATTCTTGTCCGCGTTTTGATTGCGGACAGGAATGTCCGCACTCCGTTCAGGCTGAACGCCCTCGCGCATATGCCGACGCCGTGCGGGGACAACAGGGTGGCACAGGCATTCCTGCCTGTGCATCGTCTTTTGCGCACAGGCAGGAATGCCTGTGCCACCTTGGAATGCCCCGCGCACTCCGCGCCTCTGTGTGAACGAATCATACGATTGTGTGTCATCTGTGTCCTCTCCTTTGTGAAATTGAAAATCGGTGTGAATCGGTGGACGAATCCCCTCTGTGTCTCTGTGCCTCCGCGTGAAAAAACCATCTGTCCTTGCGTCATCATTTTGTGTCTCCTGTCTTGTGAAATTGAAAGTCGGTGCAATCTGTGGACGAATCCCCTCTGTGTCTCCGTGCCTCCGTGTGAAATACCCATCTGTCCTTGCGTCATCATTTTGTGTCTCCTGCCGTCTGAAATTGAAAAGGTGTGAATATCCGATGCAATGCACTTGCAATGCACCTCAAAACGTGTACAATAGATGGCATTTCCACTTTGCAAAAGGAGTTTTTTATGACATCGAATATCACCATCCGTCTGGATTCCGGGTTGAAGCAGGAAGCCGAATCGCTTTTCAACAGCCTCGGCATGAACCTCACCACTGCCGTCAATATTTTTTTCAGGCAGTCAATCCGCGACCAGTGCATCCCCTTCCCCATCACGCAGCGAAGCCCAAACGCCGAAACGATCGCCGCCATCGAGGAAGGTAGGCGCATCGCCCGTGATCCGAAAACCCGCGTGTTCACCAACATGGAAGACCTCATCAAAGAGTTGAACACATGAAACACGGGATTGTCAGAACCTCGCGGTTCAAGAAAGAATACAAGCTCATGCAGAGGCGCGGCATGGATATGGAACTGCTCCACCGTGTGATCGAACAACTTGCCCAAGGGAAACCGCTTTCCGAAAAGCACCGCGATCATGCGTTGACAGGGAATTTTGCCGGCACCCGCGAGTGCCATGTCAAACCCGACTGGCTGCTGGTTTACCAAATAGAAAAGTCCATCCTCGTCCTGACGCTCATACGGACCGGAACCCACAGCGACCTTTTGTAAGGCATTGCCGAATTTCATTCGCTGTCTTCCTCCGTTTTTCCACGGTTGCCCATCTCGCCGCGCAGAATCTCGCTTCGTATCTTCCGGAACGGCTCGAATGCGGTCGTCACGCGGATGAGGCGAGAGATGTCCACATTCGCGGGGTCATCGCCCTTGCCGCGCCAACCGGGGAACTCCCCATCCATCGCGTCCGAGACCGACACCATGACGCCGCTGATTTCGTGCTGCATCTTCATGCGGGTGTTAATGTCCAGCGTCCCCGTCGCGCGGATATGATCCGCCCACTTGGTGGAGACCTCTGTCATCTGACGGTTCATGTCGGCGATGATTGTATCCAGCCGCGCGGCTTGGACGTCGTTGAGGCTGGCGTTTTCAATGATGGCTTGGCGCGTCTCATCCGCCGACGCTTGCATCTGGATGCCGCGTTGCGCCATGCGCTCCTCCATGTCGTCGTCCTCCGCCTCGGCTCGCGAGGACGCTCGCCCTCCAGAGGGGGGCACGTAGACAGGAATGTCTGCGCCACCTTGGGTTACTTGCCCTCCAGCGGGGGATACGCCACCTTGGGGCGTTCGCCCACCACCCATCATCCCTGAACGTAAAAGCCATCCTAAGATCATCCCCGCACAACACGCGGCGACCACCATCATCACCTTGTTCTTCTTCACGTTCCTGCCTACCTTCCTGCGATTGTTGTCACCTCTTGACGACTGTTGTGTAACCCCAAGGACTTTTCTTCTTTGAGGGCGTGGAATAGGGTACACCCAACAACCGTGCGGTGTCAAGCGGCGCGTTCGGTTTTTTTCTGCGTTTTTTTCCTTCCCGTTTTTTTTCCGTTTTGTGTCCCATTTTGCGCTTGCCGCGTACGCGGGGATTTTGGTATTGTAATTTTTTACCCAAAGTCGATTAACTTCATGGAGAAAGTAACAAGGAGCAGTATGAGGAGAAAACTGAACAGACTTCTTCCCGAAACCCAGGACGAAGCCCTGCCACATACGAGCGGGCAACGCCCTGCCGATGCGTGCAGTCAACGCAAACGCCAGATGGCATCAAACGTGTTGGTGTTTTCGTTATTGATCGTTAGCCAAGGATGCGCTGTCTATATGGCGGCTAATCAACCCTCGCGAAAAGATCCGGAAGTCATTCAATTTGGCGCTGACAGAAAGGTGTTGTTAAGCGAACTGGGCATGCCCATCTCATCGGAGGTGAACCGGCAGGGGAAAAAGGAAGAGCTTTACTCATTTGTTGATGGTTATTCTGTCGGTGTCCGCTTAGGAAGGGCCTTTTTCCACGCGGTCGCCGACGTTGTGACACTTTGCCTTTGGGAGCTGGCCGGAACGCCCATTGAAATACTGTTCAACGGTGAGAAGTACACGTATCTGGTCATCTTCGACAAAAACAACAAGATCACTGAAATCATTAACCTGTCCAATTCATCCAGGAACATACCTGTCTCCATCGCGTCGGCATCGGAGGCGGAAACGCCGGACACGGAGACGGAAGCTGGCACTGCCAACCCGCTCCGCATCAAGAAGTGGGAATATGACCAGGAGGCGCAAAAGGCGGTGTTCGTGTTTGATGTCCTCTCGGAGGACGCGGACATCTTTGCCCTGCGCCAGTGGGCGACCCAGCAGATTAGACGCATCTGCAACGACGAGTACACGCAAGCCAACCCCGGCTCGACAAAGGGGCTGCTCGGATTCTCGCTGGTGTCGAAGCTCGACATGCCGGTACTCAGCGTCAACGTGACCGTTCACCGCATCCTGCCGATGAGCCACAGCTATGATGCCGCGACACGTATCGGGACGCTGAAGATGAATATCGGACAGAGGGGTGACGCGAACTATACGAACGCTTACAGGTGGGCACTTGACAACATCGGGGTCATCTGCTCCAGTAAGGAGGTTGGGATGGAGGCGGGGATGCCCCCCCCTGAAGGCGCGAGGTACAGGATTGTTTCCGAGAAGACTGCCGACGACGGGGCGCTTGAGATTACCTTCGAGGTGTTACAGTAGAAGATCACCCCTTCGGCATCGCTTTCTCCAATTCGCCGATGACGGGCAACAGGCTGTCGTAAACCGCTGCGTGTTCGGGGCGCGGTTCGCAGACTGCCGTCACGGGCGAGAACGCCGCGGTCATCTGCTCCAGCGGAACGCCGTCCGCGTGCGCGGCGAGCATCGCGCCGCCGAGCGCCGCCGAGTCCGCCACGGCGATGCTCTCCACCCGCGCCTGAAACACGTCCGCCAAGGTCTGGCGGATGCCGGGGCTTTTCGACGCGCCGCCCGTCACTCGGATTTGCTTGAACGCACCGATCCATTGCGCATGACGGCGCAATGCCAGCGCCTGTCCCTCGACCGCCGCACGGACGCGCACCTCGGGCGTAGCCGCGCCGAAATCGAAGTTCGCACGCAAGCCGGGGGTCAGCACGGGCGGCGTGATCTCCGCCTCGAACCACGGCAACGCCAGACCCCCGCCGTTACCCGCCGAGGTCATCTCGAATGCGGTCTTGTCGAAGAACGCCCACTCGACGCCCGCCTCCTTGCGCACACGGTCACGCGCCAGCGAGCCGTTCTTGAAACACGCCAGGCTCATGCACCCCCCCGCCGGGTTGCCGAACACATGACCACACCCCTCGGGGTCAGTCCTGAACGTGTCGAGCGCGGCGAAGAACGTGTCGCTCGTGCCGAGGCTCACCACCGCGACGCCCGCCCCCCATGCGCCCGTACCGACGAGGCTCGCCGGGTTGTCGCCCGTCCACACCGCCACGGGGATGCCCGCCCGCAGCCCGTATTTCTCGAAGTACGGGTGCAGCGTCCCCGCGACGCCGTTCGCGACCTTCGGCAGCTTCGCGAGCAAGCCCGGCGCGGTGAACGCCGCGATGTCCGCATCCCACGTCCCGGTCTTCAGGTTCAGGAGGTTCATGCCCGCGCCGTCGCCGGAGTCAATGGGCGCGTCCTCGCCGATCAGCACGGAGCAGAGGAACGAGCTCACCAGATGAATCCGCGCCGTCTGCGCGTAACGCTCCGGCTCCGTCTTCGCGAACTTGCGGATCTGCGCCCCCGTGAAACGCTCGATCGCGGGCGACCCCGTATCCGTCTGCAAGCGCGCGCCGAATTGCCCATCAAGCTCACGGCACTCCGCAGACGTGGAGCTGTCCATCCAGATGGGAGAAGTAGAACGCGCTAGCGTGCCCTTTAGCTGCTCCGGCAATAATGCTGCCCGGCGCAACTCCGCTAGCGCGTTTGAAAACGTATCGTTCAGGTAAACCGAGCCGTGCTGCTGCCCGTCGCCGCCGATCGCCGCGACGCGCTCCATCGCCACGCCCGACTTCTGCAGACGCGCCAGCATCAGGTCCAGCGCCGCCAGCCACATCAGCGGGTCGGCATGCTTCACCAGCGGGTCCGCGTTTGCCAGCACACCGTCCGGACAGTTGTACTGCGGCAGGTCCGCCTTGAAATTCACATTCGCGTCGCCGACGATTCGCCCGGCGGACGGGTCAATCACAAGCCCCTTCAGGCTCTGTGTGCTACTGTCTATCCCTAAGTAATAAGCCATTGCGAACTCCTTTCCCGGTTTTCAAAAAACATTTTTCTTTCAGCACGCGGATGACGCAGATTGACCATTTGTGTCATCTGCGTCCATCAGAAAAATCGGTGTCATCTGCGTGCCAAACAAAATCCTCATTTCGGCAGATCCCCGCAACGGAACGCGCCCGTCGGCAGTCCCGCGCCATTCACGAGGTTCGGTTCCGCGCACTGGTCCCATGCGAAACGCGCCGCCTTCGGCTCCGCGACGTCCGGGTGCGACAGCACGACCGCCCCCCCCTCAATCCCCGCGACCGCCGGCTTGAACGCACCGTCCGCCCCGCACACCTCAAACCAGTCCGGCGCCTTCCCGTCGCGCGTCTTCAGCCCCTCCGCATGGTCGAACGCCACGCGCACCTTCGCGCCCTCGACCGCGAACGACCGATAGACCGGACCTGACCACACCACATCCGCCTTCCCGTAGGTGCGGTTCAACGCCTGATTCGCCAAGCGCAGCCCCACGTCCTGCTTGTTGCGCGGATGGATGTCCTTCACGTTGCCGATGTCATTGATGACCGCATAGCCCGTGTTCGGGATCGCCCCCGGCACCGCAGCCTGCGCCTCCCAGATGCCCGGGAGATTCTGCCCCTTGCCCTCGCCGTAATTGAACGGCGCCAACTGCACGAGGTAATACGGGAAATCGCCCTGCCCCCACACCTGCCGCCAGCCCTGGACCAGCGCCCTCGTCTTCTTCAGGTACAGCATCCCCTCGCCCACGTTCGAGCACCCCTGGTACCAGATCGCCCCGCGGATCGCGAACGGCACCAGCCCCGACACCATCCCGTTGTACAGCACCGTCGGCTCCTGCTGCTTCCCGTCATCCTGCTTCGACCCCGCGCGCCGCTTCACCCCCTCCAGCGCCGGAAGCCCCTCGAACCCGCACATCGGGATCCACGGCTCGATACGCGTCCCCCCCCACGAGCAATTGATCAGCCCCACCGGGACCTCCAGCGCCTGATGCAGCCGCCGCCCGAAAAAGTACGCCACCCCCGACTGATGCGCGATCGTCTCCGGCGACGTCTCGACCCACCCCGCCTCGACATCATCCTGCGGCTCCTGCTTGAAAACCTTCGGCGCGCGGAAATGGCGGATCAGCGGGAACTTCGCATCCGCGATCTCCTGCTGCGCGTTCTCCGAGCCGTCAACCCCCCACTCCATATTCGACTGCCCCGACGCGAACCACACCTCCCCCACCACCACATTCTTCAACTCGACCGCATTTGCGCCTGACACCTTAAACACCGCTGGCTCCGCCGACGCCTTCAACGCATCCAGCTTCACCTGCCATTTTCCATCTGCGTTTGCGGTCGCCTGTTTCCGCTGACCCGCGAATTCGACCGTCACCTGCTCCCCCGCATCCGCCCAGCCCCACACTGGGACCGGCTGCCCCTGCTGCAACACCATGTTGTCGCCGAAGACACGCGGTAACTTCACCCCCCCCTGCGCCGAGCACATCAGAAGCCCCGTCACCACACCTACGCCCATCATCAATCGCTTCATCACATTTCCTCCATGACCAATTTAACCATTCATTAAAATAGAGGATTCCCGAAAAAACACAAGGAAAAAATAAAAAAAGGTACGCTGGTCTTACATTGACGTACGAAATGGCGGAGGGGGAGGGATTCGAACCCCCGGTGCCCGTAAGACACGCCGGTTTTCAAGACCGGTTCTTTAAACCACTCAGACACCCCTCCGGACAGAAAAACGTTTAGTATAGAATAGTTTGCTTTTACAACGCAAGTTGAATCATCTGTGTAATTTGTAAAATCTGTGAAATCGATAATCGGTACAATCTGCGGCGACATCGAATCACAAATCCATTTTCCATTGACTTTCACCACAAACTGCCCAATAATTTATCCCGTCATTTATGAAGAGGAGGATTATGGTTACACGTCGTTCGTTTTTCAAGGGGACTGGGTTGGGGCTGGCAGCTGCCACGGCGGTCCCCGCATTGCTCGCAACAACCGCACGGGCGCAGCAGGCCCCTGCGGCAGGGGGGGATGCGTTCCTCACCGCCATCGCGGGATACACGTTCAACAAGTTCAAGCTGGAGCCGGCGCTCGAAATGATGAAGAAGGCGGATGTGCGTCACCTGTGCATCAAGGATTTCCATCTACCGCTGAACAGCACGGAGGAGGATGTCGCGGTGTTCCACGAGAAGTGCAAGTCATTCGGCGTGGCAGGCTACGGGGTCGGGCCGATCTACATGGGGAACGCGGATGAGGCGAGGCGGGCGTTCGCGTATGCGAGGCGGGTGGGCGTGAAGGTTGTCGTGGGCGTCCCGTTCGAGATGAGGGACGGAAAGCGCGTGGGCTCGGCGGTGCTGCTGGAGGTCGTCAACGGGTTGGTGAAGGAGTACGACATGAAGTACGCGATCCACAACCACGGGCCCGACATGCCGGAGCTGTTCCCGACGGCGGTGAGCGGGATTGAACTGATTGAGAAGCTGGACAAACGCATCGGGCTGTGCCTCGACATCGGGCATGAGCTGCGCGCGGGCATCGACCCGGTGGAGTCCATCCTCAAGTACGGCGACCGCCTTCACGATTTCCACCTTAAGAACGTGACCGCTGCGACCAAGGCGGGCAGGACGGTTGAGCTACCCCGGGGGATCATTGACATCCCTGCCGTTGTCCGCGCGCTCCGCAAGGTCAGCTACACGGGGGCGTGCAGCCTTGAGTACGAGAAGGACATGGACGCGCCGCTGGCGGGCATCGCGGAGTCCATCGGGTATTTCCGGGGTGTGGCGGATGCCACGCGCGGATAGTTTTTTCTCGCAGAGACGCAAAGATGCAGAGGCGCGGAGCTTTTTGAATACCCGAATCGACCTATCACTTACTTCTTACTTTCTCGCTGTGAGCCTCTGCTCCTCGGTGGCGTTGTGTGAGTCCGCCGCACCGTGGAGGAATCTGACGCAGACGCAAGAGGCGTTAGGGTTTACGGATTACACGTGGGATGGGGATTCCGTGTGCTTTTCAAACGATGCGAGTGTCGTGCGCTTTTATCAGGGACGGCGGCGGAGCGAGGTTGACGGCACGGTGGTCTGGCTGAACGAGGCGCCTGATGGGAACGTGAATACGGGGGAGTGGCGGATGGCCGAGACGGATGTGAATCTCCTCACGCTCGCGATGTTGCCGAAGGACTGCAACGCCATCAAGCCGTTGCGCGTGGTGCTGGACGCGGGGCATGGGGGGGGGGATAGTGGGGCGCGGTCGCGCACGCCGGCGGTGTCGGAAAAGACCCTGACGCTGGACCTCGCGCGGAAGGTCGGGCAGCGGCTGGAGAGCCTGGGGATGCAGGTGTCCTACACGCGCACGAACGATGTCGCGGTTGATCTGAACGAGCGGATCCGCATGGCGCGGAAAACGTCGGCGGATGTGTTTGTCAGTATCCATGCGAATTTCGCGAGTAACACGAACGCATGTGGGCCGGAGACCTACGTCGTGACCCCCGCCGGATTCGCGGGGACGTCGGAGAACACCAAGGCAAGGGGGTTCCAGATCGGTAACGCGAATGATTACCACAATACGCTGCTGGGGTATTCGATGCAGCGGTATCTCGTACGGGTTGACCCCAGGGTTGTGGATCGGGGACTGAAGCGGCAGTCGTTTTTCGTGTTGCGTGAAACCAGTTGCCCGTCGGTGCTGGTGGAGGTCGGGTTTCTGTCGAACGCGGCGGAGGCCAAGAAAATGTTGACCCCGGCGTGGCAGGACGATTGCGCGGACGCGATCATGCGCGGGGTCGTCGAATATGCGCGGAAGGTGGACACGCTCACCCGCGCGGTGAACGAGAGGCGGCAGGGGCCCCCGCCTGTGACTGGACAGGGAACAGGGGACACGGGACAGGGGACGGCAGACAATGTACCTCCCCCGGAAACAAATCCTGTCAAGCCTGATAATCCTGCCAATCCTATCAAAAAAGAGGAGCCGCAAACGATTTTCGATTTTGATCAACTAGAAGAGAATGCAGGATGAGCAGACAACAGCAAATCTTTACTTGTCGGCTTGCCGGGTGCTGTCAGGACGACACGTCGTCAAGCCGCCAAGTCCGCCGCAGCGTCTTTTATAGTGAATTATAGTGAATTCACTTTAAAAATGTTCCATTCTTACATCCCGTTCGGGATGTGTCTCTCGGTAAAAAACATCCTTCCCCCCATGTCCGTAGGAAAAGGGGCCCCCATCGGCGCAGGTGCGACCGATGGGGCACGGGATGCGCCTATAGTTAATTCAGTTGAAAACCATTCCATTTTTAACCACAAAGGACACAATGGTTTTCACAATAGACACAAAGGATACAAGAGGGAATCGTGTCCATTGTGCATTCCATTGTGTCTATTGTGGTTAAAAAGCGTATCGCGACAACATCTCGTCAAGGGATGTCAGAATG
>Ga0099364_10012405_pt1 | contig 11497 bp, 6 predicted proteins | sample TergutTh196P3_FD_73070 | JGI IMG/M metagenome (GOLD analysis project Ga0099364, IMG submission 73070) | Microcerotermes parvus P3 segment gut microbial communities from Pointe-Noire, Republic of the Congo - Th196 P3 | ecosystem: Host-associated > Arthropoda: Insects > Digestive system > Gut ...
ATGCGCACCCTCGCATCCGGATTAAGCGTAGAGCGCAATCTGACAGGCGCTTCGTCTTCTGTCAGCGTTGCGGTCATATACAAAGCCCTATCCGAATCCCCCGAAGACGGATAAAGAAGAACGCTACCGCTGGCGTAAGTCTCCATACTTGCGCCCTTTCGGGGGGTAATAGAGGGGCTGAAGCCATTTTCGCTTATCGTGAAGTTTACAGTAACCAGCTCTCCAGTAGGAATCTCCGGCTCTTCTCCGTTGAAATCGGGAATACCCTCCCGTTCGCAGGAAGAAAGAAAATATATCAAACAGTTCAATAACAAAATGATAGCGAACATCGAAAATATGTAGCGCCTGAAAGAAACTGATCCGTTTGCTTTATCCATCATGATCAATTAGTTATTAATTTTTCCTCATAGATTTGAATGTATTATTTTGAATAATATTTTCAAATCTCTTAAAATCAGTGACAAAAATACGGACTAATTTTGAAACAACCAAATGATTTCAAAAAATATTTTCAAAAAACCTTTAAATTTTCATCATTGATGATCACTTTGTCGCCTACCTGCTTGATAACTGCTATGCCCAGGTCGATACATTTTTGCTCAAGTTCGGGGTAGAAACTCATGGAGGCTAAACCGAGGAATATGCGGAAATCTTTATAATAGGGACACAGTATTTTAAATGTTTTTGCTTTGTCCAACACCTTGGGGATGTCATGCTCATGGGCTTTATATTTCACCTCGACAATGGCTACGGAGGCATCATTGTACATCACTATATCGTATTCGTCTTTGATATTGATTCCCTTGATTCGTTGATTTTTCTCTATGTCGTTGAAATGCTCGCCGAAAAAGTTACTTTTGCCGTTTTCAAATGCGTTGAAAAAGTATTCTTCGGCAAATGAACCGTGATTGTTTGCCCACGAACCCATTAAAGAATTCATTTCTTTAAATTTACGGTCGGTTTCTTTCATTTGAAGTGAGGTCTCTTTCACTATACGGTCGGTTTCTTGTATTTGTCGGTCGGTTTCTTTAAACAGGCGATCAGTCTCTTTCATACGTAGCGCGTTTTCTTTCACTATACGGTCGGTTTCTTGCATTCGTCTGTCGGTTTCTTGCATTTGCCTGTCGGTCTCTTTTTGTCGTAGCGCGTTTTCTTTAATTATTGCCCATACGCTTTCAAAGGTGTTCTCTGAGTTTTGAATAGTATGCTGTTCCATCGTCATAAATTTCAAATCCATTTTCCTGCAAAAATACGATTTTTATTTCATATAACGCCCAAAAGGGGGATAATTGACAATTAACCATTAACCATTAACCATTAACCATTAACCATTAACCATTAACCATTGTGATCTGCGCCGGAGGTATAAAAACCGCCATTCGGATTGGGCATACTTGCATTTCCTGCCGTCATGACGTTTAAAGAAAAACTTGATAATGTCTGAAAATTTATCTATCTTTGTATTTTGTTAAGAGACAAAAATAAATGAATACGCCAATATATACAATCAGTACAAAAACCATTGATTTGGTTGCACGCATTGCCGAAAAACTTGGCGAGATACGAGGTGCGGGCGAATATAGTCGCAATTTGCGTTTGCGAAAAATCAATCGTTTGCGGTCTATTCAATCCTCTTTGGCTATAGAAAACAACACATTAACACTCGGTCAGGTTACGGATATTATTGAAGGTAAGCGGGTTTCAGGATTGCCATACGAAATTCAGGAAGTTAAAAATGCCTATCAGGCTTACGAGCATTTGATTGAATATGACCCTTTTAAAGTCAAAGATTTTTTGAAAGCCCACCAATTGATGACTACACAATTGGTAAAAGATGCAGGATATTTTCGTTCGCAGGGAGTTGGCGTTTTTGAAGGGACAAAACTTATTCACGCAGGTGCGAATTATCAATTTGTTCCGCAGTTAGTTACAGATTTATTTTCGTGGGCAAAAAAAACAGATGTACACCCGCTTATCAAAAGTTCTGTTGTTCATTTTGAAATAGAATATATACACCCGTTTATAGATGGAAACGGCAGAATCGGACGGCTTTGGCAAACACTTATTCTCTCAAAATGGAATGAATTATTTGCCTGGCTGCCTGTTGAAACCGTAGTATATGAAAATCAACAAGGCTATTACGATGCTTTGGCAATTTCACAAAAATCGGGTGATTCAAAATCTTTTATTGAATTTATGCTCCATGCGATTTTACAGGCACTGGAAGAATTGCCTGCCCGTAAAATTACCGATATATTTACCGATATAAATACCGATAAGTTATCAAAAGCCGAATTGGAATTTTTAGAACAAATAGCCGGGTATCTTGACAAAAACGGCGAAATAACTAACTATCGCGCCCAATTATTAACCAACAAATCTGATGTTAGCGTGAAAAAATATTTTGCCAGGTTTGTAACCCTCGAACTATTACAAGTTGAAGGGAAAAATAAGGGAAGAAAATATAATATCAATAAAAAACAATTTTCTGATAGTTCGATTTTATCAAGCTGAATTGACAATTGATAATTAACCATTAATCATTAACCATTAACAAAGAGATTAAGGGCCTAAATACGTGATAATAACAACGCCATCGCTGATATGGCCTGCGCCGGAGGCATAAAAGCCGCCATTCGGATTTGGCATGGGCGTTAGCCCGCCGACAACATTCGTCCAGCCGCGACCTGCGCCGTCTATCATTACGGTATTGGTAAATACCAGGCCGCTGTAATGATTGGGTTGATTGGTATGACCTCCGGACGAATTTACGGCATTACAGCCGGCGTGACCGCTGATAAAACTGGAGCCTCCTCCACCTGCTAACGTATTGTAACCGCCGCCATAGTAACCGCCTCCGCCACCTGCGCGATGTGCAAGAACAGGAAAAGAAGGGTTACTTCCACTTGCTGTACCGCCATTTCCGCCTTGTCCAAAACTTCCGCCCAAACTTCCGCCTGCTATTTGTGTTCCACCGGGCGCTGTATATATTATAGCAGGCGGAATAGGACTCGCAGGGTCAGGATACGTTACACTACATGTAATACCTGTTAATCCGCCGCCTGCGCCAAGTATGATATTATAAGCTCCAACATAACCGCCGCCGCCACCCGCGACCATAATGCGACTTCTTAGGCCTGTGGCGTTATTCCATGTTAATTCTGCGGAAGTAGGCGTAGTCGAAAAATATCGTATATCTGTAGCGCCTCCACCGGAACCACTGTTGGTATCAGCAGTATAATTAAAGGCATCTCCACCACCATTCCAGCCGCCGGAAATAATATGATAAGTTCCTCCCGGTCCTGTTCCGCTGATACCCTGACCGCCAACATATAGATATAAATCCTGACCGGCCTTTACGACTTCTGTGGGACCTACGGAGAACTCTCCTTTTACATATCCTCCACCTACGGAATAGCGGCTACCTGCCCCCCATAGCTCAATTTGGTAGGTTCCGCTACATAAAGTCGTAAATATCTGATAATTGCCTGTATTATAATCGTATCTCCATGTCCCGGGATCCTGCGTTACGGTTATGGTCTCGATCAGGGCGCCTGCTGTAACGGTGATTGTTGCCGTGCGCGGGGCAAAACATGGATTGGCATCGGGATACACAGTCAACGTATTGCCCGACCGGGTTACGGTAAAGTCGCCGCTAACGCTGTAGTCCCAGCCGGACGGATGATTGGTAGTAACGGTCACGTATTGCTGAACACCGCTACCGCTTACACGTTCAGCAAACCTGAGGCTGTTTGTACTGACATTAAGCGTTGGCGGCGTAAAACGCACTTTCAATATATATTCATGGCCGACTACTAACGGGGTAATATAGTTAGGCGTCCAGGGACCGGAATAGGGAATTCCATCAAGCAAAACGCCATCAATTGTCACAGCAGGAGGATCGCCGGACGTATATACAAAATGATCCTCGCTTGTCCAGGTGGGTGAAGGATTTGTAGATTGCCAGACAACGTGAATCGTATCGGTTGGGCTCGGCGGCTTCGGTGTCAAATCGCCGTTCCGTACAGTCAATGCAGGGAACGTATGGTCATAGCGAGCATCGTAGATATCATTAATATTCCTGGGAGGGGTGAAGTCGGTTTCGGCTTCAAAATTAATTTTTGAAAATAAATGATCAAGCAGGATATACACGTTCGTATTACCGGGGCCTACTGTTACCTCCGTTTCGCCCCACAACAGGTCGCGCGACCCAATGTCGGCAATCGTATCGGCAAAGGCGTCCATGTCGGCATCGTCGTTGAATGAATACGCTACAAAATAAATGTTTCCGGAGGGAACGGTCATGGGTGGCGTTCCGTAAGGAACAAGATTCAAGCCTGCATCTACTTCATAATCGGTGTATGTGAGCAGGATTGTATCGTTTGGGATTGAAGTAATATCGTAAGCTGCAACGCGTACTTTCCTGTCCGGAGCAAGCGGCGCAGCGGCGCGTAACGTGACGGCAGGGATTTTTTCCTGTAAGGATGCAGACAAGTATACGCCCCCCTCTAACTCCCATTTTGAAACCCCCTCTAACTCCCCCACAGGGGGAGAATACCATCCTTCGGAAGGGTTGGTTGGTTGAGTTGTACTGCGAACAGTCACTTCGTTTGTACCAAAGTACCTTTCGCCTACAGTAAAGTTTATGGTAACCGGCTCGCCTGTGGCAGGCACAGGAATAATACTGCTGTTATCAGGCGTATTTTCCTGATCGCAGGAAGACAGTAAACAAGCCAAACTGGTAAATATCAATATGACAGTGAATGTAATAAATATGTAACTTTTGTTTGGCATTGCAATGTATGTTTTAAAAAGCCATCGTCATAAATTTTAAATCAATTTTCCTGCAAAAATACGATTTTTATTTCATATAACGCACACAAGGGAATTGATAATTGACCATTAACCATTAACCATTAATCATTTAAGGATACGTTGTTCCTACCTGCATAATTGCCCAAGCCATCATATTGGCAAAAAACACGGAGTTATAGACCGGATATCTTCTGGAACTGTTTCGTCCGTATATCGGTTTGGGTATCGGCGCTTTGGTGATATTATCGACCATAAACGGGCAGATCCTTGGGTCGCTAATTTCACTTCCAACATGAGAAGAAGATAAAAACCCCCCATCTCCAACGTATATCATGTTTTTATACCTGAAGGCTGACATGCCCGAATTTGTTCTTTCATACGAGATATCATCTCCATTGCTGTACATCACAAGGTCAGGCAGATTCGGAAGATTGTTTACGATTGCGGTAGCTGAAGCATCTTCACCCCATTGCAGCCCCCTGATATCTCCAAAGGGACCGTTGAGAATCATATCATCCACATTCGTCAACTGGTAAATCGAACCTGCTCCATTAGGCGTAGCAAGCGTAGTGCATGTAATGGCCGGATTCTGAACGCCAAATACCGCGTTCATCAAGTTTCGTTGGGAGGGACCGTTATAATCCCTGTTGTCTTCGATAATGGCTATCAGCACTCCGCCATTGTCCATAAAGGTTTTATACATGGCTGCCTGAGTAGCAGAAATATACAAATTGAAACCCATCACGATGATATCGGGGTTTTGATTCAGGTAGCCTTGCAAGGTGGCGTCGGATACCGACGGGGCAACAACTGCTTCGATAAAGTCGAATCCTGAGCAATAGACTGTGCTGCCGGGGTTTGTTCCGAAGTTGGCAGGGGTTGTGAGCATCGTGTAGGCGTTGCGTGCGTTGGATGGGGAAGGCTGTGCTACATTATATCCATAATGGGAAACAGCGGTGGATATACCTAATATTTTCACTGTGGGCAGTGCAAAGATGATTGTTACTTCATAATCGGCGAATTGTCCCGCTGTTGTGCTTTCGAACGTTACAGTCATACTGCCCCACATTGTATCGTCATTGACTACGGTAAAATAAACCGATCCGTTGCCTGTGCCTGATCCTCCGGGTGGTGAAACAAGCATGGGCGAAGGATTATTAATCGTACCGGAACCGGTATTATAGGTGATACCTGTGATGTTTTTTATTTGCCACCCTGTATTGCTGTAAACCTTCATTTCGTACGTGCTGCCATTGAGCAGATAGCGATTTTGCGGGCTGTAGCCTACCAGTTCGACCGAGATATGGTAGAACGGATCGGGAATACAGCGGATGGGGAAGGCGTAATGAAAATTGTACCAGGAATGGGTGTTTGATGTGTAAGGAATGTACACATCGGAGGCATCGAAACTCAGGCTGAAACCATTACCGGGCAGAGGCGTTAGCGAGTAAGGTTCGTTCGACCAGTAATCACCGCTTTGGGTCGGCTCATTTTGGCCGGCCACATCGCCGGTGGTTGCTGGATCGCGGTAGCCCGCAGCAGGGTAAAAGTAAAAATTGTTGTCGCCATGCGGGGGAGAGAACAGGAAGTAACGCCCGTTTATGTCCGAAACAGGCATCCAGGGGGAATAATTGGTGGATGGGACAGCGAAAGACTGAAGTTCCAGAGCAGTCGGCAATCGCCACTTACCGTTTTCGATATCGGAAGTGGTCAGTAATCCTACAGAAGTATCCCTGATATAATCCAAATCCAATCCTACTAACCGGCAGGGATCGCCGAGTCCTGCTTTAACATTGGCAATCGAATGATACGTATCGTCAACCGTTACAGTGGAAGAAGGTATAGGAAACCAGCCTGACCAGACAGCCGGAACCATAACCGGACTCCAGGCGATATCCGTTAAAGTAAACGGCAGAACTGATGGTATCGGGGGAGTCAATGACTGGGTTGTACCATTGCCGCTGTAAATGCCGATCACACTGCCGAACTTGAAGTAAAGCCCTGCATCGGTGGGATCGGTGGTGATTTCGTAGCGTCCGGTTGCAGCATCCCATGTGATACGGGGCGCCCCTGTTCCGGTAAATCCTTTCAGGATACGCACATGCAGCGTATAGGAATGGCCGGATAATAACGGTATGCCGGGGTAGTCGGCGAAAAAGGGGCCGGTATAGGTTGTTCCGTCTATTTCCACGCTAAAGATTTCTATCAAAGCCGTTTCAGCGCCTATATATACTTTCACATAGTCATCGCTTGGCCAGATGGGCGGAGTACCTATTATGTCTGCAAACGAAAATAATTCCGAACCCATCAGGGCCGGGTTGGGATCATAGATCAGATTGCCTGTACGGACTTCCAACATGGGGGCGAACGTTGAAACGCGTGCATTGGTAATATCCCAAATTGCAGTTCCGGCGCCGGGGCCAAGTTCAGCCTCCATCTTGACCCGCGAAAACAGGTGTTGCACGTTGATATGTACGTTTGTGTTGTCTACTCCGATGTTTCGAATCGTATCTCCCCACAATACATCGCGGGCGGCGATATAGGCTGTCGTATCGGCAAAGGCATCGAAGCTGATGGAGTCGTGGAACGAATAAGCTACAAACTTGTAGGATCCTGTGGAGGTTAAAGTCAAAGGCGCTCCGAGCGGAATAAGGTTGCCGCCGGCAATCACCTCGTAGTCGGCATGATGTGAATAGATTTCATAACTTGGACCACCTGTGTATGCCACAACGCGCACTTTCGAGAGCGTGTTAAGCGGGACGAGGGCGCGGAGGTTGACCGGCGGTTCGTCTTCGGTTATCGTGATGTACATACTTAAATCATCCGTTAGGGAAAAGACCTTTGTTTCGCCTACTGTTTTCGCTGAAGGCGTATTTCCGCTGCGTAGAAATACCTCTTCCTCACCGTAGCCCATTTCGCTTATGGTGAAGTTTACGATACCGGGTTCGCCTTCCAAAAGCGAAGGATCATTTGCGCCGCCTGTAGAAATATCATCTTCCCGCACGCACGATGCCAACAGGAATAACAGACTGCATAATAACAGGGTAATGCCTGTGAAGATGCCTCGTAATGACAAGTTATTCAATGCTATGATATTCAGTATATTATAGATTGCCTCGTCACTTCGTTCCTCGCAATGACGATACGCGTCGCCGTCATTGCGAACGCAGTGAAGCAATCTATGTATTAGTAAATTAGATACCCTGCTCGCGCCGATTTGTAATCGGTGTGAACGAGGACGCACGGATTGCAAATCCGCGCGAGCATTGGCATTATTTTTTATTTTATTCATACTAATCATTATTTGTTATAATCATTCATTCCTACATCACAATAATATCCGTGCTTCCTCCTCCGCCATCAACCCAGTCTTCGAGGCTGACGGTGATACTGTTTTGCGGTCGTACGCAGCGAACTAAATGCCCTTGGACCAGACTCATGCTTTCGCTTGAACGGATGTAGTCGATACCAAATTCCAAACTCAACCTGTTCAAATTATCGGATGGTTCGCTCGACCAATAAAATGTATTTTGGGTTAAATTGATGTTCATAGAGGCATGAGAAAACATCGTACCATGATTTGCTATATGACCCCACGCCGGAAGAAACTTTGCCGGATCCGGCGATCCTGAGTTACTGTTTCTGGTCGGAAATTCGCCGCCCATAACGCCAAACGGATTAGCGCCGCCGGCAGACCACCAATGATCGCCGGTAGATATGTTCCCTGTATAGCCGCTAAAACGTTGATTTTCCAGATTGGTGGGCGTTCTCCAGCCGCCAATGCCCTGCGCTTTCAATGCCGCTTCGCGTGCATAAAGCTGGGCATCGGTCGTAAACCCGCGAATCTCGTCTTCAGTCATGCCAATCAGACGGCACGGATCGCCCTTGCCAATCAGTATATTGGCTAGATTATGGTAATTGTCTGAAGATATATTCCGGATACCGCTACCCCAATCGCTTTCTGAATAAGCCGGAACGGCAGGAATATCTGTTTCGTTGAAAGAGAAACTGAACGCTTCCCTGAATGTAGTAATGGCGCCCGGATTGGGGAGCGGGTTGAAAACAATATCTGACAGGCTGAATATATTGGTAAAAAACTGAATGCCCACCACGCCTCCAAACTTAAAAAACAGTCCGGGGTCGTTGGCATTGCGTGTGATGGCTAATTTGGGACTGCTGCCGGTGTCGTCAATCGTAATCCGGTCGGCGCTGCCGCCATAGACGTAATAAAAGAACAGGCGAAGCCTGTATGCCTTGCCTGCTTCCAACGGTTTGGTGTAGGCGACATTGTAGGGGCCATCGTATTTTAAGCCGTTAATCCGTATGCTGTCAATTTCCAACTGTGTAGAGGCGGCTCCGCCGGTGTACACATAGAGCGGATCGCTGATTCGGAATGATGCGCTGCCGGGTATCCATGAAAACAGACCCGATGTTGCCGATCCGGTCGAAAGACTTCCATATTTGACGTCTAAATCCGGCAGGAATGCGGCAATACCGGCGCCACTAACCGTATCAATCTTACTGGAAAAGCCCTGGTTGACTAACGTAGCGTCGACCGTAACCTTTGAGAACAAATGATTCATTGTGATATGAAAATTGAAGGCGGAAAAACTGACGGGAGCATGTGTATATCCCCACATCAAATCCCGCGTAGGGGGTATCGTATTGACAACCGGCGAAAAAGGATCCATGGGAGTTGTCTCATTAAATGAATACGCCACAAACTTATAGTCTCCATCGGGTAATGCCAGACCCGGGGGATTGAGCGGATCCAGCACATCATTGTACAGTATTTCATAATCGGCATAACTGAAGTATGTTGTATCGTAGGGCGTACATAAATAAGCCACGATACGAACTCTTGTACCCGGATCCAGATAGACCGCCGCACGTAAGCCGACCGGTGGATAATTCCCCTCCAATTCCCCTCCTTTGGTGGGGTTGGGGTGGTCGAGAGGGGTCAGGGGTGGTTGGGTGGGGTTGGGGGAGGCAGCCGTTCTTGTTGTCACTTCGCTTTCGTCATATCCAATATCGCTTACCGTAAAGTTCACGGTAATCAATTCGCCTGTTGGAGGTTCAGGTTCAGGGTCTGTTCCGCCATTGCCCATATCTTCCCTGACGCAGGCAGAGAGCAGAAAGATAAGTCCGAATAACAACAGGAATACAGCCCTCGTAGCCTGAGAAGTACCCTTCGCTGGCTGTGAAAAACAGAAGTTTAAAACTTCAAATGGCGAAGAGGCACAAGTCCGGAGACTTGCGCCAACAGGGCGCTTGTTAGGTGTTTTTAAGCAGTTTTTTTTCATGCAAATAATATTATATGGAGATCAGGAAAAATCGTTCATTTCCTGATTCCTGTGTTTTCTTCCTCATTTTTTATTGGACGACCGCAAGGGTGCGCCACTACAACAATTGACAATTGACAATTGATAATTGACAATTAATCATTTATCATTTATCATTAACCATTAATAAATAACAATATCTTCCGACAAAGTTCCGCCGGGTTCCCACGCGTTTACTTCAATATCAAATTCAATCGCCTGCTTGACGCAACGGACGGAAGCGCCTACGTATAGATTTGCTCCAGAAGCAGGCATCAAATTAGTATTTGCGATATATAATACTAAACGGTTCTGATTTGACCAATAATATCCGGCTTCTCCTTGATATACAATTAATCCATCAGTACCGTCGGAATTATCTCTTCGGAAACCTGCAGCAGGGAGGAATTTACTCATACCACCCGTACCTCTCTCAGGAAATTCACCGCCGGCAACACCAAAACTGATATTACCGGGCGCATTTGCAGCCCACCACCAGTCGCCCGTAACTTGATTCGAAGACCACCCACTAAAATCTTGATTCTCCTGAGGAGTCGGCAACCTCCACATACCGTTATCAATATCGTCTCGCGTCAGCGTAGCGGAAGGAGTAATCTTACTTAAATCTAAATCTACTAAACGACATGGGTCGCCCCTGCCTGACTGTACATTAGCTACGTGGAAAGTACTGTCAACCAAACCAGTCAATACTACAGGTATGTTCGTCCACGTCCAGCCGGAAGTACTTACCGGACTCCAGGCGATATCTGTTAAAGCAAATGCCAGAGATGAAGGAATCGGGGGAATCGGGGGAATCAATGACTGTATTTGACCGCCGGGTGCGCTGAATAATCCGACTACACTGCCAAACAGAAAGTAAAGTCCTGCATCACGCGGATCGTAGGTGATGGCGTATTCTTGTTTCGTATTATCCCAGGTAATGCGTGCTGTGCTACCCCCTACGGGTTGGGGCGAGAAGCGTACGTCAAGCGTATATGTATTTCCTGCTTCCAACGGCTTGGCGTAGTTGACATAATAGGGGCCGGTAAAGAGGACGCTGTTGACACTCATCTGATCAATCTTCAGGCTTGTCGTAGTCGCTGCATTGGTGAATACATATATGGTATCGCTTACCTGTATTGAATCCGAAGGGTTTGTGAATGTCCATGGAACAGGCCTGTAAACAGGGCTGCCGTTTAGATTCAGCACGCCTGTGTTGACGGTCAATGTTGGTTCGTAGCATAAAATACCGGCGTCTACCGAATTCAGCGAATATAAATAGTCGGTCTTCCCTCTCACGACAACCTTGGGCATTAAGTGATTCATGGTGATATGCACAGGATGAGTTCCCAGATTAACTG
>Ga0099364_10012406_pt1 | contig 11497 bp, 8 predicted proteins | sample TergutTh196P3_FD_73070 | JGI IMG/M metagenome (GOLD analysis project Ga0099364, IMG submission 73070) | Microcerotermes parvus P3 segment gut microbial communities from Pointe-Noire, Republic of the Congo - Th196 P3 | ecosystem: Host-associated > Arthropoda: Insects > Digestive system > Gut ...
GTTCACTTACAGATATTTCAAAAATATCAGCAACTTGAATCAGTATTTCTGCATCAGGAACGGAGTGCCCTTTTTCCCATTTTGAAACTGTTTGGCGAACCACATTCAACCGGATTGCTAATTCTTCTTGTGTAAGACCTTTAGCTTTCCTGATAGTTTTAAGGTTTTCTTTAAGCATTTCCAGACCCCCATTTCGCAATAATCATATTCTTTGGCAACAGTAAACTCAAGCAACGCAAATTAACATTTGCCATAATATCTCAGGCAAGTATCACCAAGAGATAAAAAAAGAGACTGCCTTAAAGCAGAGTGAGAGGTGATACTTGCGTATTGAACAAAGTCGTCTGCCGTGCCAGCGTATGGGGATAGTATAGCGTGGATAGGCCAAGAACTGGAGATGAAGAAGAGAATAACCATACAGGAAGCAAAGGCAGAGACGGCAAGAAAGAGCAAGAAAGCGAAAAAGGGTACGGCAAAAAAGCCCTCGAAAAGAGCGCGAAAAATTATTCAGAAAAGGCCTTATCAATTCCGCATATACCTGACACCAAGCGGCTTCAAGGAATCGCAACTGCATATGGGACAAATTCGAGTATTAACACCCCAAAGGGCAAAGACGATGTCGGCCGCAGACAAACCCGCCAACCTGCGCATAGAAAGGAACTTGCCGGTAATATTGCAGATGACCGTGAGGTTTCTGGTCTTGAAGCGGTTATTGAGGAATCCTGCATAGCGGATTTTACGGAAACCTTTGGGCAATACATGGAGAAGGAAGCGACGGACAAATTCAACCCCCGGGAGTGTGAGGACTTTGGAGGAGCCATCTCGATAGTCTTTCACGGAAAAAGAAACGCCTTCATCGGAAACAGAAAAAATGCGGTTATTGGAAATGGCAATCCGATGCGTGTAGCGGCCAAGATATTTGACGGCATTGCCGAATTGTTTGAAGGTTTCCTTGATGAAAGGGACCCAGTCCTTGCGCCAGAGGAGCTTAATGAATATCTGCCACTCTTCTGGTGATTTAAGATAAGAAAGCTTATTCGGGAAAAAGATAGCATCGGATGCGAACAAATTCTGCAATTCCTGGATGAACTTGCCCCGGAAGACTTTTGACAAAACCCGCACAGGAATGAAGAAATTGTCGCGGCCGCGGACAAAGCGCAGATCCTTTGTCAACCCAGCCCCGGTAACGACGCAATGGATATGGGGATGATAGTTCAACGCCTGCCCCCAAGTGTGGAGGACCTGAATGACGCCGGGGGTGGCGCCGAGGAACTTCTTGTCTGCGGAAAGGTCGAGCAAGGTATTGGAGACGACCCGGTGAAAAAGCGAATAAAGCAAGGATTGGTTCGCGTAAAAGATGTCGTTGAGTTCAAAAGGGACAGTAAAAACCACATGGAAATAGGAAGCGTCTATGATCTCCGAGCTGCGGTTGTCAATCCAAACCTCCCTGGGAACGGCTTGGCATGACGGGCAGTTGCGGTTGCGGCAGGAATTGTTGTGGAACTCAACGTGCCCGCACTCCCCGCAGAGGCAGGCGTTAGCCCCAAGTCGTCCGGTCTTACATAGCATGATGGAGCAAGCGGCAGAGTTTTGTTCAGGAGAAGGCCTGTATGCTTTTTGGAAATCCGCATAGAATTTCAGGAAAGCGACTTGTACGCCGTTAGTCATGGGCGGCACCGTGAATTGGTCGGCTTGTCAAAGGGGCTCTTCACCAAACTATTCCTAAATGACGAAAGGTGGACGTAAATAGTAGTGGAGGCAATCGATTTGTGTCCCATCAGCCTCTGAATTGTGAGCAGGTCAACGCCGTTCTCATACAAATGCGTGCCAAAACCGTGGCGAAAACTATGGCAGGTCAAGTCCTGCGACCACCCGAGCCGATCAATATGGTCGTTTACTATACAATTTACCGTATAGGTAACAATAGGCCGCTCACCATTGTTTTGCGGGCTGGGAAAGAGCCAGTCGCGAGGCCGCCCGTACTTGTACCAGTATTGAGTCAAAATATCGAGCGCTTTTTCGGATAGTATGGTGTATCGGTCAGACCGGTTCTTGCTGCGCTCAATATAGATTTTCATATCCTTGCGGCTTACGTCTTTGTATTTGAGGGCGCATACCTCGCTGACCCTAAGGCCTGAGGAGTACATAACGGCGACAACTGCTTTGTGCTTTAGGTTTGGGATCGTATCAATAAAATGCTGCGCTTCATCTTGTGAAGGAATAGTCGGAAGATATGTGTCAAACTTTCTGAAAGGCAGTTGATAACAGTCCCAAGCTTTGTGCAGCACATACTCAGTGAAAAAACGGATTATGGAAATATGCGCATTTATCGTGCGGTCAGAAAGGTCTCTGCTTTTCTGAATGAAGGAAATGTATGCCCGCATATCCGCCCAAATTACATCCTCCGGAAGTTTATGCGCGGCCTCAAAATATCCCAAATAGGATTTGATGGCGCTCATGTAAAACTTCAGCGTGTTGGCGGCAAGTCCTCGAATGGACATCATCTCAAGGAATTGTTCAATATATTTCTGCATGAAAAAACCCTCCTAAAATATATGGTGTGGTCAAAAATGGTCTCACCTTTGGCGGAGGGCGACTCAAAAGATTGAAAAATACGGTGTTTGCATGGAAACAAAAATATGTTATAATCATGGGAGTAGTAGTTTTCCTTGATTTGATGGGTTTTTGTGGGCAAACATAGATTACATCAAAATCGTAGGATAAACTACTACTTTTTTTAGAATTGGAGTCCGAGCGCAGTCACAGCAACGAGGCTCGTTTGGTTTCCACCAGCCATCGCACAGCGATTTTGTTCAATAGCAATAGGGGCAAGTCGAGATTATCAGTCATAAACCCACACAAACCAATGATTGTCTACATAATGATCGACAGGGCGGCGGTTGTGCCGCCGCCCTGCGCCATTGTTGGCTATTTGCGCTTTTTGCGCAGGTACAGCCAAGCGCCCGCGCCCAGCACGAACAGTACGAGGGCAATAGTTAATAGCGTTGATGGCTCCATTGTTGTTCAGCGCTCCTTTCGCATATAATGGGTCTACAAAATCCTGCGGAAATATTGGGCTGCAGAGCCTCCTGCCTAGTAGCCTGTCCTCGGCAGGGTGCCGTCGTTCCTGGAGAACACGGTGACCAGCGTTGTGGAATTCGCCACTACCCATTCGCTGCCGTGCCTGCCCCCTACGTCTGCTTTGTTCGCGAACTCGTAGCCGTTGGGCAGGGTCGACAGAACCTTGGCGTAGATTTGCGGCTGCTCCACCTGCGCGAACCCCGCCCTGACCGTGCCGAAGATGAACGTGACGCTGGTGACGTGCTCGTCGGCCCTCAGCCCCAGCGAGGCGTTGGAGCAGTCGATCACGTTGTTCCTCGTGGTCGACAGGTTGTCCGCTATGACCTTTGTGTCGCCCTTGTTGGTAGTCGCAATGATTTTGTACTGCAGGCCCTGGTTGAATGTGCCTGTGACGATGCGCGTTAGCCTCACGGCGTCCGTAGGCAGGGTGTCGCGCCAGTAGAAGTCTGTCAGGCTCACCGTGCCGGTGTTCTGCACGGCCTTTATGTCGAATCGTATGATGTCACCGGGCATGCATTCTGCTGGGCCTGTCTTCTTGATGTAAACGCCCGTGTTGGCGCTGTAGTTCAGGAACTCCAGTTTGACTATCTGCGTGGCGAACTCAAGGTCGATGTCAAGCGATTGCGTTGACAGCTTGTACCACTGCGGAGCCTGCACTTCCTTTATGACGTACCTGCCAAGCGGCAGCGGCCTCGACACCGCCCAGCCGTTGGCGCCGGAGACGAAGCGGTCGACAAGGTTGCCCGACCTGTACTCATACGCCTCGAATATGGCGCCCGCCAGCGGCGTCCCGGCGGGCAGGCTGTTGACCTCGTTGTCGTCGCCCGACTTCTTCAGGATCTGTACCTGCGCGAGCTGCGGGGTGTTCTCCCACCTCACCTCGGTCATGTGCCCGGATTTGAACTCCACCGTGCGCGGCACGTCGTCGCGGTAGTAGCCCGGTGCCGCCCGCGTCTCCCTTATCGTGTAGCGCCCTTCCGTGAGGATGCCAGCGAAGTCTATGACGCCGTTGTTGTCCGTGTAGAACGTCCCCACAACGTTGTTGCCGCCGTCGAAGACCATGAACTCGACATTGTATATCGGCTGCTTGGATATGGCGTCGATCTTGACCAGCCTCAGACCCGCCATCCGCCTGTTTGTGAGCTGGAGCGTGGCTAGGCTTCCCGGCGTGACCGTCACGCTGTGGACGTCAGTGTCGAGTTCGTAACCGTCGAGCGCCCTGCGCTCTATGACGTGGTACTCGCCGGCGGGCAGCGTGTTGATTAGTATCCTGCCGTTGGCGTCGGTGGTGTAGCTCCCCGATATGTCCCCGTTGGGCGAAGTGGTCCTGTTCGGGCTGTTTGCCTCAGTGTCGGGCTGGTTCCCGTCAAGTATCGAGCCCGCGACAAACTGGCCGTCCGCTCGGCGCACATCGAACATGACGCCGGAGAGCGGCTCTCCTGTGGCCTCGTCCGTCTTGACTATGAGCAGGCCGCTCATCGGCGTGTTCTCGACCGTCAGCGTCACGGGGCTGCCCCACTTGATCTCAATATTCCTCGGCTCGCTGTCGATGACATAGCCACTGGCCGCTTTTGTTTCGGTGACGGTGTACCACCCTTGTTCCAGTTCTGGAAGGTATATCAATCCGTCGCCGCCTGTTGTGTATTCGCCGATGCGTTCGCCGTTCATCCTGCTTACACTGAAGGATACTCCCGCGATAGGCTGCCGGGTATTGCTGTCTATTTTCTTGATTTGAAGCCCCGATAGCGGCTTGTTCGTGAATTCGACCGTTGTCAGCCTTCCGCTCCTGACTGTGACCGTCTGCGGCTGCGAGTCCAGGATATATCCTTCTGGCGCTATCGTTTCGGAAACGATGTACGTCCCCTCGGCCAAATCCGGTATTATTATCTTGCCCGATTCGTCTGTCCTGTACGTGCCTATGCGCGCGCCGCTGTCGCGCTGCAGTGTGAACGTCGCCCCGGGGAGCGGTGCGTTTGTAACTGCGTCGAGCTTCAATATCTCTATGCCCGAAAGCGGCCTGTTGGCGAACGTGACGACTGTCGGCGTAACGGGCCTGACTTCGACAGTTTTTGCCGTGCTGTCGAGCGTGTAGCCCTGCGGCGCCCTGATTTCCGAGACGACGTACCATCCGGGCGCGGCGTTCGGTATGCTGACCGAGCCGTCGATGCCCGTGGTAAATTCGCCGACGTATTCGCCGCTCTGCATTCTGACCTCGAACACGGCGCCGGCGAGGGGCGAACCATCGGTGGCGCTCTCCTTGCGTATCTGCAGCGATGAGAGCCGCCTGTTCTCGAACGTCAATTTGATGAACTGGTTGGACGTTATTTCAAAATCCTGCGGCGTGTCGTCCATCAGGTAGCCGTCGGGCGCCTTTGTCTCCGCGCATTTGTACCACCCCGGCTCCAGCCTGTCGAGTATGATTATGCCGTCGCCGTTGGTCGTGTAGCTGCCCACTATTTCGCCGTTTTGCCTGTAGACAGTGAACTGCGCGTCTTTTAGTGGCTGCTTTGTCGTGGCGTCTATCTTGACTATCTGTACGCCGCTCATCTTCGAGTTCTCCACCGTCAGCGTGTACACCGCGCCGTGGCCGACATATACCGTGCGCGAGTTGTTTTCCAGAACGTAGCCGTCCGGCGCTTTCGTCTCCCTGACCACGTAGCTGCCCCTTGCGAGGTTCGGTATCTCGATCATGCCTGTGGGGTCTGAGACGAATATGCCGTTGCTTGCGCCAACGACCGAGCCGTCGGCATGCGTGACCATGAACTCGGCGCCCCGGAGCGGCTGCCCCGTCGCGCTGTCCAGCTTCCTGATGACTAGCGAGCCGAGCGGCTCGTTGGCGAACGCGACGGTGTATGTCTTCCCGTCGTTGCCTATGTTGACCGTCTTCGGCGATCCTGACAGGGCGTACCCCTCCGGCGCCGAGATCTCGGTGACGACATATGCGCCCGGTTTTAAATCCGGTATGAGCACCTCGCCGTTCCTGTCGGTCGTGAACTCGCCGTTGGAGCTGCCGACGGTGGCGCCTCCGCTTTCCGTCACCTTGAATCTCGCGCCAGAGAGGGGCTGCCCGGTCTGGGCGTCGGACTTCGTGATGAGCAGGCTCCCGTATGGGTAGTTTGCGAACGAGAATTCCAACACCGTCGTGCCGTCGGCTTTGAGGTACCCGTTCTGCTGGGAGTTTTCGGATATGAGGAAGTTCTGCGGTGCCTGCACCTCTTTGACGACATAGTACCCCGGCTCAAGGCCAGTTATGACCACGATGCCGGAGTTGTCGGTGGTGTAGCGCCCTATTGCCGTCCCGGGGACGCCGCTGACCTGCTCGTCCGCGCGGTACAGCTCAAACGCCGCGCCAGCGAGGAGCTCCCCTGTGATGGCGTGGGCCTTTTTTATAACGACGCTGTTCAGGGGCCAGTTGTAGCCCTCGCCCTGCACGAGGTACTCGCTGCCGCTGTGTGCCGCTATAGTGCTTGAGGCGGCGGATGCTGTCGTTGCCGCGACAAGGTCGGCGCTTGCAATCGAGCTTTGACCGGTGCTTGCGCCTTGTCCTGGGCTTGAGACGCCGACTCCGTAATACCTGTCGAATTCTGGCAGGTACGCGTTCTGACCGGCGCTGACGTGCATGCGCGTCACGGGGTTCTGCGGGAGCGAGAACCCGTTGGCCGGCAGCGTCTCGGTGAAGACGTACCACCCGGGGCTTGCCTGCGGGATGATTATGCGCCCGTCGGCGTCCGTCTTGTAGCTCCCTATGTTGACAAGCCCGCCGCCCGGGATCTCGTACTCCACCCGGAACGTCGCGCCGGGTATGCCGCGCCCCGTCAGGGCGTTCGTCTTCTGGAACACGAGCACGGGCTTCCTCGTGTTGTCGAACTTGACTTGCGTCTCCCTGTCCGGTTCGAGCCTGACATCGCGCGGCGCGGTGTCGGCGATGTATCCTGGGGGCGGGAGTATCTCGGTTATCGTGTACCAGTCGTCCTCCAGCTCGGTCAGCCGTATCTCCCCGTTTTCGTCGGTCAGCCCCTCCCAGACGACGGCGCCGTCTTTCCTGCGTATCGAGAACTCGGCGCCCTGAAGCGGCAGGGTCGTCACGGCGTCGATTTTGAGGATGACGAGCGCCGGCTTCTCCCTGTTCGTGAAGACAAGCTCCTTCACCTTGCCCCATTCGAGCTCGATGTCCCTGTGCTGGGGGTCGAGGATGTAGCCTTTGGGCGCGGAAACCTCCACGACGCTGTAGATCGCCTCGTCGAGGTCGTATATCGTAACCGTGCCGTCATCGCCAGTGATGTATTCCGACGTGGTGTTGTCCTCGGCCTTCCGCACATGGAATATGGCGCCCGCGAGGGGCAGCTTCGTCTGCTCGTCCACCTTTACGAGCCTCAGTGCTGGGCGCAGGCGGTTGTCGAACTTGACCTCAAGCACTTTGCCGCCCTCGAGGTACACGTCTTTCGGTTCGGCTCTGAGGTAGCCGAAGGGGGCGGCGATCTCCGTAATCGTGTGCCAGCCCTCGTCGAGCCCCTCTATACGCGCCTGCCCGTTCTCGTCCACCATGCCCTCCCAGACTATTGCGCCGCCTTTCCTAGCGACCGAGAACTCGGCGCCGGGGAGCCGCTCCCCCGTCATCTCGTCGTACTTGTTGATGACGAGCGCGGGCTTCCTGTGGTTCATTATTGTCGCAGTGTGGTTCGCGCCAGCCGTGAGTATGATTGTCTGAGGCGCCGTATTCAGCAGGTAGCCATCGGGGGCTATAGTCTCCGTGATGGTATATGTCCCCGGCTCAAGGTTTGCCGTCGTCGTTGTTTTGGTGACTCCTCCTTTTTGGTTGCACATCGCTATGGTTTTGCAATTTGGCAATTTGGATTCCTCCTTTTTTATATATTTAACCGCCCCCGACTGGATGCCGGATGCGGCTATGTAACGTGGCAAGAATGTTTTGGAAATGAAAAAAGGCCGCTCATTCTTTGTCGGAGAACAAGCGGCCATATGTTATTTCCTTCATTTTGATTCTTCTCTGATATGCCCAACCAATGACGATGAGCTATATTGTCCAATCAATTATTCCTAAACCATCAATGTTTTCAAAGTCTTTTGTGTTGCAGGTAACAAGCGTATAATCGTTTAGTAGACAAATAGCGGCTATTAATATATCCATCTCGCCAACAGTAAAGCTCTTTCGATATAGCTCTGCGTATATGTCTTCGGCTTTTGACCAAGCGGCGTTATCCAGTTCTGCGATAATCAGACCTTCCGTCATTATGGTATAAGCAGCTTCTTTTTTCGGAGCTGTCGCAATGCGAAACCCTCGGCGAATTTCGTAATCCACAATTTTAGGTAGGACAAAATCATGTCCCAGCATACAAGCATCGTTAAAATGCCTTTGCACGTTGATGTCATTTCGCAAATAACGGATAACTATGTTCGTATCCAATGCGTAAACCATGCCTATTGACCCCCTGAATCCGTGAGATTAAGGGCTGGGCGTATTTCTTTTGAGCGGGGGAACTCAGGTAATGCTTCATCTTGCGCTAGGGTAATAGCCTCGTTCAAGCGATTTAGCCAAACGGTGCGCACGTTTTTCTCGTTCATTTTGGCATCATCCAATAACCGGGAAGTATTCTCGTTTAACACAGTGACAAGCACTCGGCGACGACCACTGATTTCTGGCATGTGTCCAATTGGATAAAAACGACCTTTTTCCATATATCCCTCTATGGTTAGCATATTCAAGTCCTCCGACACCGCTCTTAATTATCCCATTCCTTTCGCTAAATGCCAAGAAGCCTGACCACAATCAGACTTCTTGGCTTAGCTTGGTTTGGCTCCCCAAGTTGGACTCGAACCAACGACCCTGCGGTTAACAGCCGCATGCTCTGGCAAGAGTCAGCTCAGGCTACGGCATATAGTTGTGATGCAAAATAAACAGAAAACTACTGTGATAGCACGTTTTTTCGATAATCCTATATGCGATAATGTTTGGCGCGGTATAAATATCATCGGAAGAATCAAGCAAACGGATGTTTACCGTCTTCTTTACACAGACGTAGAAGATTGTATTGCATTTTCTAGTTCATACTGCATTTCTTTCAAGTGAGCTTCAAGCTCTTTGACAATGCTTTCTTTTTCTCTATTCTCAACGATAGCATTTTCAAATTCAACGCATTGCTTGCAAAACTCAAAATGAAATTGTAAAAAGTGTTTTGTAATTGTTTAGCGTCGTCCAGCGAGATTGTAGGCAGATATATCTTAAAAACGGCGCCAGTCCTGCTAACGCCGCCTAGTCATCCTATTCGTTTTGCTTTTTTATTTTTCTGGCTCAGTGCTTGTCTTCGCTCGTTTTGGGCGGTTGGCTACCGCCTGTTTGCGGGCGGCTTCGATGATGTGGTCGGGGATTTCTAATTCTCGCAGGGTGTTGACGATTGAGGAATCGCTCTTGCCGCGTTTCAATTTGCTGAAAGCTTTAAGCGCGATTTCCATATCACGCTCTGCTTTGCCTTCTGCTTTGCCGCGTTCTTCTATTTCTGAGAATACCTCCTGGTAATCTATCCACGGCAGTGTTTCCGTAATATTGGTAGTCATTTCAAAGTCAACCTCCATGTCAGATTTGGTGAGCGCATTCTCCATCGTCTTCCGGATCGTGTCCTGCATTTGCATTCCTGCATCATGGGGGACAATCCCGCTATCTATTGCTTTCCTCAACTCTGTCAGCAATGATATGGCTGCTTGCCGGAACTCTTCAAGTTTCCCTTCTGTGAGCTTCTCGAACGTGCGCATATAAAACTGGCCTATGGGGAACAGGTCGCGCTCCGCGATTTCTTTTACGCTAAGTTCGGCAAGGTGGACAGTGGGGACATTGAGCGAGATTTTCTGCCCATCGAAGAATTCGACATTCCATACGAGACTTCGAGGCGTGTTTTTCGTGCTTTTCAGGAACACAACGCAAGGCTGGGGGATTGTGATGCTCAGTTCCGTTTTTGTGGCGGTCATGCTGTGGACCATTGCACCGCCAACCGAATACTTGAACACACGGAGAGCCATATCCCCGTCGCTGCCGTCCTGTTCCACTTCGATGGCATACATTCTGCCTCTGATCCTCGGATAGAAATCCGCTATTATCGAAACGTGCTTATCGCTGACGCTCTCCTTGTCGAGCCACTCGACTGGGGCGTCGAGCGGGATGTCGTCGCCAAACAGCCCATTTATGAAGCGAATCGTCATTTCAGTGCTATGGGCCAGCGTGTTCTTTATTATTTTGTCGTAGCTCAGCTCGTGCTGTTTTACTTCAATTCTATCGACTTTAATCATGCTCTCATTGCCTCTCTATATATTATACTCCTTCTCGCTGCAAAGAATCAATATACGCGGCTGATTTTTGTTCAATTTCTGTGCGTAGTTCTGTGTGGCGCCAGAACATGGTGTTCCCACGCTACGCTGACAAGAACTGCTCGTAGTTCAGGTCAAGCACTATGTCCATTCCGTATCCCCGTGAAACGTTGATCTCCTTTATTAGCTGGCAGATGATCATTTTGCGCTGTTCTAGGCTCGCGTCCTCGAACACTTCCGCCCATCCACGGAATTGGTCGTAGTAGAAGTCGAGCTTTTTCATTGCGCCCTGGCTGTTGTTCAGGCCGTAGTTGAGCTGCGCCAGTTTGTCCTCCGATTTCTGCAGTTCGGCTTTCGTATTGTCTATCGCCATTGCCAGCACGTCCGGTGCGAACGCGCTTTCGCCTGACAAGGACTTGGCTATCTCGGAAGACAGCTGCGCCAACCGGTCTTTGCACCTCTTGTTCTCCTGCTCGACCTCCCGCTTATGGGATCTCATGTCGGCTATTTCGTTCACATACCGCTTTTCAAGGGCGATTGACTTTGCCGTTGTCTTGATGCGCGACAGGTATTCGCGGACGACCGCGTCCACCGCGCTTGTTGAACCGCCCACTCGGCACCGTCTTATAGCCAAATGGCGTCACGCCGCCAGTGTATACGCCTTTCTCGGTCAATTGGTTCAGGCAGTCCTTCACGCGCATCGAAGTTTTGCGGCTCTCGCCGTTGGCCTGCCAGAAGCGGATGTAGTTCGTTAGCTTGTCCACATGGTTGTCGAAGCGCTGCTCACCCTCTTTTACGCTCCACACCTCGATGCCGTGCTGGACAAACCATTCCACCACGAGAGGCGTTTCGTCGTCGATGCGCCCTATGCGGTCAAACATGTAGACCAACAGGACGTCGAACTCCTTCTTTTCGGCTGCGGCTTTCAAGTCCTGAATTGAGTCCCGCTTGTTTGCGGAGACCTTGAACCCGGAGACCCCTTTTTCATAGTACTCGTTCGTTATCGTCCATTTGTTGCGGTCAGAGAACTCGTGGCAGGCCGTGCGCTGCATCGGGATGTCGTTTTCTTCGTCCGTTGTTCCCAGCTGCTTCTTGGTGGATA
>Ga0099364_10012407_pt1 | contig 11495 bp, 8 predicted proteins | sample TergutTh196P3_FD_73070 | JGI IMG/M metagenome (GOLD analysis project Ga0099364, IMG submission 73070) | Microcerotermes parvus P3 segment gut microbial communities from Pointe-Noire, Republic of the Congo - Th196 P3 | ecosystem: Host-associated > Arthropoda: Insects > Digestive system > Gut ...
AAAAAAGAAAGGAAAAGAAAGGAAAAGAAAGGAAAAGAAAGAAAAAGAAAGGAAAAGAAAGGAAAAGAAAGGAAAAGAAAGGAAAAGAAAGGAAAAGAAAAGAAAAAACATTTAGGCGAAGATACAGAAAAGAATAAAGCGGGCCTATTGCGATTCGAACGCAAGTCGACGGATGTCTTCACATTGTTTTGTTTCGAAGTCCGTCAGGATATCCACTACCCTATAGGCCCAAAAATATGGACTCAAAGACGCTGTCTTTGATTTTAAAGTTTTGCATATTTCTATTTCTTATTCTGCTTTATCTCAGAATATTTATCAAAAAGCCGTTGATGTAAGGCCAAATAAATAAAAGCATAAACGAGAAGAAAATAAACACACTGGCATAAACACTTACTTTCATTGCAAATCGTGATGCTTTTTTGGATTCAACTTTGAGCAATTCGGCAATTTTGGTCAGATAAATTCGGAAGAGATGACCGCCGTCAAAGGGCATTGCCGGCAAACAGTTAAACAAGCCGACTGAAAAATTAATCCAGGCAATCCAAAATAAAAGATTGGCAATCCAAAAAATACCAATTCCAAGAGGCGCTGCCCACCCGACGGGTTCAAAAAATTGCATAATAGCGCCGCTGAAACCTGAAAAACCGCCACCGGCAAATCCGAGAAGCGGAAGCATCATAATAAAAATCCAGCCGGAAAGCATTGTCATAAGAGATTCCCAAGGTGCAGAGATATCAAATGTAAATAACAAGGATGGTAGGGATTTTAAAAATTCCAAATAAGCGGATGAATTAAATTCAAGAACGGAAATACCCAAAATACCGACGTAAACCGGTGTTTGAGAATAATAAATACCCAAATACGGTCTTGATGCATCGGAAGGGGCTGAGCCTAAAACAACCGTTATTTCTTCAATTATCAGCTGCCCTTTATCATCCAAAGATTTGACAGTATAAACAACGGTGTCCCCCGGATTTTTTGAAGACAGAAACTCCGAGAAATCATTTAAATTTAAGATATTTTTGCCGTCAACTTGATAAAGAATCATTCCCAGCTGAATACCTGCAACCTGCGCAGGCGAGCCGGAGACGACGTCTCCGATCAAAATACCGGCATAGTTGATATTTTCAGCATCCGAACTTGTTTGAACGGTATAATTTTGAAGAACACGATTATACGAAGCTTGAATTTCGACAAAGTCGCCCGGCTGAATCGTCTCTAATGCTTGATTCAAAGAGGCAGTATCTGTGACTTTTTGACCATTAACACCGACTAAAATCATCTCTGTTGTCAAACCGGAAGTGTAAAGAAATTCATAAGCCGGCGACGTTTCATCAATTTCCGAGATTTGTAAACTGCCGATAGGCTGAATGCCGCCTAAAACAACGCTGAAAAATAACAAAAAGGCAACAAAAGCCACAAAAAAGTTGGCTGTAATGCCTGCTGAAAGGATACGGCTTTGCTGTATTTTTGTCGCCACTTTCTTGGGTTTGTTTTGAGTTTTTTGATTTTGAATCTGCTCTTGATTTTGAATTTGTTCTCGATTTTGAATCTGTTCTTGATTTTGAATTTGTTCTTGATATTGAGCCTGCTCTTGATATTGAGTTTGCTCTTGATTTTGGCTCTGCTGAGTTTCTTGAGCCTCTTGTGTTTTTTTATAAGCCTCATAGGCACGAATTTCTTCAATCGTTGCGGTCATGTAAAAGGCTTCTTCACTGATTTGCGTCTTGTTTGGATCATCAAACTCATCTCCGTAAAGCTCTTTGGAATCGATCTTTGCAAAACCGCCGATCGGAAGCACTGCCACCATTGCAACACCGACCGATTCGAGGCGAACATCTTCGGCGCGTGCCAAAATCGCATGCATCATTTCATGAACAACCAAAGTGACAATAAGAGCGATCACGCCCCAAAAAAACGGGATGTAGTCATTCACACCCGGAATGAGAAGGATATTCTGCAATTCATTTTGCTGGCCGGGCTGAACCACAACGCCTTCGAAAAATGTTCTGATGAGAGAATACTCTGAAAACAAAATCAAAGCAGCAATAAAAATCATACCGGCAACTGAAAGCAAAATTCCGGTATTTGCAAACAATTTCCAGAACCGTTTCGGATAAGAAAGCTTATCAATCAGATCCAGTCCGCGTGTCGTTTCAATCATTAAAATGGGACCGAATGTCGAAATATGATATTTCTCAAGCACACCCTTTCGTTTGAAATAATTAACAGCCATCCAATAAATCAAAAAAACCAAAATTAAAATTTGAGTCGTAAGCTGCAAAAAAATCACCTGATTGTGAAAATGAATTATAGGAAACCATACGCCTTTCAAAATTAAAATCGTTTGCATTCAGACGGAAGAAAATAAAAATCAAAAAAACAAAAACGGGAACAAGATCGAGAAATAAAAACGAGATCAAAAAAATAAAAAACAAGATCAAAAAAATAAAAAAAAGAAAGGGAATGAAATCAAAAAAGATTATTTTGCTTTTGTGATCTCTGAAATCGTAATTTCAAAATTCAAATATTGACCAACGAGAGGGGAGTTAAAATCAACAACAATAACATCATCTGTTATTTCGACAATGTATCCCTGATATAGCCCTAAATATGTAACTGTTTGTCCAATCTCTAAATTTTCAAGGACACTTTCAACTTCAGCTCTGTCAAATGGAACGACTGCATCGGGATCGTATAGATAAGCATCTTCGGGTGCAATTCGAACATTTTTAGTTTCGTTGACAGACATACCGTAAATGGCATTTTCAAATCCGGGAATGACCTCGTGTTGACCTAAAACAACTTCAAGTGGGGGTCTTTCACCGTTGACATTTTGGTCAAAAACAGTACCATCGTCCAATGTTCCGCGATATAAAATGAAGACTGTATCTCCTTCTTGTGCAGTTTCTTTAGATACGCAGCCGCTCATCAAAACGGCGCCTAAAATAACGAAAATGATTGCAATAAAAAATATTGAGTTTGTTTTTTTCAAAATATCACCTGCCAAATAAATTAGAATTGATATAATACCAAAAGAGTATAAAAATGTAAGTTAGCAGAATGGGGGAAAACTTCCACATTCTGAATCGAAAACCTTGATTTTTATAATATGTACCTCTTACTATTGAAATAGTCAAATCATACTATTGCAATAGTTGTATTAATAGTTTTCCTTATTTAACCACTATTTCAATAATAAAAAAAGAAGGAAAGACAAAAACAATTAAAAAAAGAAAGCAGACTCAAAAATGGTCTGCGATATTATTTTTCCTAAAATGAATATTCGTGTTCGTTTCATGTCTTAGTCAAGTATGAGCGCCGAACCGTTGACTACGTTGGATTCATTTTCATCGTCATTGATGTCATTTTCATCTTCGTGGAACTCATTTTCCTCATCGTTGATGCCATTTGCATGATCATCATCAGTGCCATTTGCATGATCATCATCAGTGCCGTTTGCATGGTCATCATCGGTGCCGTTTGCATGGTCGTCGTCGATATGCGGTGCGTCCGTTGAATGATCATCATCATGACCGCCTGTCGGGGGCGGCGGATAGAAAGCAATTGCGATGAGTGAAAATAGGATGAGAACGGCGAACAAGCCGCCAACGATTCCAATCATTGGATTAATTTTTTTTGCCATAATAAATACCTGATCATTTTTAAGTGAATAAATATCAAATGCGTTCTGCGATCTTTATAAAAATGAATAAAGGACAGTTTCAATGTTTTATGAAAAAGAATCCTTCATTTAAAAAAGTTACCTTCCAAAAGTTACCTTCCAAAAGTTACCTTCCAAATGTTACCTTCCAAAAGTTACCTTCCAAAATGTTACCTTCCAAAAATTACTTTCCAAAAGTTACCTTTCAACAGTTACCTTTTAGTTTAATTTCCGGCGGACATTTTCATAAAAACAATCGTCGGAGAACTTGACAAACCTTCCGGGGTAGCGGGCACGCTTGATTGTGATGGTATCGTTTTCACTAATTTTGAGATAATGCTCTTCGGCGCTTGATTCTGTTTCGGGCGGCGTCATGACTTTACCGTCGGTTACGATGACGATTTCTTTTTTCGGAAGCTTCACACGAACGGTAATTTCGCTGTCAAACGGAAGAACCCATGGGCGTGATGAAAGTTTAAACGGCGCAATCGGAACAATCACGATGGCGTCCACATCGGGAGAGACAATCGGTCCGCCGGCACTCATGGCATATGCAGTGGATCCGGTAGGGGTTGAAAAGACGATGCCATCTGCCCGAATTTCACTCAAAAGACGTCCGTTGACAATGATTTCATAAGTCATCATTTTTGCAGGATATGCAGATGTTGCAACCACCTCATTGACGGCGTTTCCGATAAATTTGCCATTGACAGAGAGTTCTAAACGCGGTCGCTCATCATACATAAAGCCTGTGATGGCTTGCTCAATGGCTTGAATTGCATTTTCAGGATCCACATCCGTTAAAAATCCGAGTGTCCCCATATTTATTCCTAATATCGGAATTGGGTCAAGCATTTTTGACATGTTTCGAAGAATTGTCCCGTCACCGCCAAGGGAGACAATAAAGTCAACGCCGGCTTTTTTCATTTTGCCGACTTCAATACCGCGCTCTTCCATTTTCAAATATTTCGCCGGAGAAGAGGACAGCAATATTTCGACTTTGTCTTTGAAAACATCCACGATTTTTTGAACCATTTCAATGGCGGCTTCGTTATCACAGCGCGAAACGACGGCGATTTTTTTCACTTCGCCTTTGTAATAAAATCTGTCCCCGCGGCAGTCGATTTCGGGATACGTGAGCAAGTTTAAGATTTCTTGGTGAACCAAACCGTTTGAAGCCACTAAGTTAATTGGCTTAATGTGATTATCCGGTAAAATAAGTGTGTTTCCGACACCATCCGTTACCATGCCGCCGGCTTCTTTAACAATCAGCTGACCGGCTGCGATATCAACAAGGCGAAGCGTTGAGCGGACATCGATAAACGCATCAATTTTTCCGGCGGCAACATAGCAAAGTTCTAAGGCGACACTTCCAAAAACGCGCAATTTTCGAACACGAGAGCATATTTTTGTTGTTCTGTCAGTATTTTGGCGGTAGCCATACGCACTGATTGTTAACTCTCGAATGGTTGAGGCAGCAGAAGTGTTTATTTTTTTACCGTTCATGTAAGCGCCTTTTTCGACTTCAGCATAAAACTCATCGCCGTTGGACAAATTTCGAACATACCCAAAATAAATGCCGGTTAAATCCGGTTTTGAAAATGCGAGGGATAAACTGTACATCGGAATATCCGAAACGGCATTCGTCGTCCCGTCCAAGGGATCCACAATAACGGCAAATTCGGGTTGGCTGCCGATAAGAGTTTCGCCGCGCTCTTCGCTGACAATTCGAATGGATTTGCCGAATTTTTTAAAACGCTCAATCATAGCATCTTCCGCAGCCAGATCAATGCGTTTTGTGTCCGTCCCGTCCGCACCGACGAACATAAAGTCGTTGGCGGGAGCCGTTCCTTTCAATGCAGAAATTGCCTCTTTGACGTCATCATAGACGGATCGGCATAATTTCAAAAGTTCAGGGTTGGGTACAGATTGGTTTGCTGTCATCGTTTCAGCTCAATTATTAATTCGTAATCAAAATTTTTTCTCTCATTAATTTTCGGTTTTTTTAGAAATCAAAACCTTTTCTCTCATTTCGGTTTTTTTAGAATCAAAACCTTTTCTCTCATTTCGGTTTTTTTAGAAATCGGATAAACTTTTTTGATTTTTCGTCTTATCCTCTTTTTGTGACATTGTTTTTTCGCGGTCATCTTTTTCTTTAAGCTTCTTCTCTTCTTGCTTTTTTTGAACTTCTTCAAGAGTCAATTGGTTTTTATCAGCGGCGGCTTTTTCTGTTTTCTTTTCAAAATCTGCTGTTTTGAAAAAGGCGGATTCTTTGGGTCCTTTTGCGGCGATGATGACGCCTGCTTTGTCATAAATTTCTTGAACCTTTTTGGTCGCTGATTTGGCTTTTAACAAATAAACCAACTCATCAATATCAAATTCCGATTTGCCGGTCAACGAAATGGCATACTCTTCATTTTCCATGAGCCTTTTGTAATACGGAATCAAATTGTTTCTGGAAAAACGCATTGATTTTAAATGCTGCCCCGACATTTTGACGGCGATGTTGTCTCGCATATTCCGAACAGACCGATTTTGACCGACGCGTTTCCATCGTGTCGGAGAGCTGTATTTGATAAATCCGGGATAGTCTTTTGAGCGAACCGACATGGGACCCGTTGTCATCATGTAACCGGCATACCGCCACATTCGATAATTTTGGCGGCGGCGCACGCGCCCTAAGTATAAATCAGCTTTTGAAAGAATTTGATAGCCGTTTGAAACATCCGTGTTAATTCCCTTGTTTTTCTCTTGCGGGAACTGAATCGGCAGATTTTCATCAATCCATAAAATTAAGTCTTCGGGCGTCTCATCGAGTGTTTGAACAGCATCTAATGCTTCTTTTCGGCTCTTTCCTTTAAAAACTTTGACAAGCGCTTTAAAAATTGTTTCTTTGACATCTCTGCCTGAAATCACAACGTCTTCTTCGGATATTGTTTTTTTTCCGACAGAAATTGCTTGCAGATCATTAACCGCACTTCTGACGTCGCCGCCTGCATTTTCCGCAATTTTTGCCAGTGCTTTTTCATTAGCAGCAATGCCTTCTGCCTGTGCAATTTTAGCCAAAGCCGGAACCAATGAACGACTTTGGATGCGGGAGAATTCAATTTCCAAACATTTAAAACGAATCCCCTGAGAGATGCCGTAAACATCATTGGCAATCAAAATTATCGGCTGTGTCGTTTGATCAATCACATCTGAAATCGCTTTGCTGCCGCCTTTATCATATGTGCCGTGCAGGTTGTCGGCTTCATCCAGCACAATCAATCGCCTGTCAGCGGATTTTTTTTGCTTGCCCTCTCCCATATTTTCGTGGGCAAATAACGTTGTTGTCTTTGAAGCTGCACCGGCAATGCGTTCAATGACATCAGCGGTTCTTTGATCGCTTGCATTGAGTTCTACATGTTCCCAACCCATTTCTAAAGCCAGTGCAAGAGCGGATGATGTTTTACCGATGCCGGCAGCTCCGTGAAGGATAACCGCTTTTTTCTCAGGCGTTCCTTTTGTCCACTCTTCAGCCCATAAACGCAGTTCATGGAGCGGTTTTTTGTTTCCGATAACATCTTTGAAAGATTTCGGGCGGTACTTTTCCGCCCAATCTGTCGGGGTTGGTGTAATTTGTGCCATTTTGTCCGGTTTATTTATTTTTTGTTTCTGTTACTTTTCGTTTTTGTTATTTTTTGTTTTTGTTATTTTTCGTTTTTGCTATTTTTCATTTTTTTTTATTTTTAATGAATCCTCATCGCTTTATTCGTCTTTTCAATGGATTTTAAGTTGTCTTTTTCAAGCTTCGTCATGGCACGAATGGCATCGATATTTTCGGGAATGACGTCGGATTCCTGATGAATCGCTTGGAAGAAATAGAGTTCGCCGTCATCAATTGAGACGGAGTCTTTAAAGATGCAGTTTTCCCACATATCGTTTCTGGGTCTTCCAAGATCTCTGCCGTATTCAATAATTTCAGCCGTCGAAGACATTCCATCTGCAATAAGACGAATACGCGGGCGTGATGCAAACAATTTTTTTACATCTTCTGCCGTGCATTCTTTTTGAAGCTTGATGTTTAAAACGTGAAGGTGCATAAATGTTGTCGGCGCCTTGATGGCGGCAGATGTGATATTAATATGCGGCATGATTGTTTTGACGTCAGGACCGTGGTGAGACGGCAATTTGACAGGGTCGAGAACAAGTGCATCAATCGGACCGGATTTGATGTCTCCGGGGTCTCCGCCTCTTCTGGCGATTGTGACACGGACTTTTTCAACGCCGTATTCTTTGTCAAGCGGATAAATCGCACGGCAAAGACCGGTGGTGTTGCATGAGACAACACGAACGAAGTCGGCACCGTATGCTTTTTCATAATTGGCTTCCGAATTAAATGAAATCGGTGCAACATCTTTGCTTTCGCCGCCCTGCCAAATAGCTTTCACGCCGGCTTTTTCATACATTTCCTTGTTTGAAACGCCGATTTTTCCGGGCGTGCAATCAACAACGATATCTGCATTTTTTACCATTTCATCAATCGTTCCGGCAACAGTGTATCCTCCTTTTTTGAAAGCATCCATACTGTCCGCCGGCACATAAATGTTAAATCCTTTCAAAGCGGCCGTTTGCGCTTCAAAATTCGGGCGGGTTTTAGAAATACCGATGACTTCCATGTCATCCTGAAGAGCAACTGCGTCAGCGACACGTTTGCCGATTGTTCCATATCCGTTAATAGCGACTTTTGTTTTAGACATTTCATTACACCTGATTTTTTAATTGAATCGTTGAATCATTGTTTCATCATCTGAAACAATTTTTTGATGAGAGTTAAACGAATTGTAACATTATAACGAATTATAAAATTATAATGAATTACAACGAATTAAAACATGAAAAGGCGTTTAAATAACGCTTAAAAGAAAAACTCTGTTCTTATTTATTAATCTGCTCAATCCTTTTCAGCGTTTGAAAATTTTACAACCGACATTCCCATATCAATGCCGAGTGACTCGGCAACTGCTTCGCATTTTGTTCGAAGCAAAAAGGCAATCGGTCCGACATTTTCATCTGATAGGGATTCATAATTCGCCATACCTTTGCTGATGATGATTGTTGCGTTATTCATTGCATTAAGCGTCTCTTTGGGTGCTTCTCGCAAACTGATGCCGACTGTATTTGTTCCTGTTGTTAAAACCTGATCGACATAAGCATCCAAACCAAACTCTTCCACCTCTTCCATTGTCACATCGGTTAAAATTGGCTCGCCACGCACGACAAGAATAAGCTCATTTTCCTTTCCGTGCTCCTTTCCATTTTCCTTTCCGTGCTCCTTTCCATTTTCTGTTTTTAATTTTTCACTTTCGGAATATTGCAGCTGCTGAGTTTTTTGAATATGCCGGATAATTTTTAAAACTTCCCGATCAAATATGATTTCGCCGCAGTTATCAACCAGATAAACGACATTTTTTAAGCGTTTGAGGATGTCACTGGTATCATTGATATCGAGTCCCTTTTCAAAATGGGCGGCAAATTCTTTTTTGAAATCTTCATCCGTTGCGTCATGTCCCATCACGCCGAAATCAAAATAATTTCCGATGACTGCCGCTAAAACGGCGTTTTCAAAAATATTCTCAAGAGAGAGCGGACTGTTTTCAAGTGTGTAGGCGTTTTTGTTTTCGTCTTCCCCGTAAATTAATTTTAAAACCGAAGGAAATATTTCCAAAGCCGTTTCGTTGTTGGCTTTTTTGACATACCGATAAGGATCGCTGTCATTTAAAACTTGATAACATTTTCGGTGAACGGCGGTTGCAATGTCTGTTGATGTTCTTCCGGGCTGATATTCTTGGCTTAAAACAGCCAAACATTCTTTGATGGCTTTCTCAGTGACAGCCGGATCATTTGTTGACAATTGGCATTGGTAGTGAACACGAGAAAGCAAACAATACGGGCAGCGCGGACTAATTTTCATATAATATCCTTTGATTTTTAGGTTTAAAACATTTCTGCCCTTTTTAAAGTTTTGCATTTTAAAAATTTCAAAAACAAGTTATATTTCCGGTGATTGTTTGAATTATGTGTCAAAAAAAAATTCCGAGTTCATTTGCAATTGTCCTCGCTCTTGCTCTTGTATTTTGTCTTCTGATTTTGTTTTTCGGAGACGCCGCATCCGGTCAAACCCAATCTCTTTCCGATTCTTATGCCGTTGATTTATCAAATCAAAATTTGCCAAACGGCGCCGTCTTTTTGATTGTTGACGGTCTTGGCGCTTATTACATATTTCCCGGCTTAAAACCCGAATCATTAACCGGCGAAATCGGAACAACAGCACAGTTGAAAGTTTTGCCGCAAATTTACAACAACGGTTTTTCTTCTTTCGTTAAAGTCCCGTATCCTGTGACGGATAAAGGCCATTCCGTTTTGGTCACCGGCAATCCAAAAGCCGATCCTGAAATGGTCGGTTATTCGGACTCAACGTTTTTGGATGTGCTTCGCCAAGAAGGATTTATTTGTATCGGTATCATGCAGCGCGGTGATTTTGAATCCATGAGAAAAAAGTTTGACGTCATCATTTATGACAAATCAAACTCCGTCAATAACATGGATTTTATGGTTCAAAAAAACGATTTGACATCGGATCCTCAAAGTCAAAGGATCATCAATGAGGTTGTTTCTGTCATGGAGTCTCAGAGCCAAAAAGCTTCTTCTTATTCCTCAAAAGACACAAGCGAAAAATACGCCGCCTACAACCGCTGGGGTTTAGACACCGCTTGTGAGGTTTTGTCCGTCATGGAAAAATATCCGTCTCAAAAATTTGTTTTGGTCATTAATGTCGGCGCCACCGATTCAACCGGACATTACCGCGGCTATTATGCTTATTTGGATTCCATTGAACAATTGGATCGCGACCTTGAAAAGCTGTTTGAAAAATGCCGCCGCAACAATCTGCTTTTTATATTTACGTCGGATCACGGAATGGCTTTTGAGGGTTTTGATAAAAAGAGCGGTGGTCACAGCTCTACAAAATATTCCAAAGCAAAAGAATCAACAACGTCTCCCTTCATTATTTACGGCACTAACATCAAAAAAGTCTCCCTGTTTGAGGCAAATCAAGAAGATATAGCGCCGACATTTTTGTCCTTATTTAATTTAAACAATCAGCTTCGTTTTTCCAAAGGAAACATTTTACCGGCAAAAGAAAGAGTGACACTGACGCTGGATTTTCCGCAGCATGAAAGCATTTATTTGTATTCGCTGGATAGCGGTGAAGAATACATTTTTTCATCCGAAAAACCCTATTCTTCCTATTCCATTTCCGGCTTAAAGACCGGAAATTATCGCTTAAAATGGGGGCAGCAGGGTTCTTCGACATATACACAAACAGAATACATCTTTTTTATTGAAAAAGACACAACAATTGATTTCTCAAATTATTTGAAAAAATCCACTTCCCCCATCCCGATTGATTTGAAAACAGAAAATTCGGTTTCAAGCAGTTTGTTTACAAAACTTCATATTTTCATAATCATTGGATTGATTAACATTATCGGTATTGGGGGGATTTATAAAATTTATAAAAAGAGGAGGTAAAAAGGAAAAACAAAAGGTAAAAAACAAAAGGAAAAAAACAAAAAGAAAAAACAAAGGGAAGCACCGCTTTTTATCAAATCAATAAAATCCGAAACATCATTTTGTATCACATCAATAAAAACGGGGGTACCCTTTTCCCAAATCATCAAGCGCTTTAAGGAAAAACGTACCCCCGTTTTTCAAACGCTTTGAGAAAAATGATGTTTCGGATTTTAAACAAAAACAGAATCAAATCCCAAATCCCTTTTCCTCAAAAACA
>Ga0099364_10012408_pt1 | contig 11495 bp, 7 predicted proteins | sample TergutTh196P3_FD_73070 | JGI IMG/M metagenome (GOLD analysis project Ga0099364, IMG submission 73070) | Microcerotermes parvus P3 segment gut microbial communities from Pointe-Noire, Republic of the Congo - Th196 P3 | ecosystem: Host-associated > Arthropoda: Insects > Digestive system > Gut ...
ATCGATCGGTTGCATCTATTGAACATTCCGTTAGGAATGTATCGCTCGGTAGAAAATGTCATTGCTCCATCCCATGCATGCCGTAGGTATGCAACCACCTATTGGACGCATACCTAACGGTATGCGAGGGGTTGTGTCATCATTGCTACCGAGCGATGCATCCCTACGGGATGCGGAACTTCCGAGCGATAATCCCTACGGGATGTTCAACATATTCAACTAAAGATATACGCGCGCGCGAGTCCAGTGGATGCCGGTGACATTCGTTTCAAGGCCTGCGTAATAAACGACAAGGATGTCTCCATCGGGGAGAAGGGCCGTAGTGGGTAGACCTAAAGAGAATTTGGCCATCTCGCTCCAGGCGTCTTGCATGCTTTCCTTTTTTTCTGTTTGACTGCCTGATTCAGAATGGGATAAAGTCAGTTCATCACTGTCAGGCCACGTTTTACCGTAGTCATGGCTCAAGCGGAGTTTTATGGCAGGAGCGGCGGTTCTGTCGACGTAGACCATAGCGAGCCTACCGTCGGGTAAGACTACCGGAGGAGCGGGTTGACCAGGGACGCCGGTGTCCCACATTTCCGACCAGGTGAAGCCTCTGTCAGCGGATTTTCGGGCATGGATGTTGAGATATTCGGCTTTTTCTCTGTCAAATGTCCAAAAGACATCAAGGATGTCGTTGTTGGCAATTGTCGGTCTTTGATCCCAGTAAAATATTTTATTTGTGGGGTCGCTGCTTGCAAGGGTATGCCTTGGCCATGTTTTACCGGCGTCGCACGAAAACATTATTACAGAAGCGTGTCGCCATTCGGTTGGGTCATAATAATGTTTGTTGAGTTCAAACTGCAAACCTAATTCTTCGTCAGAGAAGCGCAGTATGGGGCCGGTGATTGGGGTGGGAACGTTGAACGGGGATGTGTCGACTAATTGCGGCGTCGACCACGATTCTCCGCCATCGTCCGACCGGGACAGAAAGATACGGGTATCTAACAGACCTTCCGTTTCTTCATTGAAAAACGGGCGTTCAGGGTGCGAAAAGTCGACCCAGCAGAGCGATGCCAACAGTTTTTGCCCTCCAAGCGGCGTAAAATGGGCGGCGCGGAACAGACCGGCTTTTCCGTCGATTAGTGGCGGCGTAAACGGCGCTGATGGGGCGCTCCACGTCTTTCCTTCGTCGTCTGAGTATGTTACTAAAACGTGTTGGCCTGTCAATGGCGTTTTCATCGGTGCGGATCGGAATGTGCTGAGCCATCTCCCATCTGGCAAAACGCAAAGGGAGGGGAAGGCGTTACTTTGTTGATGGGAGCCTTTCTGTCCGGCGAAAACAATGCCTTGGCCTGTTATTTCGTGGTGAGGCTGTATTTTTTTTGTACAGTCGGTGGGTGATTTTGTAGATAGATGGTTCATAATCTTTTATTTCTGTAAAGTAATCGAATATTTACCACAAAGGGCACAAAGATTTTTCACAAAGAACACAATGGGAAATTAATGCTTTGTGTCCTTTGTGCCCTCTTTGTGTCCCTTGTGGTGAAAAAACAAACTCGCAAGCGTTCCCGCAACAATACCCGCTATAAGCGCCGCCGGCATAATCCATAACACAGTTATACCCATAAACCCAAAAAAGGCAATAGATACTGCCGTTCCGACACTTACCAAACCCCCAAAACAAGTACCAAACGACGTAGCAAACGGCACATATAAAGCCATAAAAAACAGAACAAAAAGCGGAGCCACAAATAAATTGACGACTTTAACCACCACATCATACAGATTCCCTTCTACCTGACCTACAAATAAACTCAATAGAAGGATCCCTACACCGATGATCATGGTTATCAGACGCATCTGTTTGACCGTCGCTTCGGATGATGTCATCTGTCGCTTAAAAAAACGTTTTACGATATCCACCGAAATGACCGTTGCCGTCGAATTAAGTCCTGATGAAAGACTGGACATGGCCGCTGCAAGTATACCGGCTACAACACATCCGGTAATGCCGACCGGAAATCCAATCAGAATGAACCGTGGAAATAGATGATCCGCTTGTGTAGAAATGGTATTCCCATCCGATAGCAGATGCGGATTGGCGGTAAAGAAAGCCAGCATGGCAAGTCCGACAAGTCCGAGACATATATTGACCGTCATATCCGACAAGAGGGAGACGCCATAAGAACGTCTGGCTGAGCGTGTGTTTTTTGTCGCCATATACCGTTGAATGGCCATCTGGTCGGAACCTGCCGTACAGATATACCATACGAAAAGCGTCAGAACGGCATTGCCGACCGTCAGCCTTTCTTTCGGGTCTAAACCCCATTTCAGTTCGCTCCAGTTACTCAACCAGTGATCGGGGATGATGCTCCCAAATGACCCTAACTTAACGGAAACGATGACAACCGCCAGGATCGTTCCCGCCCACATCAGACCGGCTTGTACCACATCGGTAAAAACAACCGCTTTTAATCCGCCTAACGACGAATAGACGAATGTAATGACAATCAATAAAATACCGATAAGGGTAGAGTATTCTGCCGGAATGGCAAACATGGTGCGTAAGACGGTTTCGACCGTTACAAACATGATCGTCGCCATCCATAAAAAGCGCAAGGAAAGAAAGAAAAAAGTGGCCATCATCCTTACGCCCGTCCCTAATTTAATTTCTAACAATTCGTAAGCGCTATTGACGTTGTATTTCATAAATTTAGGGACAATAAACCATCCAACCACTAAATAAACTGCCGGAAAAGCGATGATGCCGGATAAAATCATAGGCCCGTATTTGATCATCTCTCCGGGATTGGCAAGGTAACTTAATGAACTCACCATTGTCGCAAACAGGGAAATGCCGATGGCAAGGGCGCTCATATTGCCACCGCCATAAATGTAATCTTTGGCCGTCTTATTTCGTTTGGAATAGAATACGCCAATTAAGATCATACCGGTCATAAACAGCATAATCACAACAACATCCTGCCATGCAAATGAATAGGTCTGCCGCCTGTCGATACGGAGCGTTGCATAAGCAATAGCGCTTTTGAGTTCATTTTCATTCCTATCAGAAAGAGAGTAAAGAAAAAAAAGATCATTGGGAGTCCCTTTTTCAGCAAGAGCGGTAAATATTTGAAAGAGCGTCCGGCTGTTCCACAGGCTTGTATAAAATAATTCCTTGATGGCTACATTTAATGAATCGGAACGCGAAGTAGATAATAGCATGGCTGCCAGATAAGGTTTGAGTTCCGTCGTTTCGGGTTCGGAAAAGGTTCTTTCTTTTAACTTGTTCCATTCCTGAGTATTTAATTGAATGGTTTTTTCCTCTTTTATCACAGAAGCGGCAAGCTGTTTGATGTAAAGAGGCTCGGATGCTGAATGAATAACTTCTAATAAAGTCGCTTTCAGGACGTCAGGATTCATCTCAGGTTGTACGCCTTTCCACCATAATGCGTACAATGACAGTATTTTATCATCTGATTGCGAGGCTGATACAACTAAAGATGGATCTGCTGCAGCGTAAGGGATTTTTAGCTTTGCCAAAGCTTCGGCTGCTTGGGCGCGGTCGGGCGCCGATTCGTCGGTAAACGCCCGATATATCTTTTCCTGCCAGAGATGCTGTTCATTCCTGTCGGCACATTGGGCTAATACCCTCCAGATACCGATCCGGTATACAGGCAACTCTTCGTTTCGGCTTTGTTCGTCTTTAAAAACTTCATATATGCCTTCAGGATAACTCAATGCCAGAAGAAACTCGGCTGCATAGACCTTTTCCCATTGAACGCCTTGATGCAATACGTTCCTCAACGTAGCAACGGATTGCTCTCTCTTTTCATCTGAAACAGGACTTTTGTGTGTCGTATGGCATGACGACAACAGCAAACCAAGACCTAATATACATACTATCTGTTTAATTATTAAATATTTGCATTTGGATTGATTCATACTGAACTATTTTTTATGTTAAGCGTTTGAATCCGGATTGGCACACAGGGCCTTTCAGATAATTTTCGGGAGCTCCTTCGCCAAGCGCAATTGCTATCAGCTCAAACACCTCGTCAGTCGCCTGAAGATAGGCGTCGATATGTTCCTTCTGGTGCGCGAAACTTGGATAAAAAGAAGTAGTAGCCAGGAAACCTTTTGACAACATTTCCTGCGTATAGAGCGTTTTGCATAATAACGGCTTGACTTTGAAGTCAAAATGGCTTAACGGGTAGATACTGCCTGCATGGATATCTAATCCATGTTTGTCAGCCAGACGGCGCCAACCATCCTGTACCAACTTACCACAATTCATCAAATGCGTCTGTACATCACAATCCATCATCTTCCGGATAGTTGCCAGCGCTGCCACAGGGCCAATACGCTCCGTCCAATAGGTGCTGCTGATAAACGAATCCTGTGCAGCGTCCATAAACCGGGCTTTTCCGATCACTACCCCCATGGGGAATCCATTACTGATACCTTTGGCAAAAACAGCCATATCGGGATGCAGTCCAATCATCAGATGAGCGCCGCCACAATTCATTCTGAATCCGCTCGACACTTCATCTACGATCAACGGGACATTCAAACGGGCTGTTTCGCGCTCAAGCGTCGCAAAAAAACCGCTTTCCTGCTCTATGTTACGGATGGTTTCTAAGAAAACCCCGCCTGTCTGATGCCCGTATTTTTCGATCAACGATAGAAATTCTGCCGTATTGTTGTAAAAAAACGGATACGATGTCCCTCTCAGATTTCTTGCGATACCGGCGGGTTGTAGACCCGGCAATAATTGCCCGTCCAATGCCGAATCGTCCGACAGATTGGCAGCTAAATACCAGTCATGCCATCCGTGATAACCACTGAACAAAATCACATCCTTTCCGGTAGCAGCCCTGGCAATACGTACGGCAACCGCCATAGCATCCCCTCCGCCGCGCGTAAAGCGTGCCATTTCCGCCCAGGGATGCAATTCAAGCATCAGTTGAGCCAGCTCCACTTCTTCGGGCGCGTTCAGCGTAGTCATGCTACCGTTAGCTATGGCCTCCTGCACAGCGGCGTTTACATCATCGTCGGTATATCCGAGCGTACAAGCGCCTATGCCCATGAAACTCATGTCAATATACCGTTTCCCGTCCAAGTCCCATACCTCACATCCTTTAGCCTTTTGATAATAAGCCGGCCATTGATCGGGCAAAAACTGTTCAGGCCTTTTAGATAAAAGTTGAACGCCGCCCGGTATGATCTTTTTTGCCTCAATATATAAATCCTGTCCTTTTCCCATGATTCATTTTTAGTCTGTTAAGTGAAACATTTGCATTGCATTGTTATAAAATATATCTTCTACGCCGCTCCTGTCGATGTCGAGCATTTGACATGCCTGCTTCAATGCGAACAGATTTTCCACGCCGACCAGATTCGCTGAAAAAACGGTATTGCTATCCATTTGTTGCAGTTGTTCCTTGTAAAGCCACAAGAAACTGTCCGCTATGGAGATACATTTACCGCGCATCATGGATATGGGGAAATCGCTACCCCAGAGTACCCGTTTAGCGCCAACAGCTTTTATAACGGCGAAAATCGGCGTCGGTTCGCAGATGGCCGAAACGTCAAAAACGATATTCGGAATATCGGCAAGCGCCGCCGCTTTATCTAATACCGTCCAAGCCGCAAATCCACGGGCGGCATGAGCCAAAATAAGCGTAGCCGATGGATATTTTTTCGACATCCGGCAAATATATTCAAAATTGGCGGGATCGGACAGAGCATGGTCTTTCACTAAATGCAGGGTGATGCAGAATCCATTTTCATCGGCTATCTGCCAGGCGCTTTCAGGGAGGTATTCTCCTATTTCAGCGTTCCATGTAGGCTGACTTTGCGCGCATAAGTGATAACATTTGAATCCCCTGATATTCGGGTGAATCAATAGCTTTTTGATATCAGCTACCGTATCGTCTGGCAACACAAACGCCTCGCCAACATGGTCAGGATTGTTTTCTAAATGAGAGACAAGGAAATCATTGCATTTCTGCCGGTTGCCGTTAGAGAGGTCTGACATCGTTGCATCAGGAGCGGATACCACATTCAGCCGCAACCGTTTTATGACCTGAAATAGAGGAGCTTGAAAACGAATGTATGCTTCAATTCCGGCAACTGTCCCCAAAGCTCCCAATGTCAGGCGAGCCAAGCCCGATTGTGGTAAATAGCCCGTATCAAACAGATGGGCATGTACATCAAAAATATCAGGCGGTATAAAATCCCGCAACATCTGTAAAGTGCGCAAGTCGCTTTCCGATAGAACAAAATCTTCCATTCCTATGTTTCACCAATAGGGTTTATACTCAGTATTTGTGACGTTCAGCGTCTCCGGAATCCATACCTTGTAACGGATATCGGATTGCCAGGTGTTTCCGGCGGATGCAAAATCGCAGAAATGGATTTGATGACTTGAATGGTCTATGCCTGTTCCTAAAACTAACGGCGCCGTGAAAGCCATCCAGACGCCCGAAGGTTTGGAATCGGAAGGAATCAATTCTACATAACCATCTTTTTCAACGATTTCCGCCGTTTCGTCTACAAACCCGTCGTTAAAACGGGAATCGCGCGCTAATACCACCGGGCCTTTGACTAAGGCGGCATAACCGTTTTCCCTCACGATGCGCGTGCGAACATCTAAATTCAATGTGATCACATCGCCTTTTTTCCACGTGCGGTTTATCTTGTAATACGCTCCTGGAGCAAAACCGGCTTGACTTTCACCGTTTACGGAAATGCTGTTTTCCTTGCTCCATGCAGGTATTCGTAAAGATACGGTAAACATTTCCGGTTTTGCTATATCTAAAGTTATGGCAACATTCCCATCCATTGGATAGGCGGTTTGTTGGCTGAGGTTTACTTTGGTCTTCTTGTCTAATGAAACGGTTGTTTCCAAGTCGGTATAAAGGTTGACGACAATTTCGCGATCAGCCTGCATGACGGCAATCTGCGGCAGCAAGGCAAAACCGCGCGGCCCGTTGGCATTACAGCAATTGATGTGCATACCGCACTGCCCTGTGGCAGGATCGCGCAATCCTTCGAGCGGACTGTACATCGCAATCTGCGAGCCGTCATTTTTCATCGCAGCCGTTAAAGCATTATAAGCCGAAACCTCTATCTGATCGGCATACGCCGGATTACCGGTGAGGCATAATAACTTCTGACACAGTTTCATCCAGGTCACGGTCACGCACGTTTCCATCGTATGCCAGGTTGGGCGTGTCTGCAAGGACTTCCCATGATACCAGCACTCGTGAGCGCTACCCGAACCGGCTATATTTATTTCCGTTTCGATGATACTGCTTACCGTTTTTTCTACCGCCGACAAATAACGCGGATCATTGGTTGCCTTATACAGTTCGAGCAATCCCTCGTAGCACGACATCATTTCGTAAGCCTTTTGACCGTTGTGCGTCCCGTACCACGGTTGCTGCATGGTCATGGGATGAGGGAACCTCTCGGCTACCGGCGTCTCTGCTTTACTGATCAGACGCGGGCCTGCATCGGTCTCCCATTGTTCCACAATGTATTTGGCAAAATCGAGATACCGCGCATCGCCCGCGCGGCGATAAAGAAACATAATCGGCTCAAGCACGCTACTGCTTGCCATCCCGAAATAATTTCCTGTCGTAACGATGTTCTTCTTGTCGGGGCCTACCTGTGTCATCAGATGGTCGGCCACACGCTTCACTGCATCCAATACCTTTTTATCGCCCGTCAGGTCATAATAAGTCAGCAGTCCAAGCATCGAATATTTACGTCCCCAGACATCCCACTGGTTCAACTGCGCCTCTTCGGAATAGTTACCTATATACCCGTTAGGCAATTGCGAGCCAAGTAATCCGTTCACACCCGACTTGATTGAATCGAGTAAAACCGGTTCTTGCACATAACGGTACGACAAAACCGCTCCAAGCAGCCATTTGCCAAGAAACTCGCTCTGCCACACATGGGTTTCCGTTTTGTTATAAAACGGCTGCACCAAATGATTAACATCCTGTGATTTAACGCGCCCTTCCACACAAGTATGGATTCTCTCACCCAGATAACCTTCCATGTGGATGGCAGCCGGATCTCCGTTCTGCAGGACATCGGTTACGAACTGTTGTTTCCCCTGCGAAAAACAACCCATTGAAATAAAAAGGAATACGAAAACCTGAATCACTCTTTTAAATTTGCTTTTTTGAATCATAATATTTTAATATTTAGTTTATTAAATCGTCGCCATTTCGGATTGTTTTAGGTTTCTTCCTGCAAATGAAGAAATTGGCTTAACATCCTAAAACGTTTACATCGCCCACAACTTCCCACGTGATGCGTTCATCCCATGGCGCTTTTTGATCTTTGGGACGACGGTCGAAAATGATGAGATAGACGCCGGTAATATTTTTTTTATGTCCTGCCGACGGCTTAAAGGTATTTCGATAGCGGATCACCTGTTTCAATCCCTGGGCTTGTATCCATCCGAAAGTCTGTCCTTTTCGTAACAACTTTATTTCGATGATGAACCATTCTCCCTTGTATTCTATGGCCAAATCCATACGTCCACTTCCAGTAGCATACTCTCGCTCGACGCGTCCGGTTGCGTTGACCACCCTTTGCAGAAAAGCCATCAACAACAGATGCGGGAAAGCATGGGTATAGTTTGTCCAGCGTTGCCACGTATCCGAGTTGTTACGCCAGAAGTCCTGAAACTCCCTGAAAAGCGCATTCATATCCAAATGTCCGTCAGAAGTTTGCCATTGCCATGTAGAGGGGGATGGGATATTATCATGAAAACCAATATTTAGTACCCGTGTAAATATTTCTTCATAAATAGGGTTGGCAATCATGAACCCTTTATCAAGCTCCCACTTGACAAGCCCCAAATCTGTAGCCAATAGCACATCCGGGTCCATCCTGTTGATCGTTCCGTCAGTGTCGCCTATCATGATGGTTTGAATCACGCGTCGAATGCGGGGTTCTTTCAGCCTTTCGGCTAATGCGTCCAAATGCGTTTCGCGTGCCATTATCATTTTTTCGCACGCTTCTTCGATATGATCAAGTGTTACTGTTTCGACGCTTTCCCTGTTCAATATTTGCATGGTTGCCCGTTTAAACAGCGAATTGACTATCCACGGCTGCCCTTGCGACTGTTCATAAACGTAATCCAATGCTTCCTGTGTGATTTGTTGGCCGGTTTCGGTAGTTCGCTGGGCAAAAAGTTCAGTTACATCCGCTTTGCTAAAATTAGACAAAGTAGCCGAATCTTCTTTGATATTGAACGGCGATCCGGGATTGGGCGCTCTTCCACCTTTTGAGGCAGTTATATAATCCCTCAAATCGCGCATTCCCACCAAAACAATCGAAATGGGGAACTTGCCGACACCTCGGCCTGTAAATCCGTCCTTTAATTGACGTAAGAAACTAATCATCACTTCGCCTTGTAAAACGTCTACTTCATCAAAAAGTACAACCAAAGGTTTGGGAACTATTATTGCTGCCCAATTACTCAATACGGCATTGAGTAGACTGCCGGCGTCGGTTTGTGGAAATTCCGGAATTGGGACTTTACATCTATCAGCCCATATACGGATAGCTTCAACGATAAGCGGCATTGCATCATTAGGGTCAATAAATCCCTGGCAGCGCTCCACACTTACATAACAAGCCACGGCCTCGCCACCGATATTGATCTCGCGCATCCAGCTTTGCAGAAAAGTCGTTTTGCCCGCTTGACGCGGCGCATGAAGTACCCAATACAGTTTATCGCTAATGTAGCGATCTAATTGAGCGCCAACAAGCCGTTCATGAGGAGCAAGCATGTAATGATCGTCTGGATTACATGGCCCGGTTGTATTGAAAAAATGTTTTTTTAATCTTCTCTTCTCCATCTATTAATCCTCTAAATATTTTCTTGCAAAGTTTTTTTAATAACGGTAGTCCTGTACCGCCTTAAACAGGGCAAGGAGATTTTCTACGCTTGTGTCGCCCTGTACCTGATGGGACGGCGACACGATAAACCCGTAGTTGGCGCCCAAGACAGATATCATTCGCGTTGTTTCGTCATATACTTCTTTGGCGGTGGCATGAGGCAGTAATTCCACCTCGTCTATGGCGCCATGGAAAGATATACGATCAGCAAAACGGTCGCGGAGGCTTTCAGGCTGCATACCACCCGCTGTCACCTGTATGGGGTCAAGAATGTCAAGCCCGATTTCTACAAGGTCGTCTATCACCGCGTCCACCGAGCCGCAGGAATGGTAGAAAGTATGAAGCCCCATATCTTTGAATGGCTGAATTAGCCCGGCAGTATGGGGCTTAATAAGTGCGCGCCAAATATCGGGGTCCAGCATAAGTCCGTTTTGTCCGCCAATGTCGCCGCCCGACCCGATGATGTCGATCTGCCCATCGGCAGCTTCTAAAACGCGCATTGCCCGATTGTAATAATACTCCCGCACTTTTGTGCAAATGGCGGTCACTATTTCGGGATTTTCATACAAGTCTAAAAAGAACCGCTCCATCCCGCGCAAGTACCAGGGCGTTTCAAACGCGCCTCCTGCAAAGTACATAATCGCGCGGTCACCGGTGCGCTTGTTGAGCGCTATCACATCCTTTATTTTGCCATAATCCCACCAGTCAAGCGAAGGCCAGCTATGCTCCATGACCTGCTCTACCGTTTGGCAATGGGCAAGCGGATGGCTTGCAAAGTCAAAATAAGTATTAAATTCGTTTTTGGCCGCCTTCATCTCAATGCCCCAAAAGTCCTTGCCCTCGCCAAACAGCGTGGGGGTACTTAATTCTTTGGGACCGATAAACGGAACGGCCACCCAACGCAGGTCAATATCCAATTTATCAAGTACTTCAACCTGCGAATCCACGCCGAAATGAGCCTGTAACGCTTCCCATACCTCTGCCGTACAGCGCAAAGCTGTGGGCGGACGGTCTGTCTTTTGCCGCATCGCCGCGGCTTTTATTCGTTCTTTTCCTGTCATAATTAATGTTATTTAAGAGGATAAAAATGTGTTATCTGCCTGACCGTATCATCAATAGCCATGGCGATACACATAGCGTTGAGAAATGGTTTGGCGTAATGCTTTTCTATCATTTGCCGGTATGCTTTTTCGGCTTTCTTTTCGGGGTTTTCGCCTGCGTAGGCTACTTTCAGTTCTATCACCCAGATTTTGTCCTGATGCTTGACCACTAAATCTGCGCGCCCAAGGTTGGTGTGCATCTCTGCAACAACAACTACGCCGCATCCCCGCAAAAATGAAATGATATTGGAGCGATACAGCCATTCCTGAGGTTTCATATCGTATTTATTGTCGGAGATATTTTTTTGCACTGCCGCCGCCGAAAAATCATCGTATGGAATACTTGCCAATAAGCGATTGAGCGCTGATACAACTAATTTACGGTCACTATCAAGCAACCCTGAAATAAAGTCAGAACGGCAATAAGTAAAATCATCGCTGTTATCTTCCATAATATATTCCGAAACTAACTCCGAGAGCGAT
>Ga0099364_10012409_pt1 | contig 11494 bp, 10 predicted proteins | sample TergutTh196P3_FD_73070 | JGI IMG/M metagenome (GOLD analysis project Ga0099364, IMG submission 73070) | Microcerotermes parvus P3 segment gut microbial communities from Pointe-Noire, Republic of the Congo - Th196 P3 | ecosystem: Host-associated > Arthropoda: Insects > Digestive system > Gut ...
TTCGCGAAACCGCCGCTGTTGCGACATTTTTATGACCTTTCATGGTTCTTGATGTCGTTTGCGTTCGGAAAGAACAGGTCATAAAAATGATGCTCATGAGAAATTAGTTCATGAGCTTTACAATTTTCTGTTGAATTATGCGATCGTCATTATTATAATGGGAGACAGGAAACAAAGAGGTCATCCTATCATGTTGGCTTCACAACCGAATATAGAAAGGGGAAGTCATTATGACTGCCGAACTGTTGTTTGAAGAGATGAAAAAGATGGACAATGCAGAGAGAATTAAATTGCTCAATTTGCTGTTTGACGAATACTTTGATAATAGGCCGCCTAAGGCAGTAATTATTTCTGAAAAAACAGAAAGTGCATGGGGTGATGCAAATGATTAAGAAAGGAAGGCGCGGAGAAATATGGCTTGCAGAAATAGAAGATAAGCGCAGACCTGTCGTTGTGGTGGATAAAGAAACCATGGTAGTAGAAATTGACCGCGTGGTTGCATCCGTAACAAGCCAACCACCAAGAAATGAATATGATGTAATCATAAGCCATTGGCAAGAAGCAGGCCTAGATAAGCCATCTGTCGTGCGTTGCACAAAAATAAACACGCTTCATCATAACGAGCTTGTGTTTAAAATCGGAAAACTCCATGAGGAAGACTTGGCGACAATACTGCGGAAAATACAAGATTTTTTCAGCAACGATTAACCGCAACGAAGGTGCTTTCCAAGACGTTTGAAATCGTGAACTGCCAGACGGTGTCTGGCAATTTAAGCTGATCGCATATACGCGAAACTCTCTCAATCTCCGATAAGAACACACATACCCCCACCTCAAGAGGTAACTCTTCGTATCTATCCTATATGGCTTTATTTAGGTATCATAACGACAGATTATGCCGATATAATAAATACTTGCGGAAATTTTGCATTATGAATTAAATCCCAAGGAGAGCTTATGGCAAGAATGTCCCGGTTCATAAAAAACAAGCTGCTTGGCAGGCATCTGGATTTCCGTGTCCGGTTGTTTAACGTGCTTGCTATGGCGGGGATAGTTGTCAGTCTGGCGGCGGCAATCGCTTCCCCGGTTGTGGACGGGAAATCGGCAAATTTCGCTATATATCTGGCATCAAGCTTTTTAGCGGCAGCAATATTATGGTACTCGACCAAAAGCGGGCGGTACCAGCTTTGCTACCTGATTACAATAATCCTTATTTTTATGATTGGGTTCCCAGTTTTCTTTTTCATGAGCGGGGCTTACTACGGCACGATGCAGTATTTCTTTATATTCGCTGTTGTATTCACAGTATTTATGCTGGAAGGAATCAAAGCTCTTGCCGTTGCCGCTATTCAACTGGTTCTTTATATCGGAGTATGCCTGTACGCGTACTATAATTATCTGCCGACGGAGAATGATACAGGCCTGTTGTTTATTTTCCGCGCGGGAGTATTCGGCTTCGTGACAGTCAGCATCGCGCTGGGCTTTGTGGTATTTATGCATTTTCGTTTATATAACCGTCAGCAAACGGAGCTTGAGGAATCAAAGGTCAAAGCAGAAGAAGCCAGCGAAGCAAAAAGCCGTTTCCTCGCCAACATGAGCCACGAAATACGGACCCCGATAAATGTAATGCTCAGCATGAACGAGGTTATACTCCGCGACAGCAATGACCCGCATATAACCGACTGCGGCAGACGAATAGGCACAGCGGGCCAAACGCTGCTCACGCTGATAAGCAATATTCTGGATGTGGCGACTATCGAAAAAGGCAAGCTTGAAGCTATAGACGAACGATACGAAACCGCTGTGCTGATTACCGCTCTTTGCGCGCTCGGCGAAGCCAGCGCAACGAAACGCGGCCTTGCTTTCCATGTAAATGTGGACGAATGCATCCCAAAAGCGCTCTCAGGCGACATGGTGCGCATAAGGCATATCATCTCGAACTTTATAGGCAATGCCGTAAAGTTCACGCATCGGGGCAGCGTTACGCTTTCTTTTTCCGTCATGCCTGCTGTAGGTGGCGAAACCGAAAACAAGACTTTGCTGCGCATCGCCGTGGCGGATACAGGCATGGGAATGGAAAAAGAAAGCATCCCCCTTATATTCAGCGCTTTCACGCGCGTATCGGCTGAATCAGGCGAGTATATCGAGGGCAGCGGTCTGGGGCTTGCCATTGCCAAGGAGTACGCAGATTTGATGGGCGGGCGCATAGAGGTTGACAGCACAAAGGGAGAGGGCAGCGTTTTCACTTTGGAGCTTATGCAAAAAGTCTGCGACAGCGCCCCTATAGGTAGATGGGAGAGCTACCGGCAGTCCGAACTTGACCTGACGGACGACAGCGGGTTTATCGCATTGGGTTGCAGCATACTTGTGGTTGACGATAACATGGAAAACCTGTTTGCCATGAAATCGCAATTATCCCGTACTATGATGCGCGTGGATTTAGCCGCAGGAGGCGCGGAGTGCCTGGAAGCGGCCGGCAAAACACGTTATGATATTATTCTAATGGACTATATGATGCCTGATATGGACGGTGTTGTAACGCTGAGCCGATTGCGTGATATCCCCGGCTTCGATACGCCGGTCATTGCGCTTACAGCCAATGTCGTTGCAGGGGTCAAGGAAGATTTATTAGACAAGGGGTTTGCCGCTTATTTAGCTAAGCCAACTATATGGCGCGACTTGAAAAATGCCCTTACCTCGTTTCTTCCCGAGAACCTTGTTACAGAAGTAAGGGCAAGCCAAAAAACCGATATATCTGAATCGGAAAAAGATACCCTTGCCGCTGAGCTGTCGGTATACGGCATCGTTTTTTCCGACGGTCTCCGATTTATGAGCGGTGATGCCGCGTTATATGGGAAACTGTGCGGCATTTTTTGCGATAACTATAATCAAGCCGTAAGCGAACTCGCCAGGCTTGCAGGGCTCGGCGATTGGGCAATGGCAAGGCATATTGTCCATTCATTGAAAAGCCGTGCAAAGGCTATTGGCGCAAACAACCTATCGGAAACCGCCGCCAAACTGGAAGCCTTGTGCGAAGCTGGAGACAACGATTATATAGCTGCTGCGCTGCCGGTGCTGTATTTCGAATGGGAGCGTGCGTATGAAGGGCTGCAGATATTTACGAGCAAGCTAAACACGCTGCTGCCTGCGGAGGATACCCCCGATGCGCCTATTTCCAGCCTAAATGAGTTGCTCGTTTTGCTGAAAGTCAACCGGCAGCTTGACGCGCTGGATGCGCTGGATGCGCTGCTTGCATCGGAAAAAGACCCTAAAAGGCAGCAAAGCTTACGCGAAATCCGCCAAAAAGTGGATGAGGTAGAGTTCGCCGAAGCCCGCCGCTTGCTTGTGGATCTTAATAATTAGGAGATTGAACGATGAACGATAAGCATACTGTACTGCTTGTGGACGACGACCCGGCGCTGCTTAAATCAGTCGGCGCGATTTTGAAAAACAATTATACGGTGAGCAGCGTAAAATCAGGACATGAAGCGCTGAGGATTCTGGAAACGGGATTCACCCCGGACATTATTCTGCTTGATATAGAAATGCCGGGGCTAAACGGGTTTGAGACAATATCCTTGATTCGGGAGCAAGAAGATATGCAAGATATACCGGTTATGTTTCTTACCGGCATGAAAGTACCCGACGCCGAAGTCAAGGGCATAAGCTCCGGCGCTGTTGACTATATCACAAAACCTTTTGTTAAAGAAGTTTTGCTGGCCCGTATGAAGCAGCACCTTAAAAAAGGGCAGCGTATGCGGCAACTGAGCATGATGGAGAAAAACAAGATGCCCGGTGGTGTTGACAGGGCAAAGTATGAGCGTGTAACAGCCGGTCTGACTGAGACGGAGAAAAAGCTCCTGCGGCTCATCGCAAAGGGTTATAGCAACCATGAAATCAGCGAAGAGCTGCATTATTCGGTTAATTATGTCAAAAAGGTCGTCAGTATAATCTATGAAAAGAATGGCGTAGGCAGCAGAAGCGAAATGAAAAAACTGCTACAGTAGTAATGACGGTCAGCTCTTTTAGTGTAAGTAGCGTGTCGTCTTAATTTGCAAGATTATAGGAAAGTGTCAAAAAAGCGTCCTTGAATTTCTCGAATACGAATTTGCACCCAGCTTAAAAATTATTGCTGTGAAGGATTGCGCGAATTTCCTGTTAAGCTTGTTCCCTCACAATTTTACCGTCACAGAAAACAGGTTTAACATTTTTTCCATTTCATTGAACCTCTAATTTTTTAGTGTATAGTTTTGCAGGGCGGTGTCCCTTATCGCTTGCATATCGCTCTGTTTCCTGAACCATGCCTTTTATCTTGCGCCGGAAGTTAGCAGCCTGTTCTTTTTTTCCGAGGATGGTTTCATATACATTTTGAAGCTGAGTTAGAGTAAATTCTTTCGGCAGTAAATTGAAAATGATATTTGTATAAAGGATTTTAGATTGTAGCCGCTCAATAGCCATTTTTATAATGTTATAATGGTCGAATCCAAAATCCTGCGCTGATAATGAAATATCATCGTTTACAAATGCTGGCATATGTTCTGCGTTGAGCCGCACAGTAAACCATATTGATTTACTTTCAAACTTAGTAGATTCGGCTTCACTCATAAGTCCGAGGTATGCTATTGAAAGCACTCTTGCGCGGGGGTCTCTTTCCAAATCGCAAAAGGTGTAAAGTTGTTCTAACCAGCACCTGTCAATATGAGATTTTTCGGAAATCTTGCGGCAAATATTGTCTTCCGGCATTTCGTCGATGTTCAAAAATCCTCCCGGCAGACACCATTTAGCTTGATACGGTTCCGTTGTTCTCTTGTATAACAAAATCCTTAAATTCGTTTCTGGCAATTTTCTGTAACTATAAGGCTCATCGGTCTTTATGGTAAAGACTACTGCGTCAGTGCAAATAAACGGGTGCTTATAATTGAATATGCTGTCCAACGGAAACCCTCCCTTGTGATATAGCCGTTTTGTTATTTACAAGTATAGTATATCACGCTTCGCCTGTCAACCCTTTTTAAATAGTTTTCCATTGACGAGGACAGCGCACCGATAGTCAAGCGCATCTTTGAAATGTACCGTGCCGGATATACGATGACTGAGATTATCCGATATCTCAACGCTAACGGAGTAAAACAAGTTTCGGCAATCCACACAACAAAGACTCCATTCGTCGCATACTCGTTATTAGAAGTAATATTGGAACATATATCTACAGCGACATAGAAATCCCCGGCGCTATACATCAGTATTGCAAATGCGTGACCGTCCACAAGCGCAATGACTGGATTTGTGGGATTGCTGCTCCGACTCCGTCTAGTACTGACGCTGGCAATATAAGCACGCATAATGAAAACTGCGCTATAGCCGAACAACAATCGTGTTCGGTTATAGCGGAGTTGGCACGCCCGGGGCGACTCGAACGCTCGACCTACTGCTTAGAAGGCAGTTGCTCTATCCTGCTGAGCTACGGGCGCACGTAATATTAATATGCAATGGGTATTATAACAAAATAGTACAGTCGTGTAAAGAACTAAATACTAAAATGATTTCTAGTATAAACATGTATTGTAATCCATAAATTACCCTGCGATCACCCCTCTTGACATATGATGTATAATTGTCTTTGGGTAAATACATCGTTATAAGAAAGGAACTCACAATGGGAAAGGATAATAAAGTTGAGCAAATAACAGATATGGACGTTGACTTCACGCAATGGTTCACCGATGTTGTAATTCGAGCTGAGTTAATTGGATATTCAGGAGTAAAAGGCTTTTTTATTCTGCGGCCTTATGGATATGCAATTTGGGAGAACATTCAAAAAGAACTTGATATGAGGTTTAAAATATCCGGACACGAGAATGTATCCATGCCGCTTCTTATTTCAGAAAGCTTACTTCAAAAGGAAAAAGATCATGTTGATGGCTTTGCACCGGAATGCGCTTGGGTCACGCTTGGCGGTTCAGAGGAGTTAGAAGAAAAACTGTGTATCCGTCCGACGTCAGAAACGCTGTTTTGCGACCACTGGGCGCAAACAGTTCGCTCATGGCGCGACTTACCAATGCTTTATAATCAATGGTGCAGCGTCTTGCGCTGGGAGAAATCTACACGCCCATTTTTGCGGCATAGGGAGTTTCTATGGCAAGAAGGACATACGCTCCATACAACAGCAGAGGAAGCCATTGAAGAAACAGAACGCATGCTGGAGATATATGCCGATGTTTATGAGAACATTCTTGCCATGCCTTGCGTGAAGGGTATCAAAACAGACAAGGAAAAGTTCGCAGGCGCTGAGCGCACATACGCCGTTGAGTGCATGATGCATGATAAAAAGGCGCTGCAAGCAGGTACAAGCCATTATTTCGGGGACAGCTTTGCCCGTGCGTTTGATATAACGTTCTCTGATAAAAACAACAAATTACAACACCCATTTCAGACCTCGTGGGGCTTATCGACACGGTCGATCGGTGGGTTAATCATGACACATGGCGATAACAACGGACTTGTTTTACCTCCTCGCATCGCACCTGTGCAAATAATCGTAATTCCTGTCGCTTCGCATAAACCTGGCGTTCTTGAAAAGGCGAATGAACTTGTATCCCGGCTAAAAGATAGAGGATTACGAGTAAAGTGCGACGAGTCTGACCAAAGCCCCGGTTGGAAGTTTGCCGAACATGAGATGAAAGGCGTTCCGCTGCGTTTAGAAATAGGCCCTAAAGACATTGAAAACGGCCAGTGTGTCGCCGCAAGACGTGACAATGGTGAAAAAACCCCAGTATTACTGACTAACCTTGAACCACAGGTTTTAAAACTACTTGAAGATATACAAGTAAACTTGTATAATAAGGCATATGATAATCTTAAACGAAACACCCGCTCCGCTGCGACATTGGATGAGGCAATATCCATTCTTGCGGAGCATGGAGGGTTTATTAAAACAATGTGGTGCGGCGGTCTTGATTGTGAAACAAGGATGAAAGAGGATGTAGGCGTAACCTCACGCTGCATTCCGTTTGAGCAGGAACGTATTGGCGATGTATGCCCCGTATGTAATATGGAAAGCGACACAATGGTAATCTGGGGTGTGGCTTACTGATATTATATTATTCTGAAATCAATAATTGAGAGTTGGACTTAATGAACATAGGTATAGATATTGACGGCGTTTTGACCGATATTCATGCTTTTAATCACAGGCATGCACCGCCTTTTTTTAAAAAAAAGTATAACCTTGATGTTGTTGATGAGATCCCATGGGATATTAGGGAGATATTTCATTGCAGCGATAAGGAACTGCTTGCTTTTATGAAGAGGTACGCATTAAAATATGCGATTATGGAGCCTGCTCGAAATGGAGCAAAGGAGTTCACTCGTAAACTGCGAAAAGATGGGCATTTGATCTATATTATTTCAAAACGAGCATTCTCCAGCCGTAAGGATTTTTTAGGAACGCTTATGCGTGCGCTCGTTCGCAACTGGCTTTGGCGCAATGGGATCAGATACCACGAAATCCTATTTTGTGATGCTAATATAGAGTATAGCAAGAGGGTTGCCTGCATTAGCAGAAAAATCGATGTCATGCTAGAAGACGAGATACTAAACATTAACTCTATTTCTAGCATTGTCAAGGTTATTTGCTTTGACACGGCTTACAACCGCGAATGCGCGGGAAAAAACATCTCCCGCGCATCGGACTTCGATGAGGCTTATGAGTTTATTAAATCATTAACCAAACAGCAGCGAACTAATAAGTTCAGAAAACTCAGGCGCATCCTCAAGCGGAACACCCGAAGTTAAAAGCGCTTGGCCATAAAGCAGTTTTGAATACTTTGCTGCTTTTTCTTTGTCGTTTAAAAACGCATCTTTTAGAGCGGCAAATGACGAATGTGCAGCATTGAGTTCTAGTACGCGTTGCGCTTGCATCTGTCCAAACATATCTTCTTGTCCCTGACGCCCTTGCATCGCTTTGAAGTACCTCTCCATTTCAAGGCTGATTTCGCCTTGGGCGGAAAGGCTTACGGGGTGGCTTTTCAGTTTGCTTGACAGGCGCACAGACGAAACCTTACCGTCCAACGATTCCTTTACAAACTCCAAGAGTTCTTTATTCTCCGTTTCTTGGCGTTCTGCTTCCTTTTTATCTTCGTCGCAGTCAAATCCAAGATCATCATCGTTTATAGACCGGAATTCCTTCTCATCATATTTGCTTAAAGCGCGGATTACAAACTCATCAATATCGTCAGTGAGGTAAATTATCTCATAACCTTTCTCACGCACTCTTTCGGCCTGTGGTAGTTTATTGAGCAGTGCAATGCTTTCGCCACCTGCATAATAAATGTACTTTTGCTCATCCGGCATATTCTTTACGTAATCCGAAAGTGGGATTAGTTTCTCGGCTTTCGAAGAATAAAACATAATTAAGTCAGACAATATATCGTTATTTCCGCCAAATCTGTTTGCTATGCCATATTTTAACTGAATACCAAACGCTTTATAGAACGTTTCATATTTCTCGACATCATTCTCTAATAGTTTTTTTAACTCCGCTTTTATCTTTTTTTCAATATTGCTTGCAATAACCTTAAGCTGGCGGTCATGTTGCAGTATTTCTCGAGAGATATTAAGCGAAAAATCTGGTGATTCAACAACTCCGCGTACAAACCGGAAATGTTCCGGCAGCAAATCAGCGCAGTGTTCCATAATCATTACACCCGATGAGTACAGCTGCAAGCCCGCCTTAAACTCACGGGTGAAATAGTCATATGGCGCGACCGATGGAATAAATAACATGGCGTTATAACTGACTGCCGCGCCCTCTGCGGAAATGCGTACTACTGCGGAAGGGTCTGCGTGATCGAAGAACTTTTCTTTATAGAATGCTGAACACTCCTCGTCGGATACATCGCTTTTCGCTCTTTGCCATATTGGCACACGGCTGTTGATGACCTCGGTTTCCGTATAGCTTTCCCAACTCGGCTTTTTATTACCATCCGCATCTGTTTCATCGCTTTCGATCTGACGGCTTTTTGTTACATCCATGATTATCGGCCAACGGATGTAGTCGGAATATTTTTTCACAAGATTACGCAATGTATATTCATCAAGGTATTTCTCATAAAGCTCATCTTCGGTGTCAGGTTTAATTTCAATAATTATCTCAGTGCCAAGCGTCTCTTTCTCGCATGGTAATATCGTATATCCATCTGAACCCGACGAAACCCATTTATTTGCTTTTTCACAACCATATGCGCGGGATATGACCGTAACGCGGGTAGCAACCATAAACGCAGAATAGAACCCAACACCGAATCGTCCAATTACATCCAGGCCTTCTGCTTCTTCATCCATATTTTCCTTAAATAGCAGCGTGCCGCTTCTAGCTATAACGCCAAGATTAGACTCGAGCTCATCAGCAGTCATACCGATGCCATTATCGATAATTTTAAGCGTTTTGCTTTCCTTATCGGTTTCGATGCTGATTTTAAAATCGTCTCTGGTCATACCTACCTTGTCGTCAGTCAAGGATATATAACACAGTTTATCAATAGCGTCAGATGCGTTCGATATGAGTTCACGCAAAAAAACATCCTTGTGAGTGTAGATAGAGTTTACCATTAAATCAAGCAGCCTCTTCGATTCCGATTTAAATTGCTTCTTTGCCATAGTTTTTCTGTTCCTCCTCTAGAAAATTGATATTACAACACAGGTCATTACACCCGCATTTGCTTTCGTCTCGCCAATCTCAGCGGCCCTTCCACCATATCACCAACCCAGCTTAATGCTTTGCCTAACCCATTAGCAACGCAGAGGTCGGCATCATCAGCAGTTAGCGTTTTAATTTTTGTCCGACTGGCTATGAGCCTGTCAAAACCCCAAATCAGACTATTACCGCCTGTTAGTATGATGCCATTTTCTGAAATGTCTGCCACTAACTCCGGCGGGGTCAGTTCAAGCACATTATGAACTGTTTCAATAATATCCTCTATTACCTCCTCAAACGCTTCGAGCGTGTCAGTCGAGCTTACCGATACCTCACGCGGCTGCCCGGTCAGTATACAGCGGCCTTTTGCTTCTATTGAGATCGCCTCAGGGCGTGGGAAAACACAACCAGCGACTTTTTTTAGTTCTTCTGCTGTTGATTCTCCAATCAGCACATTATGCTTGCGCTTTACATATCTAATCAAAGCATTATCAAATGCATCGCCACCCGCTTTTAATGAAGCTGACTCTACGATATCACCCACCGATATTACTGCAATATCCGTCGTGCCTCCACCGGAATCTATGACCATATGTCCTTCAGGTTTTGAGATGTCGAGACCGGCCCCAATTGCAGCCGCTAGAGGAGCTTCCATTAAATATACTTTTCGAGCTCCGGCAGTAATGCTAGCATCAATAACTGCACGTTCCTCAACCTCAGTAAGCCCCGATGGAACAGAAGTGATAATACGCGGCTTTAGGAACGAAAACGACAATGCCTTACGGACAAGTTCTTTAAGCATACGCTCTGTCATATCAAAATCACATATCGCACCTCCTCGCATCGGGCGTATCGCGACAATGTTTCCCGGGGTTCTGCCGATCATACGCTGTGCTGCCATACCAACGTTAAGCAGCCTCCCGGTATTTCTGTCCATTGCAACAACAGCCGGTTCACGTAATATGACACCTTTGCCTCGAGTTGATACAATTACCGAAGTCGTCCCTAAATCGATGCCAATATCTTTCCCAAACAATTAATCTCATTCCCCTCGCGCTAACGTTGCGCAGATAACTCTGCTCGCTCCTGCTTCAAGCAATACTTTTGCGCATTCTGATAGTGTCGAAGCTGTAGTTATAATATCATCTATCAGCAAAATGCATTTGCCGTCTATTAGTTCCTCATCAATGGCTTGATAAGCTCCACTAATGTTTGCGCGTCTTTCTGCTATTGCGCTTAAATCAGACTGTGCTTGAACATCCAGTTGTTTTGCAAGCGTTTCTACGGCGACGGCACCAAGATTCAGCGCAGTCGCATATGCAAGCAGCATTGCCTGATCATACCCACGTGTACGCTTGCGTTTTAAGCTAAGAGGAACCCATGAAATTAAATCGTACTGGATATCAGGATGCCCGCTGATACACTCTGCCAACATCATCCCATATGTATTTGCATATAGGGCGGCATTTCTAAATTTGAATCGCAATAATGATTTTCTGACGCTATCCTTATAGTACAATGCAGAAATGCAATAATCAAAGTACTCGCCTTCCTGTTTACCGCCGTAATCAGTATATGGCAGAGATTCTATACATTTTTCACACAAGGAATCTTCTGCTTTATGTAAAACTTTAGCGCAAAATATGCATTTAGGAGGAAAAAGCAAGTCCAAAAAGGGAGAAATGATACCCATATCGCACACCTCCAATACCACAAGCGCGTGGTTATTAGCCGGAGTCAAGTAAAATAGCGCGCTTTATTTTACTTATCCGTATCATTTATATCATTTCCGAAGCAAGG
>Ga0099364_10012410_pt1 | contig 11493 bp, 6 predicted proteins | sample TergutTh196P3_FD_73070 | JGI IMG/M metagenome (GOLD analysis project Ga0099364, IMG submission 73070) | Microcerotermes parvus P3 segment gut microbial communities from Pointe-Noire, Republic of the Congo - Th196 P3 | ecosystem: Host-associated > Arthropoda: Insects > Digestive system > Gut ...
GGGCTGCGTCTGTGGCAGTGTCGGTCTTACCGGTTCTTCTAGCCTTCGTAAGCAAAAACTATTCCATTACAGGTCTTTCTCGTTCTAATATATTTCGTCATCGGTTGTTGGAACTACATTCTCCAAAAATAGCAATTTTATCATGACACCCATTCCTACACTGAACATATTCTATCAGAACATGTGCAGTATCATACAAATCATCAGGAACAAAACTAAAAGTAATACCTGGACATTCACACAAATAACTCCAAATAAAAATATTTGTTACGCAAACATTATGTTTTTATGGTAACAACGTTCAAGCCACCATTTTTGACAGTTTATCTGTAAAATTCAAAAACTTTTATTAAGAATATTTGTAGATAGTTGTACCATATAAACCTACGTTAGCACGAAAAATAAGGAACGAAATTCTGTCACTTTTATTGGATCCTCTGCTGGTCGCAATTCTAGACTATTCGAAAAAACGAGCATAAGAATAGGATACAAAGTTGACGTTTGAAATAAATAGGAACTGGAAATACTGCCAATACCGTACACACACGGGCCATCCAAGGTCCATTTTTGCCCTTATTTATACTATCAATTTTTTCCATGCTTCTACAATTTTCCACACTAGTGTCTCGTACTAAATTGTTGTATAATAAATCTTAGGGCATGCTACATTCCACACTACTAACATGATCTTCATATCGTGTCTATAGCTTCTCCCAGGTTGTCTAATGTCAAACACGTCATATCGTAAATTACACAGCAATTACAATCCGAGATCATTCAAGTTCAATTTTACTGGAATAAACAGAAACTCTGTGACAAAATTTGTACCAAGAAACAGTATAAGATTTAAGTATGATAAGAAATTAATATGACAATTATTTTATAAAATTTAAATAAATGAACAGATATTCCCTCCAAAAAGTTATCATTATAAAATATACGCAATTACACACAATATGTTAAATTGTTGCGAAAACGACAGTTTAAATGACTCAAATGTGTGGGAAAAAGTTATGTGCAAAAATGTTACTGTTTCATATAATTTTAGCCCACCGACTGACTTTAAAATAACAAAAAGTAACATGGTACTATATCACATTTGTTTAAAAAGAATGTTATATAGACGGTAGTTTAGATACACTGAAATCTCCAGTGAAATACAACACGGATATACAAGTGCAGTTACAATTGGTGTGATGATAAATATAGATCCTCATGATGCATACAATTTGTGAAACATGTCAACAATATTTTCTCTACTGTGGTTTGAATAAAATTAGTGTTCAGAAAATGTTAAGTCTGGAGGTTAAGATTAATAAATTTCCAAGAACGTTATTGTTTTCAGTGTAAACTTTTAATCTTACACAGTACAGTTTAATAATATTTTAAACAATCCCACATTACATGCCCGTTATTTGCACCTCATGTTACCTTATTCTGTGTCTTGTAAAGATAGTCTGATGATGGTCAATTTACCGAAACATGTCGTCATCAAGATAAAATAAAATAATATATTGTGTTGACTGAAAACGGAAACTGTTCTGTTGTTTTTTATATTTTAACTACTGAGGTTTCAATAAAACTGGTGTTCAGAATATGTTATGTTTGGAGGTTCAGAATAATACATTTCAAACAACGGTACTGTTTTTAATGTAATAATATACTGTGACAAAAATATCATCGTGGGGCGAAGTGTTTGTAATAGGTATCAAGGACGATTAAATATAAAATATTGATACGGGAATGAACGCCGCTTGAAGGATGATCTGCGATGCGATACGTTAGAAATAACATCTTATTGTCATCCTACTGCCACGTTCGATAGAGTGAAGACATTATTCTCCGCTAGCAACAGAATCAAGGACTGACCTGCAGCACATCGTAAGGCTTGCCACATGAAAAATTTGTTAACAGTACGTTAGAATATTTACTGACCTACCAAGGTTACATGCTAAATCCCTATTCTTAGCCTTATCTTGGTTGCAGGTCCAAAATTCAAGGCTTAGCAACAATGATATTAAAATGTAGGTGAACTTATTTTTAGTACTCCTAAGAAAGAATAAATAGGGTATAATTCATTTCCTACTTCCTGCTAACAGTTCCCGGTATAAATACCGTCGCAGTGACCCTCTACAACATTCCGTCTGCTGTCCGCTCAACAGAACAATCATCATGAAGACCGTCATTCTGGCTGTCCTGCTGCTCCTCGCCGTCGCCTCTATAGTGGCCGACGACACAAGGGAAAGCGGCCTAGAGTTCGGCGATACAGCGGAAAGCGATGTAGTGTCCGGCGATACAACGAAAAGCGGTAAGTCGCGGTATGGAGATGAAACATTTCTCCCATAATCTTAAAGAAGATTCAATTTTATACGATTGCTTCTTTGCTTAATTACGATTTACGCCATGTCGTATGGAGAAATTCAGGAAAAATCCAGGCGTTTTAGTCCCGCACTAGAGGCAAAATACAGGTAGCGTAGTAGTTGTAGTGAGCAAGCTACAGGCTGGATCTCCGACAAATCGCGATTCGATTACCACCATGATTAAAAGAAGATGAAAAGTGCCTCATGAAATAAGTTTCGAGGGCAAATGTTTAACAGCCCTTATCAAAATTTCGTGAATGTCCGTAGCGAAGGTAACTGCAAATGCTCTGTATTAATACGCCGTACTGAACTTGCATTATCTGTACTTTACAAAACTGATATTATTATTATTACTATTATTATTATTATTATTAACTTAAAGGTCGGTATTGGTGTAATTTTATGCACAGGTTAAGAAACGATTCCAGAAAATTTTCTGTCGCCCACTTTTCCCTTTAGACACCTCTTCTTATGACGGGCTTGGAGAGTAGCAGGTGCTCAGCTATGATTTAATAAGTAGGCCCTCAAATGTCACTAAACCACTGTTCTAAAATTCTGAAAGACTTTCCAAAAACCACTTTGACATATCAGCTCTAGTACCTTGTGCAAATTATATGTGAATTCTGGCCTCTCCTTTAAAAATAGGTGAGAAACATACACGTCAGATCTCAAACAGGTATTCATTATAGTCAGATTTACAAGAATGATATATTTGTCTTTCAATGAAAGGAATGATATTTTGGTTTAAGGCAGACAGTAATTTTTTAACGCTGAAGGATAGCTTACGGAAATTAATCAATGAATACGTAAGACAGAAAACTGCTAAACGATGACCGCCATAGCTTATTCATCGTTGTGCCGTTCTAGTTAAGATATGATATTTTAAGTTTTGGTGGAAAAACAAACAAAGCATTTGGAAACCCAAACCTACATACGGTGAAATTAATTTCAGTTATGAAGCTGCATCTGGAATAAATTTGAATTTTAGAGGTCAGAATACAAAGTATCGTATTTCCCAAATAGTTTGCATCGCTCACTACGAGCTTGAAACATTTAGGTGCGTTCGGTTACCGCCCGGTTTCATTACCCTCACAAGCGTTCCCCTCTGCCCACCTATATTGTTAATAAGCGAACTGTGAGCAAATTACCTTACTGTATGCCAGCCGGCCGTCCACAAGCTCGGTCTTACCTGCAACAACTCAAATCAACCATTTCACATACTCAATAAGTCACCAGTACATCTGCAATTGCAGTTAAAATCAACTCAGACTACTAAGAACCGTACAGAACTGCATATAACGTTATTATAGTGAATTATTCAAGATAAATCAGTTGGACAGAATATCAGACACGAAGGACTGAGGAAATCATTCAAAATTTAGTGTACATTAAGTGTGTTATTTAACGACGCTCTTAATCACTAATATTACATAGCACTGGCAAAAAATAAATCAATCAGTATGGACCATTGCCAGAATAACACTGGCAGGACCAAACAGAAGTACTGACAGAGAAGCCCGTTCTAGTGTCATTTTGTCCTCCACAAATTGCATGTGGATTGCTGTTGGAGTGAACACGTGTCTTAGCGAAATGAAGCCTCTGACTAACCACATGATCTGCAACAGTGCACGGCACCCTACAGTTAAACGCTATAAAACCTCCGAAGGAAAAACTACTCTTAAGGGCTGAGTGCAGATGCAGGGACAATATTAAAATGAATCTTTGGTAAATGACTACTGAATGTATGCTCTAATTTCAAATAGCGAAGAGGCTGCACTCATGGGGCTTTTGGACATTACTGACTGTAGGGTTCCGAAGAATTAAATTTCAGAATACTCGTGTAACTACTAACCACTCACGAAGGTCGAATACTGAAGTTTTTGTAATTTTAACTGGAATTTTGAGAAATGTTCTGCACAGTGTATAAAGATCTACAACAGTTTATTACAATTTTGGTACACCAAAATTTCAATACTTGTTTACAAAACAACACCACAACAACCAAATACCACCCACCTCAATTCAGTGTACACCATCATTTGACGGACTAATTCTTTAAGACCTCTCTCTACTATCACTATCACATTTAGGTCCAAGTCCAGGAAGTGGTTTTCCAAACCAAGTTTGCAGATATCTCTATGCAATGTTACGATCAGGCTTTGAGACACAACATCGTGTGCATTACAACAAACTGAACAGTGTCCCACCCACCGGCTGATTTGTGTATAATTGCCACATCTTTATACAGTATTTTGGTAAATATACACTGTATTTCTGTACCCTGCTACAACACTAACCCATGTCGCTTTTCCCCGAAATCGAGATTTTCCAGTTATTTTGTATATTTTGAAGTAAATACTACGTGGAATAACAGCCTATGATATACCTTCATTATAAAGGGACATATGAGCACCATCAGTACATTGTCTAAACATGTTCTTCAAAGTTAAGTTTTTTTCGAAACCTTCAACCTCAAATCCCTGAAATCTACCTTTTTTATACAGTTCAGTGTTACAGCAAGGTACAGACTTAAGTCAGTAAGTCAAAAACATAAGTCAATATTATTACGCTGCACAAGTCTATATTCCTCCAATCTATGTAATATTGCAGAACTTTTGAGCGGGAAAGTACGTTCATGCCCAAGTGTCTGCATCAAATGGGGCAGAAGGTGTTAGAAATAATCTACAGCTTGTGACGTTCAACAGTTTGACAGAAGATTACGTCTAAACACAACAGAAAGATATACGACTACTGGAGCTTCTTTAATGTCTACGGAAAATTTCATTAGAGTAGTAGTAACACAAGAACCACTTCTTACAGCGTGGTTAAATGTTAGTGACCGTAATTTCTTTCGTATAGAATAAATGTCTAATTAATTGTAGCTGTAACATTTGTATTAGTAAATAAATTGCAGCATTTTCGAAAACCAAAAGCAAAATATTTACTTATTTATAACAACCTTAACATGTAAACCTACACTGAACACATGTATGAAGGCTGTCTCTCCGCTGTCCCACTTATTCACAACCACACAATAAACGTCACATACCCTGTTACAATCTGAGCACTACAGTCAAGTATACTAAACAGGTTACTGCAGCGGAAGCGATCTGTACTGCCAAACGAGCGGGTTCGGAATTCAACATCTTTATCGGTCTAGATCAAAATGAGTCTCCGTGGTAATGCTCAGTCTATCTACACACATACTGACATAGTGCCTAGAAATTATCCACTGCAATCTCCTTCCATACATCGGACTATTAATCCTATGAAGGCTAAAGACAATGTAAAGGTACGTCTCAGATCAATGCTCTCAAGCAGACGAAGGTTCCCAGGCGTCGCCCGTGTCTCCTGATTCCAGCGGTACTAAATATGCTCTTCATAACTACTTCATGTCTTCTGCAGTGTTGACGATGCAAATAAACAAATATAAAATACGATTTTCACAGTAATTATAGGTCTATCATTAAAGGCAATATCAAGCCATATATGTTTAATTACATTGCTTTGTATTCGTTGTTCTTGGAACTAGAAAAATATCTGCAGTTGACTTCATTATGGCTATCGTTAGCCGAAACTTGTAGTCACAGTTCATAATAATTAAGTAACTTATAAAGAAAACTTGATATTGCACTTGTTAATATAAAACTGTATAACTTGGATTTTAGATTTGTTCCTTTAATTAATGAATTTTGAATGATAGTGAAAGGCGAATACCGCAGTTCTCGAACAAAAACTTGTGCAAACGAAACTTTTCCCAAGCCGACTCTTCCATACTATTAACACAGTGTCCAAAACTAACACCTTGCACACAACCTACACAAAAGCAAATCTTCCACTGTCCATTTCTTACCTTTATTCATCTTAACGATTTTTAATTAGAAATTCAAATTTTCGAATTTAATGTTTATTATTTAGTTTATGTATATCATGTCCTAAATCACGGCTATTGAAGTCACACTACAAAATCCCCTTCTTGCCTTGTCTGATGCTCTCAACCAATTACTATAATGTAAACACACCGACAGCCTAATTATGTACGTTCACTAACTGAAGGGCTATTACAATTGGGGAACTTTAAATTTTCATTTTATTGCGACAAACCGAACACCAGTTACAACTTTTATAAGACGAAGTTTACGGAATGACAGTTAAATATTGAATCCAATTAATGTGGATAATTATTTTGTACAATCAAGATTTAGAACAACTGCATGAAAATTACGAACTGATGATTAACGTAAAATAAACAACATTACACACAATAAATTGATGTTAATGCACTACAACAGCTATATGACACAGTTAAATATACAGTGTAAAGTTAATGTGGACAGCAGTTAGTGTTGCAAATAACAGAGCTTGAAATAACAAGAAGAAACATGGTGTTTTAATGACATTAGTGTCACATGAAAATTAAAAAAAATCGCATGGCCAAACGTCCATGTAATTGGGTCCCATTCACAACGACATGGCGGGTTCTCAGGTTGTGCATGGAAGAAGGGCCACCAAGACGGAAGGTAGCTCCGAATACATTCAATAAGCAATCCCGGACAGCTGACAAAGGGTGATCTTCCAGCTTGGGGGTTGGGAGAGATGCTAACAACTCCTCGCCGTAAAAAGTATCATGTTACGAATCATTCACATAGGCCTCAGATCAAGAATGATTCTTTGGTACGATCGCAGCAATCGAAAACAGACATGAGATTCGGCACCTAGAATGTTGCTAGCCACTATAGCTCAAATTCGCTTACAGCAGCAGCCAGGAAATTGGCAAGATATAAATTACATTTACAGTGTGTGCAGAAGGTTAGGTGGGAAAAAGGGGGCACGGTAAGAGCAGAGGATTATAAATTTTTCTATGTAAAAAAAGATAAAATCATCAGTTGGGAACTGGATTTTTTGTACACCACAGAATATTATCGGCAGTTAAGCGAGTGGAGTTTATTAGAGTTAGGATGTTGTATATAGTTGTGAGAGGTCGCTGGTGTAATATCGTTTTTTTAAATGTGCATGGAACAGGTGAGGAGAAAAGTGATGTTTCAAAAGACAGTTTTTATGAGGAATTAGGGCAGATTTGTTATAATTTTTCTAAGCACCATGTGAAAATTATGTTAGGAGATACTAATACAAAAGTGGGGAGAGAGAATATTTTCAAACCTAAAATTTGGATGAGAGTCAAAATTAGGATAATAACGATAATGATGTTAGGATAGTAAAATTTGTCAGAACAGAAGATCTGGTTGTTAAGAGCACATTTATAAGTACACGTGGAACTCTCCTGATAAGAATAATCACAAACAGATTAATCACATATTGATTGATAAATGGCATTCAAGTATACTAAATGTACGATCTTTCAGGGTAGCTGACTGTGGTACTGTTCATTATCTGGTGGTTACAAAATTTAGGGATAGGTTGGCAGTAAGAAAGCGAGCAACACAGAAGTTACATGTGGAAAGATTTAATTTCAGGAAGCTAAACGTGCTATAGGTTAGGAAACAGTACCAGATTAAGATCTCAAAGAGAAATGCACTTTGGAAAAATTAAATGATAGCAAGGACATAAATAGGACTTGGGAGAACATTCAAGAGAATTTTAAAAACTCGGTTAAAGAGAGTCTAGGTGCTTACGAATTGAAGCATCATAAACCGTGGTTTGATGAAGAATGTTTATGTTTTTTAGATCAAAGGAAGCAGGTTCAAATGTAGTGATTACAGCATCCAAACCAGAGCAATGTAGATAATCCAAACAATGTAAGGCGGGAAGAAAATGGACAATTCAGGAAAGAAAAGAAGGATTATCTGAAAGCTAAAATTGATTAAATTAATAGTAATGTCAAAAACATCGGAGACATGCAGAGAGGTATCAATTATTTTAAGAAGAGTTACCAGCCTAGAAATAATATAGCAAATGATGAGAAGGGTGATTTGGTTCCAGACTCCTATAGTATTTTGGTTAGACGGAGGAAATATTTCTCCAAGTTATTTAACTACATGGTGTTAATGATGTTAGGCACATAGAAATACACACAGCAGAATCACTAGTGACCAAGCCAAGTGCTTGTGAGATTGAGATAGTTATTAAAAAGCGAAAGAGTCACAAACCACCAGGTATTGATCAAATTCCAGCAGAGGTGGTTAAGACAGGGGACAGAACAATTCGATCTGATATATGTAAACTTATTAATTCCATTTGGAATATTTGCCTGATGAGTGGAAGCAGTCGATCACTGTGCCTATTTATAAGAAGGGCGATAAGACATTGTAGTAACTATAGAGGCATGCCATTCTTGTCAACTACAAACAAAATTCTATTCAACTTCCTTCTGTCAAGATCAACGTCATATGCAGAAGAAATTTTTGGGGATCGTCAGTGTGGATTTCGAAGCAACAGTTCAACTAATGATCATATATTATCCATTCGTCAAATACTTGAGAAAAAATGGGAATAAAATGAAGCAGTACATCAACTATTTATAAACTTCAAGAAAGCTTATGATTCAGTTAGATGGAATGCCTTGTATAATATTCTCATTAAGTATGGTATACCCGTGAAAAGAGTAAGGCTAATAAAAATATATCTGAAAGAAACCTATAAAAGAGTCCGGTTAGGCAAGCATTTGTGTGACATTTTTTCTAATATAAATGGTTTGAAACGAGGAGATGCTTTATCTCCAATGCTTTTCAACTTTGTTTTAGAGTACGCCATTAGGGCGGTTCAGGTAAATAAGAATGGTTTCATATTAAATTGTACACATAATATTTTGGTTTATCTGATGATGTTAATATATCGGGTGGAAGCGTACACGCTATTAAGGAAAACACAGTAATTCTCATTGTTGGCAGACCGGAGATTGGACTAAAAGAAAATACTGATAAAATTAAGCACATGTTCATGTCTCGAGCTCAGAATGCAAGATGAAGTCACAATATAAAAACATTTAACAGTTCCTTTGAAAGTGTGGAGCTGTTATATATTTGGGAACAACCTGAACAAACCAAAATTCACGATAAAATTAAGAGCAGATTGAAGTCAAGGAATACTTGCTATCTTTCGGTGAAGAATCTTTTGTCTTCTAGTTTTCTATCCAAAAACTTAAAGATTAAGATATACACAACTATAAGTTTGCTTGTTGTTTTGTATGGGTGTGAAACTTGGTCATTCAAATTGAGGGAGGAACGTAGGTTGAAGGTGTTTGAGAATAGGGTGCTGCGGAGAATAATTAGGCCTAAGATGGACGAGGTAACAAGGGAGTAGAAAAACTACATAATGAGAAATTTAATAATAAAAACTGTTGACACAATATTGTGCGGGTGAACTTATCAAGAAGAATGAGAGGGGGGAATGTAGCACGTATGGGGAGATGAGAGGATCATACTGGGTTTTGGTACGGAAACCTAAGGGAAAGAGAAAACTTAGAACTTTTCAGGAATTGGGTTGTGGGGTGTGGACTGAATCGATCTGGCTCAGGATACGGACAGTTGACGGGCACTTGCAACTATGAACTTAGTTTCTTTCTTGTGTGTCAGCAGCCTGATTATGAACATATAGGTTGAAATATGTAGCTAACTTGAACTAAATATAAGCTGATTTGAATTTTATATAGGCTGTTGGTTTGATTGGCTGAATTTCTTATAAATATGTAATGAGTGTCAAATTTGTATAGTTTTCGTACGTAATATACGTTAGATTTATATAACATTTTATTGCACAAGACATCGCAGTCATTCACTATTGCCGACTCAGTCGGAGCATAAAATTTCATTATACCTTAAGACATGCACAAGCTTGGCAGTGAGGCGAATGTTTAGTAAACTAGAGAATTCATTATCTAATCAGTCAGCCCCTATATAATCCCGTATGGATAGGTGATCGCCCTCACTCTTTTGCCGACGGTTATGTGCCTACTATGTTCAAGAAGATTTTGTTAGTGAAAATTGTAAAAGCTTCGCCACAGATATGAATTTCAAGATTAACTGTTTAATAGCTTCAAGGTAAGTCGTGCTGACTATGTTAAGTTATTGTTTTTCCTTTTGATCTCGAGTTGACCAAGTGTCGTTATAACTAACTAATATTATAGTGCCCTGCCTATGCGTTATAATTTCACAGCTACCCTTATTCTATAAGGACAAGGTTTATCTATTCTCGCTTAGGCGACACTAAGTAAATATCGTGGTTTCTCCACGTTACGCCGAATACAAGGTAGTACTGCCACCAGACGTAAGATACGTCAACTCTAAAGTTATCGTTACCACCGGGATTCAGGGATCGACAGGCTCAGTCATTTACGGACTCCAATATTAAGTCAAGTTACCACTTAGTGACTTTCAGTATAAAATGTAATGTAAGTAAATAACAAACAGGTACAAATAAAATATAAAATAAATTAGTAGGATTTCAATACCATGATATGGTGAATCCTAAGACAACTGCTTTGCCTCTATTTCATCACATAACGTAACTTACTTGTGTCCCAGATTACAAAATCTATGTAGAAATATTCGAATTGATAGTTTCCTTACTTATTAGAAAAATACTCAAATTCGACATTCATTACAATAGCAGTGAATGTGATACTGTTTTACAGCACTTCACACCTGAGACTTGCTGAAGAATCCTTTGGTTGCTGCTTTCTTGCACCTCTAGAAAAAAGAATTAAAAGTACGCTATTTACAAGGTTCCCGGTCTGAGTGCTAAGGGCAGTCTGTTTATCCATTCCTGCATTAATCGCACTGCTGGTCTTAGTAACAGACACCTTAAACTAACGCTAACAATTTCCCATCCAATTGGAGACCCCGACTTGGGCGAACTGAGGACCATTGGTCCAAAGGCAATAGTTGTAAGAGGCTAACGGACCTTGTGACTTTCAGTTTTAAATATAACCTGTCTATGGCTGCTGCATTCTTGGATGTTGAAGAAGCCTTTACCACCCAGCATCCTGGCTTGCATGAGTTACTAAAATTAAACTAAAGGACAAAATGTTTTGGTTACAGTCAAACAAAACAATGTATTAATTTATATTGAAATGTTTTGGTCACTTGACCATCAGGACATCTTTACAAACTTAGAATAAGGTACATTCGGTGCAAATAACATTTATGTAATATGGGATCCCATAAAACTTACAGAC
>Ga0099364_10012411_pt1 | contig 11492 bp, 8 predicted proteins | sample TergutTh196P3_FD_73070 | JGI IMG/M metagenome (GOLD analysis project Ga0099364, IMG submission 73070) | Microcerotermes parvus P3 segment gut microbial communities from Pointe-Noire, Republic of the Congo - Th196 P3 | ecosystem: Host-associated > Arthropoda: Insects > Digestive system > Gut ...
AAAAACTTCCTTCTTGACTCCGAAGAGTTGCTTGAATTCCGCGTCGTTTTTGGTCAATGCACGATGCCAGCGTTCCATCTTTGCAGCCTTGTTGCAGGAATGAAAACGCGGTAAAATAACAAAAAGCAACAAAATCAACCAATACCAATTTCTCTAATTTTGCTAATTTGATGTTTCAGAAAAAGTCTACTTTTCTTTAGGGAAACAGCCGCAGCTGACTTCCATACTTTGAATCACCCCTCGCATAACGTTAACGTCAAGTTCTTGTCCTTCAGCAATAGGGAGGAAATAGATAGTTCCATGAATGGGGCAAGAAATACACTGCCAATCAAAATACCTATGGTTGAGTTCACCACTTACGAAAAGTAAGAGTCCTTCCCAATTCCTTCGAGAGAACGATTCAGAACATTTCACGTTGCGTGGAACTATTACTGGACGTAAAGAAATGATAAAAGTATGCCAGCCAACTTCTCTGCGGCTCATCGACCAGTGGAAATCATTTGGCATCATGTTGTAAGATTCAAGGCGTAATTGAGAGAGTGTCAAAAAAGTTTTTTGTGTTGGATGCAACCGCGATGCCGCTTGTAAAACCTCCGGTATGCATAGCGAGTCCTGTGTTACTCTAATACTAATTTTTTCATTGTGGAATTTAGTGCTATTAGACTCAACAGCACTTCTACTATTAACAATGGACATATCAGGAGGCAAGTGGAACCGCACACAGCCAACTGAATGCTCTACCCAATTTTCTGGAATATCTATTATTGGCATAGGACTATTTGATATCTTTTTAATATCTTTCAGGAGCGGTTTGAGTCGCCATTCACCATATTTCCACAATAAATGGGGCCAATAGTATCCAAACAACCCTCCAGCAATCAAGAGAGCTACAACTACACACAAAATCCTAGTAGAGGACTTTTTAGATTTAAGTTTATCGGTATGACTACAATCCATGATAAGTTCTTTCAAAATAGACCTTTTCTCTAACCTCGCCAAAGTCCTCCTATTTTACCGTAAAACGTTGCCTTTGATAGAATAGCGAAAAATTGCGATGCAAAAATTATGGTTAGAGAAAATGCCTAAATGGCCTGTCAAGCCGAAAATTTGAAGTCGACTAAAAACATGACAATTTCGTAAGATTTCAGCCAAATATTTATAAAAACGAGACTGTAGCATAGCAATGGGTGATTGTTTTTCACACGATGGCACAGAGAAATTGAAAAATGAGTTTTTTTCCTTTGTGCTCCTTGTGAAACCACGACAAAGCAACAGTTTTAGCCATAAGTTATTCGTGTAAATCGATTTGCAAGGATCTCAACCCATTATTATGCTACAGTCTCCTTTTTTATGCAATATCAGTTTTTAGTACACCTTTCTGTTTACAGTTTGCGTTAGGTAGTCATTCGTTATCCACGTCGCCTTGCGGCACGTATTTTCGCTTCGGAAGGTCACGAATGAAACACGGATACTCGTATTCAACACAAGATAATTTTGGAGGATGACATGGAAAGATTTTTGGTTATAATTAAAATCACTGTTTTACTGGAAAAATCGTGACCATGTCTTGACCAACCGTGCAAACCATAACCTTCTTTTGCATACGACTGAACACAGATAAGGAACAATCATCATGAAAAAAACCATTTATCTTGTCGCCAGCGGTGATTCGCGGCCTGCGGCCAACGAAACCTGTTGGGCCACGCAGGAAGCCATGGAAAAACAACTGACCGCCGCCATTGAGCAATTCGGCTGGAAGGTCGTGCGGGCACACCAGTACGACCCGTTCAAAAAACACGGCTTTCTCAATTCGCAGCGGCAGGGGCTGGATGTTTTCGCGACCATTCCGCAAGACGCTCCCGTTGTCGTGGCCGAATCGGTCTGGCAGTATTCGCACCACATTTACCCCGGTCTGCTCTTGCACAAAGGGCCGATCCTGACCATCGGGAACTGGTCGCCCACCTGGCCGGGACTGGTCGGATTACTGAACCTCAACGGCTGCCTCATCAAGGCCGGTCGCGAGTTTTCAACGCTCTGGAGCGTCGATTTCACCGACGAGTGGTTTCTGACACGGATGCAAACCTGGCTCGACCAGGGGAAAGTCGAACACGAAAACGAACATGTCAAGCCGTTCAAAAAACTGGCTGTTTCCGACGCGGACAAAGAACTTGGCCGGAAGCTGGCTCAACAACTTCGCGACAGCAAGCCGATCATGGGCATTTTCGACGAAGGCTGCATGGGCATGTACAACGCATTGATCCAGGACGAATTGCTCTTCCCGCTCGGCATTTTCAAGGAACGGCTCAGCCAGTCGGCTCTTTATTATGAGTCCACACAGGTTTCCGACGCCGAAGCCCAGGCTGTTTACCAGTGGGTCAAGGACAAGGGGCTGACCTTCCATTACGGGACCGACCCGGTCAAAGACCTGACCGAAGATCAGGTTCTCTTGCAGTGCAAAATGTACGTCGCGGCGGTCCGAATGGCGGCAAACTTCGGTTGTGCGGTCATCGGCATCCAGTACCAATTGGGGCTGATGGACCTGATTCCTGCGAGCGATTTTGTTGAAGGGCTGCTGAACAACGCCGACCGTCCGCCAGTCAGGGACGCCAGCGGCAATGTGCTTTTCGCCGGCGAACCGGTCATTCATTTCAACGAAGTGGACGAAGGTGCCGGTCTTGATGCGTTGCTCAACAACCGCGTGGCTGCGGCACTGGGTCAGCCGGTCGAAACGACACTTCATGACGTTCGCTGGGGGGCGGAAGACCCGACCGGAACGGTGGACGGCTTCGTCTGGCTGTTGATGATTTCCGGTGCGGTTCCGCCTGCTCATCTTGAAGGCGGCTGGAAAGGTTCTCATGCTTACCGTCAAAGTCCCATGTTCTTCAAAAAAGGCGGTGCAACCCTTGCCGGAACGGGCCGTCCCGGTGAAATCGTCTGGTCGCGGATTTGCGTCGACGCCGGTGAACTCCGCATGGACATCGGTCGCGGGCGTGTGGTGTCGCTGCCCGAAGCGGAGGTCAAACGCCGTGCCGAACTGTCGAACCCGGAATGGCCGGTCGTCAGCGCAATCCTCGATGGTGTGACCCGCGACCAGTTTATGGGACGCCACCCGGCCAACCATATCCAGATCATTTACGCCAACGACGCGGCAAGTGCCGACCGGATGCTCACCGTCAAAGCCGCCATGGCCGATGAACTCGGCATCAAGGTCTCCACCTGCGGGTTGTAAGTGCCATGGATTAACTCAGGCGTCGTGCAATAATATACGTGAACATTTCAATCCGAGCCGCGAGAGTGTTCGAGCGGCTTGTCGTGTGAGTGCCCTTATGACGGAAGAACCATCGGAAAAACACACGTTTATACACCAAAAACGCACTTGGCGGCGGAAGTTCGACGACGCGTTTCGCGGGATTTTTCAATCGATTCGTCAGCAGAGCAGTAGCTATCGCGTCCATTTTTTCTTTGCCCTGCTTGTTCCGATTTTTGGAATTATTCTGAGGTTACATCTTTGGGAGTGGTGTTTCGTGATTCTTTTAGTCGCGGTGGTCATTGCCACTGAAATGTTGAATACGGCTTTTGAAACGCTTTCCCGGGTCATCACCGACAAGTACGACGAGCGAATCGGACTTGCCCTCGACATTGCCAGCGGTGCCGTGCTTGTCATTTCGATTTTCGCGGCAATCCTCGGTACATTGATTTTTGCAACGGCTTTATTACGGCTTTTTCAAGAATATTGATTTTCCAGGGTCGTTTCGGTCAAATCCCAAAAAACCAAAACTCGCTGTACCCTATTACCTCTTGCTGTCGAAATGGACTTGACCGAATCTGGACAAACTTCGGGAACCATGTTATGTTAATTGATCATAAACTCTCAATCTGCTCCAACTTTTCGCAATAGAATCCTATGGAAAAAGTACGTCTCGGCAAAACCGGTTTGATGGTCTCACGGATTGCAATGGGTTGCATTCCGATTCAGCGATTGACGGAAAACGCGGCGGTTGAACTGTTGCATTATGCGTTCGACCACGGCGTCAACTTTTATGACACGGCCCATGTTTATACCGACAGCGAGGCGAAACTCGGCACCGCGTTTTCCGGTCACCGACGTGAACATGTCGTCATCGCATCGAAAACGATGAGTACGACCTATCAAACAACCGTCGATCAACTTGACGAAAGCCTGCGACGGTTGAAAATGGATTACATCGACATTTATCAATGGCATAATCCGGAAAACGGCTTCGAGAATTTTCAAAACGAACGCGGCCCGTACCAGGCGATGCAGGATGCTCAAAAGGCGGGCAAAATCCGGTTTCTTGGCGTCTCACAGCACAATCCCGCACGGGCAAAATTCGCCATTGACTCCGGGGCGTTTGATACGCTTCAGTTTCCACTTTCGGTTTTGTCGAGTCAGGCGGAAATTGACCTCACCTTCGATTGTGTCAAGCACGACGTTGGCGTGATTGCGATGAAAGCGATGTGCGGCGGACTTTTGAGCGATGGCCGGTTGCCGTTCCTGTTTTTGAACCAGTATCGCCACATCGTTCCGATTTGGGGGCTGGAAACGATTAGGGAACTCGACCAGTTTCTCCAGTTGTCGCAAAATCCCGAACCGTTCACCGACGCAATGCAGGCCGAAATGGAAGAACTACGCAAGGAACTCGGTGACGAATTCTGTCGCGGTTGCGGCTACTGCCTGCCGTGTCCCGTCGGAATCACGCTGCCCATTGCGATGCGCATGGCGTCATTCCACAAACGCGGCATGTTTCACGGCAGCCTGTTCTCGCAACAACGGCTTGAGGAAATGCAACGAATCGACCGGTGCCGGCATTGCGGCGAGTGTGTTTCACGATGCCCTTATCACCTCGATGTTCCACGACTCCTCAAAAAACAACAGGCCGCCTACATGATGCTCCATGCAGAAAATGCGAGTTCCAATGCACGTAGTTCTTGCGATTTCAGGCGGTGTTGACAGTACGGCGGCGGCTCTGCTTTTGACGCAAGCAGGCCATCAGGTCAGCGGCGTGTTCATGTTGCATCCCTGGCAGCCGGCACACGTCGCAGAGGAAGCCGCCGCCCTGGCCGGGCAACTTGGCATCGCGTTTCATATTGTCGATTTTTCGGCGGCGTTCGGGAAACTGATCGATGTGTTCGCCGACGAATATTTCGCCGGACGCACACCGAACCCCTGCGCTTTGTGTAACCGTGACATCAAATTCGGGCTACTGTTCGACACGATGCAACAGCTTGGCGGTGACTTTCTTGCAACAGGGCATTACATCCGGCGCATGACGCACGAACAATGGCTCGCATCGCACCGGCAGTGGCATCTGGCCAACGGAACCGAGCCGGTTTCGGAAAGCCTGCAATCGTGTTTCGACGCGGAAACTCCGGCCATCTGTTGCGGACGTGACCCCGGCAAAGACCAGTCATACATCATGTTCAGCGTTGCGCGGGAGAAACTCGCGCGGCTCCTGTTTCCTGTCGGCGAATATGAAAAGACGGCTATTCGCGGGCTGGTCGCGGCGGCAGGCTACGATTTTTCACAAAAACGCGAAAGCCAGGAAATCTGTTTCGTGCCCGACCACGAGCATGTCCGGTTTATCAACGAACGCCGGTCGGGACGTACAACGTCGGGAAACCTGGTCTCGGTGACTGGTACGGTGCTTGGTACGCACGACGGCTTTGAGCAATTTACCATCGGCCAGCGCAAGGGAATGCGGGTTGGTTTCGGTGAACGCCGCTACGTCGTGCGGCTCGACGCAAAGACCTGCGAAGTCGTCATCGGCACACGGGACGACCTCGCCCGTTCGGAACTGACGGCATCATCCTGTCATTGGCTGATTCGTCCGCCGCAGAAACCCTTTCGCTGTCTGGTCAAAATCCGCTATCGCAGCCCGGCGGTCTGGGCCACGGTCACGCCATTGAGCAATGACGAAGCAACCACGCGAATTCGCGTCACATTTGACGAACCCCGCCACGCCATCGCACCGGGACAGGTTGCCGCCTGTTACCTCAACGACCGCATCATCGGCGGCGGATGGATTGACGTGTGATGCTTGCGAAACCGGCGTACTATCGTTATGATGGCCTTACAAAATCAGAGTACGAGGCATAAAAATCAGAGGCGCGACGATAACGGAGCGGAATGGCCTTTCGCCATTCTGAATTCTGATACGTTGATTCTCATATCACCGCCCCATGACCGTCGCGGCTCTGATTTCGGCGGTCACGGCATGACAGCCCTGCCTTGTCGCTAATGCTTGCATCAATACTTTTGCAGCACTTCGAGCATTTTGCGGTCGAGTTGGCAGCCGTGGTAATCCTCATATTCCACATCGGCGCGTTGCGAGTTGATGATGCCGAAGGAGCCGCGAAATTCCCAAATCGAGTAACCAATGTCGAAGCCGGTTAAAATGTCGAGCGTGTCGTTGAGCCAGGCCAGCATGACGTCATGCGGCGTGCGCGAATAGCAACCCGCTTCGCCGCAATGCACACCGATGCCGCGCTGAATCAGATCGCCCCAGGGTGCGTAATGCTGTTCGAGCCGTTTGCGGTCCCAGTTGACATCGCCATTGGCGCGATACGACGGCCAGGCCGGGTCGGGAAAGGCGTTGTTGCGGTCGCCCCAACTGGCACGATAGTGCGTCAGTTCAAACGGCGTGTAGGCGTGAACGCTTTGCGCGACTTTCACCGACACCATCTCCTCGCACACGATATTGCCGTAGGACAGCCCGTCGATGATAATCAGCCGGTCGGGTGAAATTGCGCGAATCGCGTCCGTCCCGCGCGTCATGACGCGGCGGTAATCTTCCGCCGTCATCCGTTTTTCGTCGTCGTCCGGTGCCGCAGACGGCGATTCGTTAATGAGGTTGAAACTCAGTTTGTCGTTTGAAATGCCCTTGTAGCGTTTGGCGAACATTTCCCAGTGATATGCAAACGCGTCTTCGGCAATCTTGTCCTTCCAGAGCGAACATGATTCCCGCTCGGGATCATTGACGCAATAGCCCGGCGCGCGGTGCAAATTGAGACTCGCATGGATTCCCCGTTCATTCAGCCGTTCAATCGATTTGTCGATGTTTTCGAGGAAGGCTTCATCGATGACGCAAAGATCGTCCGGTGCAATGCGGCGCGTTTCACGCCAGTTTGTCTTGTTCCAGAACCAATAGTCCATCGGCAGACGCACCATGTCGAAGCCGAAATCCCGTATCATGCTGCAATCGTCCTCGCGGACCACCTTGTTGGCCCGACGGTCGCCCATCGCCTGGAAGTAGTCGAGCAAATTGAAACCGCGCCATCGCGGAATCGCGTTTTTGTACCCGCCTGAAGCGGTGGAAGATGTCACGGCTTGTTGCGGCACCGCAAAGGCTTCCGGTACGCCGGTTCTGAAAAGGAACGGAGCTGTCCCGATGGCGGTGCCTGCGGTTTTGAGAAAATCCCGTCGTTTCATGGCTTGACCCTTCATGAAAAAATGTGAACGCTTCGATGATGACCGTTTGGAATCCCATCGCATTATATCGGATCGGCGATGATTCTGTCAAACGCGGAGAAATGAACCCGGTTTTTTTGCCGGGACACTTGCCATTCGAGTCAGGAAATGGGATAATCCTGTCAGTTGATCAACTCCCCCCCTTTTGTGAAGGAATGCTTATGTCGCACACTGGTTCGAGTTTTCAATCGACCGTACAGCCCCTGATGCGGCTGGCTTCCATTGACGCCTATCGTGGTTTTGTCATGTTTCTGATGATGGCGGAGATTCTCCATCTGAATCAGGTGGCGGCGGCGTTTTCCGAAGTTCCATCGTTTTGGGGTGAATTTTGGCGGTTTCTCGCCTTGCACCAGACGCATGTCGAATGGGTCGGCTGCACGCTGCATGACATGATCCAGCCGTCGTTTTCGTTTCTTGTCGGCGTCGCGTTGCCCTTCTCGATCGCGTCGCGGATTGCCAAAGGCCAGTCGCGCCGCCGAATGACGCTTCATGCGTTTTGGCGGGCTTTGATCCTCATCCTGCTGGGCGTATTTCTTCGTTCCCAGTGGGGTTCCCAGACCAACTGGACGTTTGAAGACACCCTGACGCAAATCGGCCTCGGTTATGGGTTTCTGTTTCTGCTTGGCCTCGGTTCGCTGCGTGTGCAGATCGGTGCCTTTGCGTTGATCCTGATTGGATATTGGGGCGCATTTGCACTGTATCCACTCCCGGACGCCAATTTTGATTGGGCAAAGGCGGGCGCGGCTGCTGACTGGCAATACAACTTGTCCGGATTCGCCGCGCACTGGAACAAGAACACGAATCCCGCCTGGGCGTTTGACGTTTGGTTTTTGAATCTTCTTCCCCGCGCCAAGCCGTTTTTGTTCAACGGCGGCGGATATGTGACACTGAGTTTCATTCCAACGCTGGGAACGATGATCCTCGGTCTTTTGGCCGGAAATCTTCTGCGGAATAACTGGCGATGGTTCAGTAAATTCGGCATTTTCGTATTGCTGGGCGGTGTTTGCCTCGGACTGGGGTGGGGGCTGGACGCACTGGGACTTTGCCCGGTTGTGAAAAGAATCTGGACGCCTTCCTGGGTTCTCTTCAGCGGCGGTGTCTGCTTTCTGATTTTAGCCGCGTTTTACCTGCTCATTGATACGGCCCGGCTGAAGTGCCTGGCATTACCGTTGATCGTCATCGGTTCCAACTCCATTGTCGCCTATTGCATCGCGGATACGGCTTTGAATTCGTACTTCACCAAGAACCTGAAAACCCATCTCGGCCAGGATTTCTTCCAACTGTTTGGCGAAGCATACCAACCGCTATTCCTCGGTGCCGCAGTTCTGCTGATAGACTGGCTGATCCTGCTGTGGCTGTACCGCAGGAAGGTTCACGTAAGGATATAAGAACAGGCTTTGGCCGGAACGTTTGTCATCCAAAAAACATCCCGCCGGCGGTCATAACCGGACCGCCGGCTTCTTGACGAGGAAAAACCCCATGCCTTATGAAATGTTTGATCGTTTCCGGTTGCGGTTGAAGCCGCTGTCGGAAAGAGTCCATGATCTTGACCTGTCCGTGATGATCAATCCGGAAGCACCTGTCACGTTCGTGCATCCGACGCTCGATGTGCTGGCCGACCGCATCCGTATGGCAAAGCAACGCGGCAGCACGGTGCTCTGGATGCTGGGGGCACACGTCCTGCGAGCCGGCAATGCTCCGGTTCTCGTCCGGTTGCTCGAAGAGGGTTACGTAACGCACATCGCACTCAACGGAGCGGGCGGCATTCACGATTTCGAGTTCGCCATGATCGGCGCGACAACCGAAAGCGTTGCCCGGTACATCAGCGAGGGGCAGTTCGGCCTCTGGCACGAGACGGGCAAGCTCAACGACGCAGCTTGTGAAGCCGCCGGAGACGGCATCGGATTCGGCGAAGCCATCGGCCGGATGATTGACCGCGAGAATTTTCCGCACAAGCAATACAGTCTGCTCTGGAACGCGTATCGTCTGCAAGTGCCCGTCACACTGCATGTCGGTATCGGCTGTGACATCATCCATGAACATCCCAATTGCGATGGAGCGGCTCTCGGTGCGGCAACGTATAACGATTTCCTGATCTACACACAGTCGGTCACCCGGCTCGAAGGCGGTGTGTTCTGCAATTTCGGAAGCGGCGTCATCGGCCCGGAGGTCTATCTCAAGGCACTGGCCATGTCGCGCAACGTGGCTCACCAGGAGGGACGGAAGATCGCGCACTTTACGACCGCCGTGTTCGACCTGTTGCCGCTTGAAGGGAAAGACGTGCATGAAACACCGCCCAAAAGCGACCCGCGATATTACTTCCGACCGTGGAAAACGATTCTTTCCCGCACCGTGGTCGATGGCGGCGAGAGTTTTTACATTTCAGGCGACCATCGGGAGACCGTCCCGGCACTGGCACAAAAAATCCGAAACGGCGGATAAAATCGACGCAAGCGTTAATTACCGGGAAACGCGGTTGTCCGCCCGTCAGTTGCACGATATCAAAGTTGCGATGCGATGCTCAAATTTGGTATTGTTTTTGGATTTGCTTGTCGGTATAATTCCCGCCTGCCGCGAGGGCAATCTGCGTCCTTGCCGGGAGGTTTTTACCCAAAATGCGTGAACGAAGTATTTTTTCTAATATACCTGGTTCGTGAGTGTCCAACGTGATTGGTGCGGCCTGCCATGCCAACTTCCTCCTGAAAAATGGGAACAGGAAAAAAACTCCACTCGCCATTTTACTGGAAATCCACAGGTGTTCGAAGACCATCTGGCGATTTTGTGCCACTTTTTGGTTGCCAGATTAGACTATAGGAAAAATAAGAAAAACAAGCTGTTTTTCGATAATAAAATGGGACAATCCTTAAAAATATTGTTTGCAGATGATGAATTATCGTTACAGGAACTCATGCGCCTTGAGTTACCGGGTATGGGGCATCAAGTGACTGTTTGTCCTGATGGCACAACGGCACTGGCCGCTTTGGAGCGGAACTGTTACGACTGCCTGTTGGTCGATTTGGACATGCCGGGGGCAAGTGGACTGGAGGTCATCGAGGTGGCTCGCGAACTCGACCCGCATGTCGATGCAGTCATCATGACCGGAAAAGGCACGATGGAAACCGCTATCTCGGCACTGCGGAACGGGGCATTCGATTTTTTGACAAAACCTTGCCGCCTGGCCGACATTGAGGCGGTACTCACCCGTGTTGCCCGACGGCGGGAATTGAACACGAAATATCTTGCGATCAAAAAGCAACTCGAACGCATCGAAGGGGACAACCGGTTGATCGGTTCGTCGCTGGCCATGCAACGCGTTTATCATCTGATCGGCAAGATCGCGCCGACGGAATCGACCGTTGTGATCCTTGGTGAAACCGGGACCGGCAAGGAACTGGTTGCACGAGCGGTTCACGATCAGAGCCTTCGGGCGGACAAGCCGTTCGTGGCGATCAACTGTGGTGCCTTGCCGGAGAACCTTATCGAAAGTGAACTGTTCGGTCATCGCAAGGGCAGTTTTACCGGTGCGGACGAACACCGCTCCGGCCTGATCGAAGTTGCCGATAAGGGTACGCTGTTTCTCGACGAGATCGGTGAACTGCCCAAGGGCGTCCAGGCGAAACTGTTGCGATTTCTTGAAAGCGGCGAGGTACGGCGCATCGGTGATAACGAGTCCACCGTGCGCGATGTGCGTGTCGTTTGCGCGACGCTCCGTAATTTGGAGGACATGGTTCGGGCAGGTGATTTTCGCGAAGACCTCTGGTTCCGCATCAACACGTTTGAAATCCACCTGCCGGCATTGCGTGAGCGGCTCGAAGACCTGCCGGAACTGATTCAGCATTTGGCCAAACGCTATCCCGGGAGTGCGTCGGTCAAGTTGCGGTCCGGCCGGGATTTGTTTAGCCCGGAAGCATACAAAATCATGCAGAGGCATCCCTGGCCGGGCAATGTGCGACAGTTGGCCAACGTGATCGAACACGCACTCATTCTCGCAGACACAGTGCCG
>Ga0099364_10012412_pt1 | contig 11491 bp, 7 predicted proteins | sample TergutTh196P3_FD_73070 | JGI IMG/M metagenome (GOLD analysis project Ga0099364, IMG submission 73070) | Microcerotermes parvus P3 segment gut microbial communities from Pointe-Noire, Republic of the Congo - Th196 P3 | ecosystem: Host-associated > Arthropoda: Insects > Digestive system > Gut ...
ATGACGGTGTTTTAGTAACTGCTGCCAAAGGCATTCCTAACGTTCACATGGGGGTCAAAACGGCTGGATATGAGAATCTTTTCGGATATGCGTGGTTCTCGCTGTACATACCTACCGGTGGTCAGACGCCCCCTACATCTTACTCTTACGTTGTACCCAAAGCTGACGAGGCGCCTTTTTTATCTACCGATGTAGCCGTACATGAATGGTTGCACCAATTAGAGTTCTTAGGGAGCTTGCTCAACTATACGTTTCCGCCTGTACATGCCTATATGGGGCCTCCCGAATTTCAAGGGTACACCCAATATCCTGGCCACCCCGTATGGGATTTTGCGGATTATTACCGCGACCTGATGTCGGGGAATGTGCCGTACACATCCGGTGGGAGTGCACGAAAAACAGGCATGTTTCCGCTTATGTGGCAGATAACGCCCAGTTTTCTCAACAGCAAAGCGACGTATATCGTAAACGAGGGTAACGGGTTGTATTTGAACTATTCGGGCGGCTTGACAAGTTATTCTACAACGCCTTCTCCCTGGTATCTGAGATACAATGGTCAGTTCAATGGTGTAGAGAAATATTTGGTACTTACTTCCGACAACCGCAGTTTAGATATTTCTAACGCCTGGAACACAGAAGGTAATGCGGTAGGTATTTATGGTGTGAACCCCGGGTACCCTCATGCTCAAAACTGGCTTATTACCAAGAACAGCGACGGAACTTATAAACTTACTACCACCTTTGATAACAACAACAAGGTACTGCAAAGAAATACCGGATCAACCCATGCAACCGGCACAACCATTAATTCGGACAATGGCAGTATGGATCAAAAATGGAGATTTTCTCAATAATAAAAATATTACAAATGAAAAGAAAACTGTTTTTTACCCTGCTCTGTGCCATCATGCTGATTGTCAGCATGAAAGCGCAACAGAAATATACGGCCGACTGGGAATCGATTGATAGTCGTCCGATACCGCAATGGTATACCGACGCAAAATTCGGGATATTTATACATTGGGGTTTATATAGCGTGCCTGCCTGGGGGCCGCTTCCTGCCGATGGCGCGGGTATTTACGATTGTTATGCCGAATGGTATTGGATGAAGTTGACTGATAAGAATAATAAGGTAAACCCCTTATTTACAGCCTTTCATAACAAACATTTCGGAGAAGATTTTAAATATCAGGATTTTGTGCACTATTTCAAATGCGAGATGTTCAAACCGGCTGATTGGGCGAAGCTGTTTCGCGAAGCGGGAGCGCGGTACGTCGTACTTACATCCAAACATCACGAGGGATTTGCCTTGTGGCCAAGCGCCCATTCCTGGAACTGGAATGCTATGGACGTCGGGCCGCACCGCGATTTAGCCGGCGACCTGACCGAAGCCGTGAAAAAGGAAGGATTGAACATGGGTTTTTATTTCTCTCTCTATGAATGGTTTAACCCGCTGTATAAGGCTAACGTAGACAAATATGTCGACGAGCACATGCTTCCACAGTTGAAGGATTTAGTGAACCGTTACCATCCCGATGTCGTATGGCCCGACGGCGAATGGGATTACCCGTCGGAAAAATGGAGAAGTACAGAATTTCTGGCCTGGCTTTATAACGAATCGCCAGTCAAAGAGACCGTTGTAGTAAACGACCGCTGGGGCAAGGAAACGCGCAGTAAGCATGGCGGTTACTATACGACCGAATACGATTTGGTACACGATGGAAATGCGAAAGATAAAAAAATAGCCCATCCATGGGAAGAATGTCGGGGTATAGGCAATTCATTCGGCTATAACCGGAACGAAAATCTTTCTGACTATAGTACGTCCGAACAATTGGTGCATTTGTTGGTCGAAAAAGTAGCCATGGGCGGCAACCTGCTGCTTAACATCGGCCCCACAGCCGATGGGCGTATCCCTGTCATCATGCAACAACGGCTTATGGATATGGGAAAATGGTTACAGATAAACGGAGAAGCGATCTATGAGACGACTACATGGGAGGCGTCGAAGCAACCTGAAATCAATGCCTTTTTCACTGCCAAAGGGAAAGATTTGTATGTAATTTTCACAAAATACCCCGATAAACCCGTTACCATTCGTAATGTTTCAGGAAAACCCGCTTCGGTAGCCTTGCTGGGCAGCAAAGTCGGCGTCAAATATGCGTCTAACGGTAAAAACCTGACCATCACCCCTCCGGCGCTTTCCCCAGCTAATAATCCTTGTGAATATGCCTGGGTCTTTAAGCTGTCGGGGTGTTTGTAGCGTTAGAATCTATGGACATTTGAAGGAACTTCAAAAAACTCGCTTTTGTCGTCATTGCGAGACCCCAATGAAAGCATCAAACAGGCGTATATATCGCTCGTCATTGCGAGCCTGCGAAGCAATCCAGAAACCTGAGTTGCATCTGGATTGCTTCGCAAGCTCGCAATGACGGTTATTTAGGGTTTATAGAAGTCCCCTTAAATCTAAAGGTTTTGAGTCCGAAACGGGGCATTGATACCGTCATTGTTTTTCCGTCTTTTACTGATGCGGCAGGCTTTGTTTCTACGTTTTCTGTAATGACATCGCCATTCAGGTCTATTTCGTCAACGCTTAATAAAGGGAAATTGAAGGCTATTTTTTGAGGCGAGGCATCGCCGTCGGCATTAAACAGGCGGACGATGATGTCGTTTCCGTCAATTAAGACGGCTGAGAGTTCATAACCGGAAGCGGTGGCGTCAATCAGCGATTTTTCTTTTTGACCGATGTCCTCGTACAACGCATAAAGCAATGGTTCGTTCCAATGATTACTTTCGGCTGAAATATCGGCTTCATCCCATTTGCCGGAGTGGGGTAGGATAGCAAATTTCATCTTCAGCGGCTGTGTGATTTTATAATCTACCCCCCAAAGTCCAATACCCGCATATTGAGCGGTCAGCCCTAACGGGAAATCATCGCCGAAAGAATACGAAGTGGTATGGTCTGATAATAGTGCGAATCCGCACGTTCCATCGTTTTGCAGCAGATCAACCCAATTGAGGATGATGTTATGTTTGATTTGATCCCAGGCATTGAAAAAAGTATTATCGTTACGACTTTCACAGACGTCGAAAGGCGCATTTTTAAATAGTTTTGGGGATGTTAATTGTACCGGAAACAGGACATTCAGTTTGAAGCGGTCGTCGTAAAATCCTCTGCGGTTTTCGCGCCAATTGTCGTTTGATTGTTTGTATTCGCCGATACAGGGGTTGTCTTTCCAATCGATTGTCAGGTCGAAATCTATCCTTTTTTGCCCCTGTGTTATCGAGATAATTTGCGTAAAAGGGTGGGAGGCAATCTTTCCTTCTATTTTGACCGATGTTCTGAAGGGATGGTCTTCTATGACGGTGATGTTTGCCGGCGTCTCCGTAGAGGAACGAAACTGTCCCTCGTCGTAAAAATGACCTCTTAATTCGCCTATCGAATAGGGGCTGTTTCGGTCGGCATATTCCCTGTTGGCTTCCTTTTTGGCAATGAGGCTGCGGATGACGCCTCCTTTCGATGCGTCCAATACGATTTTGTAGTTGTCATTTTCAATCGTCCATTCGTCGCCTTTTACTTGTACTCTTTTTTCTTCTTTCCGACGGGTTTTACTTTCTGCCAAACGATAGGTTGTATATCCAAAAGGTTTGACGTCGGCTTGGAAGAAGAGTTGAACGCCATCGTCGCCGATATGTGTCCATGAAGGGATTTTTTTATTATTTGCATTATAAACATCGGGTTTTTTTTCGCCTGTCCCGCGCTCTAATGCTACACAGACGACTTCTTTCCGACTAACGCCGGAGGTGTTATATATGCGGATATATTTAGGATTGTCTACTGAAGCAACGCTTTGTATGGCATCCCGGATTATTTTATCGGCGATGTCGCTTGTGTTATCTGTCCACCGTTCAATCTGTTGCGCCCATGTGATTTGCCTGAACAAACGGTTGTAAGGCACGATCCAGGAATCATGATGTTGAGCCATCATCAACGTTCTCCAACCTTCGTCGATAGCTTCCTGTCGGGGTCGGAAACCGTTTTCAAGAAAGGATATCACGCTCATTTTTTCTGCCGATACGATGTCGTTTTCCGCTTTGCGCACCTGTCTGCCTATCCTTTGCAACGCCTGACTGCCCCACATCAGACTGACTAAAACATCTTCCTGCGAGAAATGCCAATCGTCGTCCGTTTTTCCGGCGGATACGTTTTCAAAATATTCCGTCCATGTAACGTACTGTGAACCGTTTTTGATGCTGTCGCCATGTCCGAGCCAGGGTCCGTTTTTCCAGCCCGCATCCTGATAACACATGCCTATCGGGTTTTTGATGCCGTCATTGAAAGCGGCGTCAATGAACGATTTGGAATTATTCCATGCTTTCGTTTGCCAGGTGGAATTGTCTTCAAATGCTTCGCAGGCATATCTGGGGACGGTTAGGATAGACGTTCCGTCGGGTCCCACCCAATTGACCAATTCGCCGCCATAAGCGCTTGTATATCCACCCCAGCAGGTATCCGGATTTTTGAGTACGGCATATCTCACGCCGAACAATTTCAAAATCTGCGGCAAGCAGCTTGTAAAACAAGGCTCTTCAACCGCATAACACTTAAAGGGGAGGTCGGGAAAATGTGCGCGCGTCTTACGCAGTCCATACGCAAATTGTCGTATCAGGCTTTCGCCTGAGGTGTTGTAGCAGTATGGTTGCGCATAAGTCGGGTTGGTCATTTCGATGCGTTTATCAGTGATGATTTTTTGCAGCGCTGCATAATCTTCAGGCGTACGCATTTTGACTGTATCCCATGTCTCCGCTTCGATTTCAAGCCCGATGCGCCATTCGGGATGTTCGTAAAATTTATCTACGATAAATTTTGTTTTCCAAAGCGGATAATGTCCGTAAATGCCGCCGTGATACCCGTCGGCAAAATAAACATGTTGCGCTAATACAGCGGTAGAGAGGGAGAGGAACAGTAATAGAAATTTTTTCATGACTTCTTTTTTTAAACTCCCAAAAATACTACTTTTTTCAATGAAATGCCAAAAAATAGAGAAAAAACATAATTTTCCCTCTTTTGGGGGATTGACGGTTCAGAAATAAGGTTGTATTTTTGCAGTGAATTTTTTTAAAAAATAGTATTCACTCAAATAAAAAAAAAGCTATGAAACTGATTACATTTAAATTATCTAAGTTTGCCGCTATGATTGCAGGCATTTTATTGTTTTCGGCATGTTCGGAAGACCCGGTCTCGGAGCCGGAAATATCGCTATCCGTTTCCAGATTATCATTTGAAGCGGAAGCATCGGGCGAAAAATCGGTCACGATTGAGACCAATGCGTCTGACTGGACGTATGAGGTAGAACCGGTCAGTTGGCTGCATGTCCAAAGAAAGGATGAAGAATCCGGTCAGTCTAAACTGATTATTAGCGTAGACGACTATTCAAACGTAGGTGAATCGCGGACGGCAACGATCACCGTCACCGCTACGATTAAAGGCAAATATGCTAAGGCTGATTTTGTCGTCGAACAATCCAAAAAACACAAAAACACGCTGTCTATCAGCGAAACCTCGCTTTCTTTCGGGGCGAATGAATCGGGGAAAAAGACGGTAGATGTGATGACCGACGCGCCAAGCTGGGAGGCCAATGTGTATCCACAAGCGACCTGGATACAAATTACGCAGCAGAATACGCAGTTAGAAATCGATGTGCCATCGCCTAATACAGATGAAGAGGAGCGTGTGGCTGTGATTACTTTTAAAGCCGGAAATGCCGATGATGTGACTTTAACGGTATCACAAGACGGCAAAAATACGCTTACCGTGAACCCGACGACATTCTCTTTCGACTCGGATGCTTCCAGTCAAACGGCAATCGTGCTAACCTCAGCGCCTGATTGGAGCGCTTCGGTCACTTCCGGAGAAAGCTGGCTGATGGCAACGCCTGAAAACAACAATTTAATTGTTTCGGTTACGCGAAACGAAACCACAGGCTCTCGTAACGGCGTAATTCGCGTATCGGCAGGCTCTGCATCCGACGTTACGATTACTGTTACGCAAGACGCTGATAATCTTTCTGTCCAGCCTGCTACGCTCAGTTTTGATCCGTTTGAATCAAGTCAGACAGTCGCGGTGCAAACGAATGTTCCCAATTGGAGCGTTTCGGTCACTTCAGGGTCAAGTTGGTTGACGGCTACGCCCGATAATAACAATGTAATTGTTACAGCGGCGCGAAACACTACAACGGGAGTGCGTAACGGCGTAATTCGTGTATCAACAGGCGTCGTGGAAAGGACGATTACGGTCACTCAAGACGCCGATGAACTGGCCGCGAGTACGACTACGCTTACTTTTGGCGCCAAAGAAACCACCGAAAAAAGCGTAACGATCACTACCAATATAACGGATTGGAGCTTTACAAATAATGCGACTTGGTTAAAAGTAACCCGAAACGGCAACGCCTTAGTTGTTAATCCCACGTCTGCAAATACTGCATTTACTGAGCGTTCAACAGATGTCATCATAAAAGCCGGATACGCGCCACAGGTTACGATTAGCGTCACCCAGGGGCCTGATCAGAAAAATACACTTTCAGTAAGCCCAAGCGAGCAGACTTTCGCTGATTACGCAACAAGCAGTAAGGATTTCGTTGTTACAACGGATGCTGCCGATTGGAGTGCAATAAAGGTAACGGGCGCATCATGGTTGAACATTACGAAGAGCGGCAATCGACTGTTAGTTGCTCCTGCATCTCAAAATGGTTCCAATATTGCCCGTACGGAAAATATTACCTTTACAGCCGGCAATGCAGACCCTGTAACGGTCAAAGTAACCCAAGACCCGCCGCCGCCATGGCCGGGTAGAAGCTATTATTCGGCTACAGGCACGCCTTTATGGACTTCTTCTTCAGGATATAATTACACTTCCTGGACAGGAGAAATCATTCCAAATACGACGACCGGTACCCCAACAAGCTTTACAATCACCGGATGGGTGAACAGTTCGCAATCTATTTATTTGAATTATGTGAACGGACAGTTTTTCATAAATAGAACAACGAAACTTTTTAATGACACATCGGGACAATGGGGCGCATACGTATGCTGGGGAACATGGAACAGCGCGACAAGAACCGTCACTTATTATATAGAAGACGACTGGGCGATCTCTTATAACAGGTTGACGCGCGTATTCGAGACAGGAACCTATAACGGCCTTCCGGTTGTTATAGCCATACTTCCTCGACATAATACGACCGGTGAATGGGCTATTGACAGTATGTTCCTCAATGAGTACTATAATGTAAAAATCTCATTAGTAACTACAACGTCTGCTCCCCAAACAAGAAGCGGCGTTAAGGATTCTGACTTTGAAATCAAAAAACTTCCAAGCGGCGTCAAAGCAACAACAGCCAAGCAATAAAACCAGGGGGATTCCCGCATTCGCGGGAATCCCCTGTCAATGTTCATGTTCTGCCTCTTCCGATTCCTTCTGTGTTTTATGAACCGCACCGTGAGGATGTTCTACCGGCGAATAAATAGAATACAACTTCAACGGCTTATCCCCTGTATTGATGAGGTTGTGCCATTTGCCGGCAGGAACAAAGATTGCGAAGTCTTTTTCCGCAGTTTTAACAAATAAGAGCGATTCCTTGCTGTCGCCCATCATAACTTTGGCTTCCCCGTCTTCAATGCGCAAAAACTGGTCGGTATCGGGATGTACTTCCAAGCCGATATCGCCCCCAACGGGTATAGACATCAAAGTCACCTGAATTTTTGTGCCCGTCCAGAGCGTAGTCCTGAAATTCTCGTTCGTCGTAGTGAAAGCGTCAATGTCTAAGACCGTCGGATTTGCCCCGTAATCCATAAAGACAACTTCCGTTTTTGCTTTGGGCGCTTCTTCCGTACTGCAACAACTCTGTTTGTTCTGATTACATGAAACCCCGCAGATAATCAATGCGATATAGCATAAAAGGGTTTTGAATAATTTAGCCTCACTTCCCATTTGAGGCGCCTGGTAATTCTGATTTTTCATTTTATTAATTTTTATTGGGTTAGAAAATGCAAAGATAATGATTTTTTACTTGATGTTTCATAACCTATGTATGATGAATTTTTCCGCTTCAAGGGCGGCTTTGCAACCGCTGCCGGCGGCGGTGATGGCTTGCCGGTAGGTCGGGTCGGCTACGTCGCCGGCGGCAAATACACCGGGGATATTTGTTTTTGGAGAGCCGTTTTCAGTAACGATATACCCGTTTTCATCGGTTGTAATCCATTTTTTGAAAATAGCGGTGTTAGGGGAGTGCCCGATTGAAAGAAAAATGCCGTCAATAGCGATATCCGTTTTTTCTTCGTCGGGTTCGCCTAAACGTTTGACAAGGTGCGCGCCTTCTACGCCATTTTCGCCGAATAAACCCGTTACGTTATGTTCAAATAAAATTTGAATGTTCGGCGTATTAAAAACCTTCTCCTGCATGATCTTAGATGCTCTAAGGAATGGCTTGCGGACAATCAAATAGACTTGTTTGGCTAATGTAGAGAGGTATAACGATTCTTCGCAGGCGGTATCGCCTCCGCCCACGACCGCAACCGTTTTTTTGCGATAGAAAAAACCGTCGCACGTAGCACAGGCTGAAACGCCCATACCGGCATATTTTTGCTCATCCGGCAAACCTAAATATTTTGCCGTAGCGCCCGTTGCAATAATCAGCGTTTCCGCTTCTATCGTCTTTTCTCCATCAATAGTGATTTGAAAAGGGTGCGAGGAGAGGTCTACGTCGGTCGCTATTCCGCTACGGATATCCGCTCCGAATCGCAGGGCTTGTCTTTTGAAATCTTCCATCATAGCCAATCCGTTGACACCGTCAGGATAGCCCGGAAAATTATCTACATCGTTCGTAGTAGTCAACTGCCCCCCCGGTTGAATCCCTTCATAAAGCACAGGATTCAGATTAGAACGGGAAGCATAAATCGCCGCAGTAAATCCCGCCGGCCCAGAGCCTAAAATAAGGCATTTTACTTTTTCTATTGGATACATGATGAATTTTTCGTTTTATTTGTACCCCAAGCCTTTGCCCTGAGCGCTTTGTCGTTTATATCATAGTCTTCCCACATCCCTGTAGAAAATGATAATGCATGTCCCGTATCTGAGTCTTTTCTATTCAAAACCGGATTTCCGGCAACATCCATACGAGCATCAAGATCCCATGAATTCAACATGCTCATGATTATATCTATCTGATATTGAGCAATATTCCCGTTAATTTTTAACTGTGTCATACAAAAAAAATGTTTTATTCAATGGCAAAGATAATTATTTTATCCGAGAACTCGAATAAAAATCGTATATTTGCAAAAAAAAAATCATGCAATTTTGAAGTGATGCGCGGTTTGTATATTATCCTTTTTGCCATCCTGTGTGGAGCCGGTCTGTTCGCTCAGCACATTGAAGACGATCCCTGCCTGCTTGACAGCTTGTTAAGCAGGCACAGGAGTATGCACTTCTATCAGTCGCCGACCGTTGGAAATGCCGACAGCGTGTGGCACAGGGCTGAGCGGTTTTATCTCTATTTCGATACCGATTCCATCTGCCGACAATTCATCCGTAAAGGGGGCTACAATGCCGTTCCAGACGAGATGGATTATCTTTATTTTGCCGTATTCACAGAGATGTTATCCGAACGGCGCGCCGTCGAAATTGCCAAAATGGAAAAGGTAGCAGCCGAATACAACGATGAAGTCTTGAGGCGCGAGGTGGAAGCGCAGCTTGTTTTCGGGCTTCCCGACGATACGGACGAACAGTTTGAATACCGGATCAACTGTTTGCGCGAATTACAACAAAAGGCTGAAGCACGCAAGGATACGCTGATGCAAATACGGACTAAGGAAGGTATCCATTCAGCGTTGCGTTATCGTTATCGTTTTCCCGAAGCCATGGACGTGGCGGTGGATATCCTTCAAATGCTCGACGAAATCACCGACGAACAGTATGCAGGACGTCGTCAGTTGTATTTTTTTATCGGTGAATTTTTCTATCAGTACGGTTACAATGAGCAAGCTATACCGCTGATGGAAAAAGCGCTGAAGGATGCTGATTATTTTTTCGACCGGGCAAATTTGAGGGCGCGAAACGCATTGGGACTGTACTACCGGAACGAAGAGAACATGGAATTGTCGGACGCTTATTTCCGTTCGATCCTCGAAAGTCGCGATATGGTCAAGTATAGGGGCGAATATGATGCGATTGCCATCAGTAATCTCGGCAAAAACTGCCTGCTCCGCAAAGACTATAAAAAAGCGGAGATGTTGCTACAAAAAGCATTGCCGGTGATGCTGCAATTCGGGGATTATCCTTTTTCGGCAGGCACTTACATGTCTTTAGGGGAGTGTTATCTTGCAGAAAGGAAAATATCAAAGGCGAAAACCATGATTGACTCCGCACGTATATAAATCGAAATATCCCGTGTATACGACCTGAATATCGCACTTTTCCCGTTACTGAGCAATTATTATGCTGCCATCGGCGATATGGAAACGAGCAGAGCCTACACAGATTCTACAGCCCGGCAGGATCAGTTATATCGGAAGCAGTATAACCCTTCGCATATTCTTCAGGCGGAAAAAAAACTCTACGATACCGAAAAACAGTTGCAGGAAAAACAGATCAAGACCGCCACGCTCGAAAAATTGATGTACCGCAACCTGCTCTATGCCTTTCTTTTGATTGTTGCGATTGTTGTCGGGTTCTACGTTGTATATGTCAGGATGCGCAACCGGAAAAACCGCGGGCTGTACCGTCAAATCAAGGAGCAAGACCGCATAGCCGAAGCATTGGCACAAGCAAAGATGGAGGCATCTCCACTGCCCATAGACGAAAAAGAGGCTGATAAACAGGATTTTATCATGCGCTTGCGGGAACATGTATTGAGCGACCGCTATGCTGCAAATCCTGAAGCCGACATTGAAAAATTAGTCGCAGCGCTCAATACCAACCGTTCTTACCTCTATAAAACGGTGAAAAACATGACCGGACAAACCGTACAGGACTATATCAATACCGTACGTCTTGATGAAGCAAGGCGACTGTTAGACTCTTCCGGCGAACTGATTGAAGTCGTCGCATGGATGAGCGGTTTCAACAGCGCCAGAACTTTCTACCGCATCTTTCGCGACCGCTACAATATGACGCCCTCCGACTACCGCAAATCGAAGCGCTGATGTCACTTCATCCCTGTAAGGAGTAATGGGCGTTTCTTCCGCCACCTACGGCCTGCTTCAAAATACCTTTTGCTATCAAGTCTTTTATGTCGCGTAAGGCGGTGTCTGAAGATGTTTTTGTTATTTTCGCCCATTTTGAAGAAGTAAGTTTTCCGAAAAAATCGTCAAACAATTTGTTGATCATCAAGCGTTGTCGCTCGTTGATGGGCGTTTCTTTGTATTTTTCCCAAAATTCCGCTTTGCGCAAAATGTTTTGCATACTTTCTTCGGTTTCAAGTAAGGC
>Ga0099364_10012413_pt1 | contig 11490 bp, 10 predicted proteins | sample TergutTh196P3_FD_73070 | JGI IMG/M metagenome (GOLD analysis project Ga0099364, IMG submission 73070) | Microcerotermes parvus P3 segment gut microbial communities from Pointe-Noire, Republic of the Congo - Th196 P3 | ecosystem: Host-associated > Arthropoda: Insects > Digestive system > Gut ...
GTCTTCCCCCTCTTAAAGAAAAATCTAAATTGTCGGGGTTGTGAGACAAAAATGCCTGTAATCCATCGAGCTCCGGTTTACTGATGCTGCAAGTAGTATCAGACAGGTCATGGGAGGTTGTCACTGAGGGAGCCTTTGGCGTGCGTAAAAATATGCAGAAAACACAGCACTAAACATTTTTAGGAAAAGCAGAACAGACAGATACACGTCCAACAGCTCCCGAAGGGGCGTTCTCCCGATGACCTGGCTGTTACAATGGTGCAGTGAACCGGAGTTCGCTGGATTGCAGGTAATATGTTTAACTCCCTGGCAAATTAGGTTTTTTCACACCCCTTGAAACAAACCTAAATCATCGCTTAGAATGAAGATAATGGATTCAGGACTGGTAATATATACCTTTAGCAGGCTTTTATTAGGGGCTTTGGCAGCATTCCTGGCGATCATGCTCTGGTCAAAAACCAGGGATGCGGCCTGGATGCTGGTTGTTCTGGGAACCATTGCAGCTTATGCCGAGATAATTTATTCAATTCTACAACTTTTTGGTTTAACCAGCGGCAATTTTCTCCCTGTCGGAGAAATGCCTCTGATGTCCATTGTTTTACCATGCTTGCCGGTGGTGTTTTTTATTACCGCCCTGTTGGTAATGGTAGTCCGAAAATACCGCCGCTACTGATTTTTCAGGCAGGAAGGAGCTGGCAGCAATATGAAAGCATTGATCTTTGGCGCCGTTGTTATTTTGGTGGCTGTTTTGTCAGTTTTGCCTTCCGGCCTCGGATGGCACGGTGATGTTTTAACCTTTCTCCGCGGCTCCTTGCCTGTGGTTGCCGCAATAATAGGAATAATACTATTATTCGCAGGAATATCAGATATTAAGGAAAAGATAAATTTTAAAAAAGACAAAGCTGCCAAACAGAAGGAAAGCGGCAGTGCTTAGTTTATTTAGAGGCTCAATTTGGTAAAAGACTTCACCCACTTAGATACACAGGGCAATGCTGTCATGGCGGATCTGTCCGAAAAAGAAATCACTGTCCGCACTGCCCTTGCAAGGGGCAGTATTTCCATGAGCGCTGAGGCAATAAGAGCGGTTCAGGGAAAAGCAGTAAAAAAGGGGGATGTCTTTTCGGCAGCCCGTATTGCCGGGATCATGGCAGCCAAAAGATGCGCTGACCTAATTCCCCTCTGCCATCCCCTTATCTTTGATGAATGTGTCATTAATTTTTCAGCTGATGAAAATAAGAACAAAATTGAAGCTGAATGCCAGGTAAAACTTTCCGGCAAGACCGGAGCAGAAATGGAAGCTCTTACAGGGGTATCTGTCGCGCTCCTTACAATTTACGATATGTGCAAGGCTTTGGATAGAACCATGGTTATTGGCAATATCAGGCTTTGGGAAAAGTCCGGTGGTAAAAGCGGAGATTTTTCATATAACAGCGGAGCAAAGCTCTGTTGAATCCATATTATGCTGATTGATTCCTTCGGCAGAAAGCTCAGCTACCTCAGGGTTTCCATTACCGACCGCTGTAACCTTCGCTGCGTCTACTGCATGCCGCCGGAAGGAGTTCCCCTTAAACCCCACGACGAGATGCTCCGTTTTGAGGAGATCTTAGGGCTATGCAGGATCATGACAGGTCTTGGAATAAGCAGAATAAGGGTCACAGGCGGCGAGCCTCTTGTGCGCCGGGGTGCGGCGTCTTTCATTAATTCCTTGAAGGGAGTTCCCGGTGCGGAAAAAATATTTCTTACGACTAACGGCTATCTTCTGGGAGCATATCTGGATGAGGCTGAAGCCATGGGATCTGGTTCTTTACCTGACGGGATCAATATCAGCCTGGATGCCCTTAGCGAAGAATCATCTGCCCGTATAACTCGCAGGGATGATGCAAAACCACTTAATGATATGCTTCCCCACATTGACCGCCTTTTGGCAAAAAAAATTCCGGTAAAAATCAACTGCGTGCCTGTCCGTGGCTACAACGAAAGTGAAATTATTCCTCTTGCAGCTCTTGCAAGAGACAGAAACATAGCAGTGCGTTTTATTGAACTGATGCCTCTGGGTTCTGCCGCAGATCTTACATATGTTTCCGGAAGCGAAGTTGCGGCTGACATAGAGAAAGCATTTGGCTCTCTTGAGCCATGCCCCGGCACACTGGATTCCGGTATAAAGAGCAGCGGCCCGGCTGTATACTACAGTCTTCCCGGCTTTACCGGGAAGATAGGTTTCATTAATCCCATGAGCCACAGCTTTTGCGAAAGCTGTAACCGGTTAAGGCTGACTTCGGAGGGGAAACTAAAACTCTGCCTTTCGTCCGATCTCAGTTTAGACTTTAAGGAACTGATCCGTGCTTGTGCTTCGGACAGAGAAATTGCAGAAGCCGTCAGTGAATTTGTGAAAAGAAAACCTTTGTCCCACACCTTCCTGGATGAACAGCATCACGATGGAATGTCTAAGATTGGGGGATAACTTTTCCAATCACCTCAAGTGCCTTATCCAGATCCTCATAACCCAAAGCATCGGATATTTGGAGCCTGACCCTGGCTGTTCCCTCGGGCACCACGGGGAAGCCGAAACCAATGGCATATACGCTTTCTTTCATCATGTTTTCTGCGATGGAAATTGCTTTTGCAGTGTCTCCCACGATGATGGGGATTATTGCAGAGTCGCCATCCAGAGGGTTTAGGCCCAACGCTTTTATTTTATCCCGTATATACCGGGTTTTTTCTGTCAATGAACTGACAATGCCAGGGTTCTTATCCAGATATTCCACAGCAGCCAGTGCAATGGCACATAACACAGGCGGCAGGCCGTTGGAAAACAGGTGCGGCCTGCTCCTTTGGATCAGCATTTCGCAGATGTTTTTTGAAGCCGCAATAAAGCCGCCGCCTGCACCTCCCAGAGCTTTGCCGTAGGTACCGGAAATAATATCAACCCCCTCGCTGATATTGAAATATTCCATAGTGCCGCGGCCTGTCTTTCCTATAACGCCTGTGGCGTGGCTGTCATCCAGCATCAAGAGGGAATTGTGTTTCTTGCATAGGGCAATTATTTCCGGCAGTTTTGCTATGTATCCTTCCATCGAGAACACCCCGTCGGTAACAACCAGCACTGTACCAGAGTCGGCAGCGTCGATCAGTTTTTCTTCCAGGCTTGCCATGTCGGAATGCTTGTATACGGCTCTTTTAACACCCTTAGCCACAGCCCTGCAGCCGTCTATTATGCTTGCGTGGTTAAGCTCGTCGGAGATGACAGTGTCGCCGTCAACAAGCAGGGCGGGAATGGCAGCTGTGTTGGCTGCCCAGCAGGAGGTATAGCTCAGGCAGGCTTCCATACCCAGGAAGCCTGCGGTTTTTTCTTCCAGATCCCTGTGAATATCGTAGGTGCCGCAGATAAAGCGAACGCTGCTTGTACCCGCACCGTATCTGTCAAGTGAGACGTGGGCGGCTTCTACGACTTCTCTCTTGTTTGCCAACCCCAGATAATTATTTGAACAAAGTACAATTGACTCGCCAATACCTTCGACATTTATCCTGCCATCAAGTGGGCTGGTATTGTACTTGAGATATTTATATGTACCTTTCTGCTTTAGTGTTTCCAGTTCCTGTGACAGGTTTTTATAAAAATCCCTTCTCATTGTTATGCCTCCCAGTCCAAAATAATTTTTCCTGAATTGCCGGAAGCCATAATTTCAAAAGCTTCCTCAAAATCATCAACCTTAAAACGATGTGTAATAACCGGACTTATATCAAGACCGGCTTTTATGAGGGCAGTCATCTTATACCAGGTCTCAAAAATCTCCCGGCCGTAAATGCCCTTTATTTTAAGCCCCTGAAAGATCACTCTGTCCCAGTCAATGACAGCTCCTCTGGGCTGAAGGCCGAGCAGGGCTATCTTTCCGCCCGATGCCATGTTGTCAACCATTTGCGCAAAGGCTATACTGCTGCCGGACATTTCCAGCCCAACATCGAAGCCTTCTTTCATGCCAAGTGCTTTTTGTATGTCGGCTATACTTGTGTTTTTAGCGTTGAACACATGCTTAATACCAAGTTTCCCGGCAAGTTCCAGCCTATAGGGAATCAGGTCGGTGATTGCAACGTGACGGGCACCGACTTTCTGTGCAACTGCGGCGGCCATTATACCAATGGGCCCTGCTCCTGTTACAAGCACGTCCTCTCCGGTCAGATCAAAAGAGAGAGCTGTGTGCACGGCATTTCCGAAGGGATCAAAAATGCTGTACAGCTCTTCAGAAATCGCCGGGTCTGTGCGCCAGATATTTGACACAGGTATTGCAAGGTACTCGGCAAAGCATCCCGGTCTGTTAACACCGACACCCAGAGAGTTCTTGCATAAATGCCGCCGCCCTGCAAGGCAGTTCCGGCAGCAGCCGCATATAATATGCCCTTCACCTGAAACCAGATCCCCGATATTTACACTGCTGACATTTGCGCCTAACTCAACAACATTTCCGGCAAATTCATGGCCGATAATCATCGGTACGGGAATGGTTTTTTGGGCCCACTCATTCCACTCGTAAATATGAATGTCAGTCCCGCAGATGGCGGTCTTTTTGATTTTTATCAGAACTTCTTCGGGTCCCGGAACGGGTTTTTCGGCTTCGTCCATCCAGAGCCCCGGTTTGGAATATTTTTTAACAAGCGCTTTCATGGCTTACCCTGTCAGTTAAAAGATCGTTAAGATTTTGCAGTTTGCTCAACAGCAAAAAACCGTTTAATAATCAAGGGGTAAAGCCCAATAATCCAAAACGTCATTAGAAAATAGCGCACAGTATCAGCTGCGGGACTGTCTCCTATCAGAGGTTTCAGCCCTTCCTTTATTGCCATTACTCCAGCAAAACCCAGTACAAATTTGATTATCTGAAAAAGGATGCTTCTTGCACGTACAGAAAAACGAATGTAAACATTTTCGATATACATTCCCGCCGCAAAACCCATAGCCGCACCCGAAGCTTTCAGGCAGTCTATCATGTAAGCCCTTTCGATTATATCTCCATTAAACAGAACTGTTGCGTAAATAATTGCCGCGACAGCGTATACAATTATAAAAAGGGAAAAACACAAAACTCGTTTCTTGCATACAGTTTCACCGCCAAAGAATTTAAAGACAACAAAAACCAATAACAGTGTAATGATTACTGATGCGACAACATCAGACAGGGTATGCACACCCAGATACAATCTGGAAAAAGCTACAAGAAAAACAATGGCAAAGCAAATTATTTTAAGAGGCACTTTCCTGAACTGGGCACCCAGAGAACCAAAAAGAGAAGCGGCAGCCTGGGTATGTCCGCTGGGGAAAGAAAATCCTGTGGCACGCTCCATTGCAGATTGAACAGGTGTAAATGTCTGATCTGCCACCCAGGGACGATCAACCCGGAAGGTGATTTTAGCGCCTTGTACAGTTATGCCCGAAAGAAAAAAAACGATGCCTGCCCTGTAGGCGAACATTTTGTTTACGCACCAAAATGCCACACATATAATGACAAGAATGACTTCTTCCTCTCCCAGACCCGTTATAAGCCCGACTAAAAAATCAAGAAATGGTGAACGAATGCCTTCCAAAATTCGCAAGAGTTCCATACTGCTGATCCTCCGTTAATATTTTTTATTAAAACAGCTGCCGGGAATTTCCTGGCCCGAAGATGTCGTCAAGTACTTCTTTAAGAAGGGCGGGACGATCGGTCATAATGCCGTCAGCACCTTTCCGGGCAAGAGCCCGCATTGTCTCGGCATCGTTGATTGTCCAGTAATGAACGGCAATGTTGTGCCTGTGAACCGCCCATATAAAAAACCGCCAGTCCAGGGGGAGCGGGCCTTGTCTTACAGGAATCTGCAAAACCGTTACCGGTTCGTTATAAATAAAATCAAGGCCAACCCAGTGTGTCAGATACAATTTAATCGCACCGCCGTAATTAGGCGAAAACATGAAATTGGGTATTTGACTGTGGTATCTTGTTAGTTCCTCATAAATATCATCGTGGAAAGATGCAAGCACAATACGATCAAAGGTGCGGTATTGTGCATCGAGCCTCTGCATCATTTCTATCACAGAGACCAAGGCTTCAAGGCCAATTTCACCAGTCTGCTTTATTTCTACGTTGATCGTGTTGTTCGGGAAAGCTTTTATCAGCTCTTCCAGAGTTGTCGCCAGAAATCTGGACGGATGACGGGCTGTTACGCCAGCCGGATAACTAACATCCAAAGGAGTTACTGTCTGCCCGGAATATGTACGGAATGGCACAGGATCAACAGAACGGAAGCCCCCGGAAATTGGGCTGTGGAAATTGAAATCAACTTCCTGTTCCATAAGATCGCTGTAATTCCAGTCATGAACATAGCCTGAAACATTGGTTTTGCGATCCAGTGTTAGATCGTGGGTCAGGATAACAACCCCGTCCCGGGTAATGGCCACATCGGTTTTCATCATAACATTTGGATCTATGCTGAAGGCATTATAAAATGCTTCGAGTGTATTGTCAGGAAACTCGAGGTTACCGCCGCCGTGGGCAATAAGTACGGGCCTCCCGCCGTTAACCAGAAAATTATTCCGGGACACAGACTGGGGTCTGGGAATAAGAAGAAATATGGAGATTAAAACAGCCAGACATGCAAGTGTTATTCCGGCAATTTTTAGGATTTTCTTGAGAACATTCATACAGCATCTCCTTTAGGGCATTTTATTCTTTACTATCAAGCCTGTCTACAACCAAAATAAGATATGATATACTATTTTTCATGTCTAAAGTTCTGGCAGTATGTATAAGCAACAAAAAAGGGACGCCAAAACGCAATGCAGGAAGAGCGGAATTTATAAAAGAGCATGGAATAAAAAATGATGCTCATGCAGGGTCATGGCTCAGGCAGGTCAGCCTGCTCTCCCATGAAAAAATCGAGGCCTTTCGTGCAAGGGGAGCCAATGTCGAAGACGGAGCCTTCGGTGAAAATCTGGTTGTAGACGGTATCGACTTCCGCAGTCTGCCTGTGGGCAGCCTTCTTGAATGCGGGGATGTGCTTCTTGAAATTACCCAGATCGGGAAAGAATGCCACAATCATTGTGCAATCCATGAAGTCATGGGAGACTGCATCATGCCGAGGGAGGGGGTTTTTGCCAGGGTTATCAGGGGCGGCATTATATCCACAGGGGATGAGATGATTGTAAAAGAATCAGTACTAAAAGTACCCATCCCATACAGGTACTGGATCATCGTTTCCAGTGACAAAAGCTCTACAGGCGAGCGTGAAGACATAAGCGGCCCTGTGATTCGGGAAATTGCCGATGCTGCAGGGTATACCGAAGCGGGATATACACTGCTCCCGGATGAACAGGCGGAGCTGGAAGAAGAGCTCCGGCGAATTTGCGACAATGGCCTTGCCGATCTTATCCTGACAAGCGGCGGCACGGGTTTTTCTCCCAGGGACAGAACACCCGAAGCAACCCTGGCTGTAGCAGAACGTCTTGTGCCGGGAATTGCTGAGGTACTGCGTGCACAGAGCCTCGGCATCACAAAAAGAGCCATGTTAAGCAGGGCAGTTTCTGTTATACGGGGAAACACTTTAATAGTAAATCTTCCGGGAAGCCCCAAAGCTGTGCGGGAAAACTTGTCATATCTAATATCTGAACTACAGCATGGTCTGGATATACTTACCGGACGGGACGGCAACTGCAGTAGATAAACTATTTGATTTCTGTATTAATTGAAGTATAATGAAAACCGGGATTTAAAGATGGTATATTTACAATTATATATCCGGTTCAGCGGGCAGCTTCGCCGCACCAGACCGGAACAGATAAGTGATATTGAAAATTCATTTAAAAAAGCCGCTTCTGCGTCCGGAGGCAGAACAGAGAACGGCCGCCGGGGTCTTCTGGTTTTCTTCGATGAAGACAGGATAGGGTTCTGGCTGAACATTGTAATATTTCTTGAAAAGGCCAGAGATATTCTAAGGGAAGCAGCTCCCGGGCTTTTCGGTTATGCCCTTGTTTTAGGACGGGATATTGATGAATTGTCCCGGGAAATGCTCTGCCTTTCGCTTAGCCTGCAAAGCGACGGGAAAAACACTGGCATCTGGTGCACCGGTGAAATCAGGAGCAAGCTGGAATTCTATTCGGATTTTTCACCCATAACATATAACGATCATGGTGAAACACACAACGAAAATATATACAGCGAAATAAAAAAGTTTAAAATTTTTAAACCAGAGCAGCCTGTTCAGGAAATTAGATTGTTAACTGACATTCATATAAAGGGAAGGCGCAGAAATACCCTCCTTGTGGGAAGCAACATTACTGATTTAAGAAACGAAATAAATAATTTTTGCACAGAATATCTGGGAAATACTCCTCCTCTAATTGTACGCCTGAGTGCCGGCAGCCGCATTTGCTTTGCAGATGCCTATACTCCCGTTATGCGATCTTTTGTCTCTCCGTGGTTTGATGACGAATCTTTGGCGCAAATGGATAAAACCTATGATCTTTTATCACTGGAAAGACTGAGAGATGAATGGTCACCCTATACTGCAGAACAGAGCCGGAATTTCTTCATATCGCTTATAAAGGCATACACAGAAATGGCCAGAACCCATGATCTTTACGGGGTGCTTGTTCTTGATGAAATCAGCCGGTCTGATGAAAACACTGTTAAGCTTTTCAGGGAGATCTGTAATTATCTGGGTGACAGGGTCTCGGTGCTGGCCTGTTCGTCAGGAGAACTCACCAGGGGCTGGAAGGAACTGTTTCCTCAAATCCTGGAATACCCGCCAGGTTCTGTTGAATCAAAATATTACAGTAACAGTGTTCATGGAGAAATCTCTCCGCCGGATAATTTCCCCCAGGATGTTTGGGAACTGGCATATATAATGTCCATTCTTGGCACATATTTTCCGGCTCACTTTTTCCCAAAGCTGTTTGAAGATGAGAAGCTAAATCAGGAAATGTATGATAGAACCATTGAGGTGCTTGCCAGCCTTGGTTTTTTTATCCCGGAAATCCCCATCCCTGGATTTCCTTCCGGCATGATAGAAAAACATCTTGAAGAAAAAAAAGACAAGGTTCTTTCCGCTGTCCGCAAGCTTTTTCTGTCCTGGCTGCAATCCGGCAAACTAAGACCATGTTTTAACTTGCTTAAGATCCTCAGCAAACTGGGAGAAAGAGCTGGAGACGATCTTGTCCTGAAATCGATCAAATCAGATATAATTAATGGAACATGGGAAGGAATTGATGAAGCCATAAAGAGGGGAGAATTCAGTGCCGTTACAGGAGGGGAAAATGCAGCTGTTCTGGAACACATCTTTAAAACCTCAAGAGCATTAGTTTGGGGTGATGATGCAGAAGTTCAGAAAATGTTTGATGAACCCCATCCGCCTTTGACCTGTTACGAAGGCTGTCAGGTGCAGGTACATATAAATTTCGCAGCTTACTATATTGGCATGGGGAACAATGAGGCTGCATCAGAAGCTATACGCAAGGCAATGCATTTAAACCGCAGCCTTGGAGATAATGCACTTCCGGCGTTCAGGTTCTTCTCACTTGTGAATTTATCAAGAAGACGGATGGATGACGCTCTGGAATATATTAACTTTGCAATGGATCAGGCAGAAAAATACGAACAGCCGGAAGAACTGTTCATCACATATTATTATGCGTCATCCATCAATTTAGTTTTTGGAAACCAGTCAAAAGCAGAGAGGCTGATTGGCAGTGCAGAAAAAATTGCTGTAAGCCTTGGTCAAATAGAGTGGGCTATGAGGGCAAGGTTTTTCAAAGGAAGAATCTTTTTTGAACTTGGACGCTACATGGAAGCTCTGGAAGTTTTCGAGTCACTTGAGACAGACTCAGGAGTCTCCCGGCCAAATCAAATTACAAATTTTAATGAAACAGTATATGCCTGGATTTACAGAACAAAAAACTTCCTGCGTCTGGTTTCACCCATGGAACCTAGAGAATCCATGAATCCCCCATCGGGACTTGACGGCAGAATTTTTGAAATTGAAGCAGCCTATCACGACGGCGATTTTTCAAAGGCGGCATCACTGGCTGATAATTTTATTACATCTTCCGATGCGACTAAATTTAATTTTCTTTTTACAGAGCAGCCGGACTGGCTAAGCGGCTTTTCCCAGTGTGAATATTTACTAAAGCCGGAAAAAATCCCCGGGACTAAACTGGCATGGGTTTACAAGTTAATGGCACAGTCTGCCATGCAGCCCTCGACAGAAAAAAAAGCAGAAATTTTAAATGGCATGCAGAGGTTTATGAGAGATGAGCAAATTCCTGATACGGATCCTTTTGACTCATTTTACTATCATGCCTGGTACTGTATCCTCCAGGATTCCATGACAACCGGCCATGGAGACATTAACACAGTCCTCAGTATGGCCCTGAAAAAACTTAGGCAGCGCATGGACAGGATCGATGTCAGGGAGATAAAACAGACATTTTTCACCCTGCCCTTCTGGAACCGGAATATATACATTGCGGCCAAAGACAACATGATGCTATAATTACTAACGAAAAAAATTTAAAGGAGATATGTATGTCAAAACTGGAAAAAGTAAAGACTGCTGTAGTAGGCTGCGGAATGATAAGTGAGATCTATTTACAGAACATGACCAAAAACTTTGCGATCCTTGATGTAGTAGGCTGCTGTGATACTGTTAAGGAGAAGGTGGAGAAGAGGGCAAATCAATTCAACATTAAACAAATGACTTTTGATGAAATTCTGAGCGATAAAAGCATAGAGCTGGTTTTGAACATCACAGATCCGGTAAATCACAATGTTGTGAGCAGCAAGATTTTGAATGCAGGAAAGCACCTTTATTCTGAAAAACCCATTGATCTTTCACTGGAAGCTGCCAGGGAGCTTGTTCAGCTGGCCGATAAAAAGGGACTCCTTTTTGGCAGTGCTCCTGATACATTTTTGGGACAGGCTATACAAAGTGCCCGTTTTTATATTGATTCAGGGCTCATAGGTGATATTACATCGGTTGTTGCACTCCTGAACAGGGACGCAGGTTACCTGGCCGAATTTTATCCCTTTACTGCACTTCCCGGCGGAGGCATAGGGCTGGATGTTGGGGTATATTATATTACAGCCATACTTAGCATCCTTGGGCCGGTAAAGGAAGTCTCCGGCTTTGTTTCCACAATAAAACCTGAACGAACCCATTATCTTCCAAACAAGGATAATTTTGGTGAAAAGTATGAGCTTCAGGCAGAAAACCTGGTAAGCGGCAGCTTCGTTTTTACCAATGGAGCTTTCGGTTCAATGATGTTCAACTCCTGCAGTATTCAGAATGAAAAACCTCAGATTGTTCTTTACGGCACAGAAGGCATACTCTACCTGCCTGATCCAAATAACTTCAGCGGGGAAGTCAAGGCAATCCTGAAAGGACATTCCGAACCAGTCGTCCTTCAGCCCACCCATGGCTTTTCCGGAAACAGCCGTGGAATAGGCCCAGCTGAGCTAGCCTGGTCTCTGA
>Ga0099364_10012414_pt1 | contig 11490 bp, 12 predicted proteins | sample TergutTh196P3_FD_73070 | JGI IMG/M metagenome (GOLD analysis project Ga0099364, IMG submission 73070) | Microcerotermes parvus P3 segment gut microbial communities from Pointe-Noire, Republic of the Congo - Th196 P3 | ecosystem: Host-associated > Arthropoda: Insects > Digestive system > Gut ...
ATTGACTTGGCGTTGTCGGTGGATAACTATGCAAGTGCCGAGGAAGGCATTGAAAAAGTGACCGAAATTGCGGAATCCGCGGGCATAAATCTCGAAAATATCACATTCGACAATGGAACGGCGCAGAGATTCATTGAAATTTCGGAAACAGAAATAGAAATACTCAAATCCTACGAAATCGCCCGCGAAGAAGCCGAGCGCACATCAATGTTAGCACAAGCAGAAGAAACCGGCAATTACCGACGGTTTGTTGCGTCGACCGATCCGGAAAAAGCACCAATGAAAGAAGGTGAAATGATTCTTTTGGGAGCCGGAATAAGTTTTCGAAGCAACATGGTTTGGGAAGAAGGGATTGAATTGAACAAAACTTTTCTTCAAACTGCAGATTTGGGGGCTCTAAAAAATGCACTTGCGGAATACCAAAAACAAATCGATCGCGCAAGAATGTTATTAGAGGATGCGGGGTTTCTCCCTGCTGACGTGATAACTTCGAGGCGCAGGGAAGATTTTTTGATTTATTGGGCAGTCATTGCACATCAAGGAATACATGATGATGTCTTGTCCCAAGTTTCAGAGGCCGAAAAGGCGCGCAGTGGCGAAATGGGCAATAGTTAAACATAGTATATAACCGTTTGCCGTTCGAGATGGGAGCAAAAAGTGAAACAACAAACAGAGCAAGTAAAGCAATTAAATCACTACATAAAAATTTCAAAAAACACGGTTTTTTTCGGCGGCGCAGGGGTTTCCACCGAGAGCGGAATCCCCGATTTCCGCTCCGAGAATGGGCTGTTCAAGGCGAAAAAAGTTTACGGTTATTCGCCGGAGGAATTGCTGTCGCGAACATTTTTCAACCACGAGCCGGAACTGTTTTTTCGGTATTACCGCGAGAATCTTATCGCGCCTGATGCCAAGCCCAACGCCGCGCATATCGCGCTTGCAAAATTGGAACAAGAGGGAAATTTGCAGGCGGTTATAACCCAGAACGTGGACGGTTTGCACCAAGCGGCAGGTAGCAAAAACGTGATTGAATTGCACGGCTCGAACCACAGGCAATACTGCATGAAGTGCAAAATAAAATACTCGCTTGAGTATATTTTGGCGCGCGAAATAATCCCGAAATGCGAGAAATGCGGGGGTGTTGTTCGCCCTGAAATTGTCTTATATGAAGAGCAACTTGACAGCGCGGTGACTGATTCGGCGATTCGCGTAATTTCCGAAGCCGAGCTTTTGATTGTCGGCGGGACGTCGCTTTCGGTCTATCCTGCGGCGGGAATGTTGCGGTATTTTAGCGGCGGCGCATTGGTGCTGATTAACAAGTCGGAAACTGCGGCAGATAGTAGCGCGCAGTTGGTGGTTCGCGGGGCGATTGGGAAGGTTTTGGGTTCTTCGCTTATTTGCAAAATATTTAATACTAACATATCAAAGCAAAACTAAAAACGGCCCGACATAAAGTCGGACCGCCTTTAATTTTATTCAGCTATTTTTCGCGCTCCCTTTTCCCCTTTTTCCATAATGTGTCCGCAAAATTAATTAAAATGCTCAAAATTTTATCTTCCCGTGCTTCATTTTTCCTTGAATTTCGGGAACCGGAGGAGATTCATTCTTCGGAAAATTTGTTTTATGATTACTTTCTGTCCCATGCGGTTCTTTGGGGTCGGGGCGCTTCATTCCGGCCTTTGCCATATCAATTCTCCATTCGTTTTTGTCCTTATGTGAGTAGTATACTCGGAAAATCAGGAAAAATACTTAAAATTTATTAAAAAACAACTCCAAATTTTTCCTTTAATGCGCCAACTTATCCGCCGCGTGTAACTTCATCAAATCATCGAAAAATTCTTGCCCGACCAACTCAATAAACTTACTCTTTCCTTTGCCTGAATCACTATCAAAATCGTATGCTCTCATGTGAAAATTGATTAAAGAGCAAATTTTCAGGAGCGGAATTTTTAACATTTCGATGGCGCAACCGGCTATCAAAAATTCATACGCGCCGACGCTCTCGTGCCCGTAATAATGGGCGTTTTCGTCAATAGTGTTATCTCGTTTTTTGAATGTTTTAGTGTACAATTTTCCGATGTCGTGATACCGTCCCGCCAACTTCAACTCGGCGGATTCATTTGCGAGAAACTTGCTAACTTTTATCATGTGTTTGTCAAGTGTTAAAGTGTGATGTTTGTTTTCTTGATTGAATCCCTCGCATTTTTTTACAATTTCGATAAAGGGGTCATGAGCGGATTTTTCGCCGACGTATTCAATATAAATTTCGTCCCAACCCTCACAAAACATCGGACACCAAAAGCTCTCACGCATTTTTTTAATTACAAAATCAGGGACACTCCGCTCACGATTTCGATTGTCGCGAATGCAGTCGTCATACGGTTTTGCAATGATGTAACAATGTTTTTCCATGTCAAATCTTTCCAATTCCCGGAGTAAAGTTCTGCGCCTTTTTGAGTTAATATTACAAGCGTCAAAAATCACAGATTTCCCGTTAGACAAATCCTTTTTAGTTCGCTTGAACAGCTCTTGAAACAGCTTGTCATTGTCCTCTTGGTGATTTTCGTCGCCGAACATTTCTTGGCGAAGTGCATCTGATGAATGAATTACTGCGTCGTATTTTTCGGCGTATTTTTTTGCAAAATGTGATTTTCCCGACGCTGGAAGCCCCACCAACATTATAAATTTTAGACTAATCATTTTTGCACCTCTGGCCTGTTAATTTGCTCTAATATTTTATCGTTCGACAACGACCAAAGCCACTCAGCGGGCGACTTTACGCGCTCGTCGTAATAACTGAAAAGAAATGCAGGTGATATTGTTTTTGTTGCCATTTCCGCAAAATCTTTGCGAGTTTCGTAGTGAATATTGTCTACTTTTTCTGCAATTATCTCCTCGAGTGCGTTAATTAAATCGGAAACTTTACTTTGTAAACTTTTAACATGTGTAGAATATTCCGGAAAATAATTCAAAAATTCGCTCGTTTCGTTGGTTCTAATGAGTTCTAAAAGCCGTTTTTCAGTCATTCCGCTAACCAAACGATGCACCGCAACATACGCAGGCGACTTGACTTTAACCCGCTTGTAGAGCGAATCGCGGACAACGTAACCCTCATCGCAATATTTAAGTTCACTCGCCATTGCGATTAGGTCGGTGAGGTTGTTGCACTGATATGTTTTGGGCTTTTTTATTCCGATGTTAATGTCAAGTTCCTTCATTGTTTTGTTGCTGCGTGTGCCGATATGAAAAAGTGTGATTTTATCGTGCGGAACAACAACTCTGTTGTAAGGTGAGCACAGCTCGAACATGTAGGTATAATCAGGGTTTAAGGTGCTCACATCTAACTTGAAAAGCTTGATTGCCTGTGCAAATATTTGCCCGAAATTGTTATATTTATTTGCGAGTTTTACTTCACTTTCTGTATCAGAACCGATGGTTGCTTTTTCCGCAAAAATCGTCCCGTTTGTTGATACAATCCACTCATTTTCGTAACACCACAACTTAATCAACGAGCCGTCTATTTTTTCCTCGACAACCGCTGTATTCCAGTCAATTTCATCGGCATAAAACTCGCCGTAATTCCCGAATTTGAAGAACGGAACGCAGACCGGATTCAAGTTTTCATCGATAATCAAACCGCGACATTCGCGGACAATTTCGTTGCTGAAATCGGAGTTAATTTGCGAATATTTGAGTATTGTAAATCTGCCGTCGTCTTTGATGCTGATGTTGTAAGGTTCTGCCGATAATAACTCGCGCCAGTTTGGATTGTTTTTGATAAAGTTGGTTACTTTTAGCATTGTCAGCATTGTTTGCACCGCCTTTCTGTTTCATTATAGCATACTTTTTTAGTTTTTGCAATGAAAATATTTTTCAAGAAGATTTGGCATTGACGTAACGTAAAAGTGTATAATAGATTTATCGGAGGGTCGCACAATCACACTTCTTTTTCCAAAAATTTGGGACACGGCAAATAACCCCACATTCTTCATAAAGCGGGGTTTCTTTTAGGAAGGTGTAGGCTTTTTCCGGCGTGAATTTCTCGGGTTATATCGGTATCGGGTTCTCGCGAAACATCGGCAATTACTTGCACGGCGATTTCGCTTACAGCAAAAAAATCAGTCCCTGCCAAATAAATCCCCCGTATAAACCTTATCTTTCTTTGACCGTAGCAATGTTTTATCTTTCAAAACATAACAGAGGATTCCCCGTGGTCGCTATTTCTTTATTAAGAAGCTTAAAGCCGCGCTCCGTAACGGTCTTTTCTATCTCAGGTACAGACATCATGGAGAGACTTCCCGTAAATTTGATTGCATTTATTTCCATCTCGGCTTGCCTATGTCTTGCAGAATGGCGTATAATAATTTTTTTGTTTGCAACATCACACATCCAATCAAGAAATCTAAAAGGGTCTTCGACCATTTGTAAAACACCGCTTGCAAACACTACATCTGCTTTCAAATCAGGCAGTGTTTCGCCGTTGAAATCACATACAACTGTATCATCAGAGCGTGAAAAATAATCAACGGGAATGTATCGGCAACCCGCCGGGAGCAGTTTTTTCAAGTGCATTTCTTTTCCACATCCCAAGTCGGCAACCGAAGTATCTGTCTTTTCAATCCATGTTGCCATATATTCGATTACACCGTTGTTTTTGCGCCAGTCGAATTCGTGCTCCCTGCTATTCACCCATTTTAATTCGTCCGCATTAAAAAGCTTGAACATCTCGTTGAATTTAATAATATTTTCTGTGGGAAAATTCAATTTATCGAGTTGCGTCACAATTTCGTCGGTTGCTTCTCTCGATGCAACACATATAAGTATTATACCTTTCGGATAATTTTCAACAAATTCCCGAGGTTTTATAACAGGCAAACCTAAAATTGTATCGGTATTTGATAAATAATTATCGCAAAATCCGACGGGGGCATAGTTCATTCCTTCGCAACATATCTCCCATACTCGTTTACCGACAAACCCTCCCCCGAAAATGGCAAAGGGAATGTTCGCAAGCAAGGTTTTTAATTCCTCTAAAGTAGTTGGTTTTTTCATGATGTTAGTTTCCCTCTCTGTAATTCGGCAATGCCTTGAATGGGTTTGACGGCGGCAATGTTTTATCTTTCAAAACATAATAAATTGTGTCCTGCCGCATCTTTTTCGATAATCTCGTGGCGGGTTATATTGAAGTTTCGGCTTGTTATTATCTTTACAATATCCGATATGGTTGTTGTTGAACGTCTGGGGCTGATACAATATCTTATTTGCAGTTTCTCGGGCGTAATGGGATGATGTATGATAATTTTTTTATTTGCGATATCGCACAGAAAGTTCAAAAATCTGAAAGGGTCATCAATCACTTGTAAAACACCGCTTGCAAACACAACATCCGCTTTCAAATCAGGCAGTGTTTCACCATTGAAATCACATACAATTGTATCCTCGGAGCGCGAAAGATAATCGACGGGAATATATCGGCAACCCGCCGGGAGCAGTTTCCTCAAGTGCATTTCTTTGCCGCAACCCATGTCGGCAACCGAGGTGTCCGTCTTGTCAATCCACGCCGCCATATATTCAATGTAACCGTTATTTTTGCTCCAATCAAACACATGTTCAGAGCTGTTGCGCCAAGTAAACTCAAAGGATTCAAATAATTTCATTGTCTCGTCAAACAAAATTATCTGCTCCGAAGGAAAACCACATTCCTCGAGTTGTGTTAATATTTCTTGATTTGCCTTCTTGCTTTGAATCGCTATTAATATTATAGCGTTGGGTTCATCTTGAATAAACTTCGTCGGCTTAAAAACCGGCAGCCCGTGAAGAGTGTCTGCGCCGATATAATTATCACAAAACCCGGCAGGCATACAGCCGATATTTTTGCACGCCATAAATACTTGCCCGCCTACGTACCCACCACCGCAAATTGCAAAAGGCGTGGTCGAAAGCAAGGTTTTTAATTCCTCTAAAGTAGTTGGTTTTTTCATGATGTTAGTTTCCTTTTCTGTAATTCGGCAGCTCCGGCGCAACGCCTACCATCTGCTCGGCGACGGGGACTTGTTCGGTCTGCCAACCGCGCCCTCTGCAATAACGACAAGCCTCAATAAAATTCTCTCTTTTATATAATTGATTAATTTGTTCTTTCATTTTTTCTCCATCATAAGGCTCAGATAGCAAGTCAACTATGTCCCTATAGCTTTTAGGAATAACTCCCAAATTACAGGCATTGGCGGCAAAGGCGCATTTATACAGTTTCCCATCTACAAGAAACGGCCCTCCGCTAAATTTACAGCAATTAAAAAACGTGTCTTGCACTTCCTCATCAGAGCGAAAATAAGGCGGGCAAATTTCTGCCAATCGTTGCCAAAACGGACGCTTTACAAAAAAGGGAACGCCCTCAAGTTTAAGCAAATCAACGAGTTCGCCTAATCGGTGCGAGTGTTCGCCGTAATTTGATATGCGGAAGTCAATTTTCGGGTTTTTAAGCAGTTCCAGTGTTTGCTTGTTCGGTATGATTGTGCCGTTGGTGACAGGGATTATTCTTTCAATTTGTGGTGACGAAATTAACATTTCGAGTAATTCCGGTAACTTTTTATAAAGAAAAATCTCTCCGCCCTCAACAAGCACAAAATGAAATGACTCATGTTCTAATAAGCGAGAAAGCGACTTTTTTAGACCGTCCCAGTCATAATCGCGTGGGTTTTTATAATATGGCATGAAAAACAAACATTCTTTGCAACGTAACGTGCATCTTTCAGTTACGATTACATTCAAAACTTTGAGCGCACCCGCCCCCAAGCAATAAAACTCAGCCTGTAATCTCATATATGCAATCATAGGAGTATCTATTTTTTTCTCAAAGTAAAATTCCGGCAAAACATCTTGAACATCTGCGGTATCAAACTCTAAAAATAAAAACAAACCGGGCAAAATCGTTTGAAACCCCATTTCTTTTACCTGCTCATATATCGGTCTTATAGCGGTAGGCGTTATTATTATTGCCGCGTTAAAGTAACATTCTCTCATTTCTTCCGGCGAAATGATGGGGTAGCCTAAATATTTTGTCCCCCATTTTTTAGGATTGTTGTCGGCGAAACATATAATTTTTACGCCTTGCTTTTCAAGTAACCGCGCCGCCATTGCTCCGTGCATGCCTGCGCCAAACAGAACAATATTTCCGTCATAATCTTTGTAGTTTACCGGCGGTAAATCTTTGAAGTATTCGGGGTGTTCATATTTGTAAATCATATTAATTATTTTCCTTTCTGTAGTTAGGAAGTTCAGGTGGTTCGCCTACCATCTGTTCTGCAACCGGTACTTGTTTGGTACGATAATCCCGACCATTACAATAACGGCAGGCATCAATAAAGTTTTCTCTCTCGTAGAATTGCTCAATTTTTTTTGCCGTTTCCTCGAAACAATATGGCTCCGCCAGTAAGTCAACAGAATCGTTGATGTTTGGGGAAATAATCCCCAACTTTTCCGCATTAGAAGCGAACGGGCATCTGTATAAGATACCATTTGACAGGACGGCGGCGCCGTTAAAAGAACAACAATTAACATATATGTCTTGTATTTGCTTCTCTGAACGTATATTAGGCGGGCAAATTTCCGTCAAAGACTGCCATGAATCAGGGCGGCGTACATAAAAATTGATTTTCTCGCGATTAAATAAATCGGCTAAATCATTTATTCGATAAGAGTTTTTGCCGTAATCTGATAAGCGTACTACAATTTTACGGTTACGAAGCAACTCCTGCGTTCGCTTATTAGGTATAATTGTAGCGTTACTAAGGAGTGATATTTTTTGAACACGGGGGGATAAAATCAACAGTTCAAGCAGTTCCGGAAGTTGCTTGTAAAGAAACAATTCCCCCCCCAAAATATCTATACGATAAAATGATGCGAGTTCCAGCAGACGATTAAGAGATTTTTTTAATTCCTGCCAGTCAAAATCGCGAGGCTCTTTATAATATGGCATAAAAAACGAACATTCTTTGCAACGCAAAGTGCACCGCTCAGTTACGATTATATCCAAATGTTTCAATGCGCCAAAACCTAAACAAAAAAATTCAGCTTGCCGCCGCATATAGGAAACCATGGGGGCATCTAAGTTGTTTTCAGTAAGCGAAAGCAATGGCAAAACATCTTTTATATCATCTGTCTCAAATTCTAAAAATAAAAATAAACTTGGTAAAATTGTCCGAAAACCCATATCTTGAATCGTTTCGTGTGCAGACCTTACATTGTACGGCGTGATTAATATCGCCGCGTCAAAGTATCGCTCCTTCATTTCCTCCGGCGAAATGACGGGATAGCCCAAGTATTCTGTGCCTTGTTTTTTCGGGTTGCTGTCGGCGAAGCATATAATTTTTACGCCCTTTTTTTCAAGTAAACGCGCCGCCATTGCTCCGAGCGCGCCCGCACCGAATACTACGATATTGCAGTCATAATCTTTGTAGTTTACCGGCGGTAAATCTTTGAAATATTCGGGGTGTTCGTACTTGTAAATCATGGTTGCCTCCTTTATTTTAATGCGTTTTTTAAAAATGCAGTCGAGTTTTTTCTCAACTCTTCTAATTTATCATGCGCGTAAGAAAAATCTACGTTAAGGTCTATGTTTTTGTCGGGTTTGTAGCCATCGACAATGCGCTTTTCCAACCCGAATTCACCGAGCAAATCATTCATTCTCGCCGACATACTTTTAACGACAAAACTATAAAATGGCTTGCCGAAAATTATTGAAAAAACCGTGCCGTGAAAGGAATTTGTAACCACCATTTCAGCGTTTTTTATAAGCCCCAAAAACTCTTTCGGGCCTGTATTAAATCTAAAACTTTCTGCATTATTTTTGAAAGTATTTGGCGGTATCTCCACAAAAGAATGTTTAACTTTAAGGTTGAATTTCCGCGAGATTCGATTAGCGAAAGAAAGTATAGCGGGCGCAGAAAAGTCGTGATTCAAAAAGTAAAGTAATATATACTTTTCATTTTCAACAGGCGCGGTTATAATTTCCTCATAATCCGCGGCCGTAAGCAGCATTGTCGGGTCTAAGACCGTGGATACTTTTTTGTCGGTGAATTGTTGAATAAATTGCTCGTGGGTTTTTTCCCGAACAGACAAATAATCGAAGCGCGGAATATGCTTTTTGAATGTTTCAATGTCTGATTTTGATATGTCTGCAACGGATCTTGCAATGCTTGGCGCATATGCAATTTTAACAAATTTTTCAGGTGCGAAATCTAAAAAATAAAAGTCTCTTAAAGTAAACCGCGGATTCCAAATCTGGTCACTTCCTGCGATAAAATAATCATACTCGCCATAAGTTTCAGGGGTTAATTCCGAGAATGGCGGCGCAATTATCTGAATTGAATCTTCGCGAAAATTGTCAAATAATTTCGCTCTTTCTAAGTTCAGTTTGTTTATCGCAAAGTCTTCATAAACAGGCAATCTCGGGTGTTTTGCCGAGATGAAATTTAACACATCGGCGCGGGTATTATCAAATGAATTCAACATTTTCCGAAGTGCGTAACATTGAAGCACCGCACCGTAGTTGTTGGCGTAGTGCATGGTAATTATACCGACTTTTTTCATTTATAGACACCTCCTACATATCGAATATCACATCTGTCAGCGAAATTATTTTGTCAATTTCAATCCCCGCACTCACTAAATCATCGGCAATTTCATTAAAATAATAAATGGGCGCAACAATATAAGCATCAACGGGTTCGCGGTTTTGCAATTCATCTAAACCAATAACCGGCTTGCCGGAAATTCCGCCGGAAAATATATTATAGTAGCTTTTATCAATGAAATATTTCACGTCGATTTCAGAGTTCGCTATGTCCTTATAAAACAGCTCGCCTAAATTATTTAAGACCCCGCGAATACATATCGCGATTGAATTTATATTATGTTTAACAAAAAAATCTGCGATGTTTTTGCCTTTAATTTTACTGTCTAAATAACTAAAAACAGTTGGGTAAGTGAAGGCGTAAATTTCTTTGAAATCATGCCCGAGTTCACCGTAAAACATTATAATTCGACCTCCAATAATTTATACATTCTTGAATATTTTTCAGGAAATTCCTCGTTAGTTTTTATATAATCTTCTAAGTGCGTTTTAATTTCAATTTGCATTAAGTCTAAAGTTTTTTTATCATTATTTTTCAGCGCGATTTCCGCAATCACGCTCGCATGGTAACAATAAAACCCGCGCGCCCAGTAGCCTATATCGCTGTACCCTTTTTGAGTAAAAATTTGCTCGACTTTTTTGTAAGCTTTTAATAAATCTGTCTTTACATTGACCGATTTAGAGTGTGCAATTGATTCGGGTCTTTGGCGGTAATGGTATAAAGGTTTATCAACATAAAAACCTTTACAATCGCCTTCCGTAACCGCTCGTGTGTATAATAAAAGGTCCTCGGCATAATTTATATTTTCGTCAAATTGTAAATTGTTTTTCAAAAACACATCAGCCGAAAAAAGTTTGTTCCACAAATACCCGCAAAAACCCATGTAATAATCCCTCTGAAGTGGGTATAATAGCATTTCCTTTATGTTAATTACTCGATTGGGGATTTGCTTCATGTTTGTCATCGCAACCGAAGTATTATCAGTATCTTTAAAATAACTCGCAATACTTATATCTGCATTACTATCTCTTATCGCCGTGTGCAAAATTTCATACATATCCGGCTCTATCCAATCGTCAGAATCAACAAAGCCGACATATTTTCCTGTCATGTGTTTAAGCCCAACATTTTTAGCAGAACTTACGCCGCCATTTGCTTTATGAAACACCCGAATTCGGCTGTCTTTTGCGGCGTAATCGTTGCAAATTATACCGCTATTATCAGTCGAGCCATCATTAATCAAAAGCATCTCAAGATTTGTATAAGTTTGATTTAGAACGCTGTCAAGGCATTTTCTAATGTATGGCTCGACGTTGTAAACGGGGATTATTATTGATATTTTGTCCATGATTCACCTATCTAAATTGCATAAAGAATCGTCTCCCCCGCCATTAAACTATAATGCCTGAAATACAGTTTGTAATCACTGTGCAAAGACAATATATAAGCGGGAATTTCCCACATATCCTCCGGCTTGTGATAAACACAAATTGCAAGTTTCGGACGGTATTTTATAATCGTTTGCTGTGCGCCTTTTAATGCGTTTAACTCCGCGCCTTCAATGTCCATTTTAATGAAAGTTGCCTTTTCGCCGCTTAGTATGTCGTCAAGTTTTACCGCTTTAACTTTAGCTGTGTTTTCTAAATTATCAGTGAAGTGACCGCCGCAAGGGTGAACGTTTTCGCAGGCAAAATTTAACTCCGTGTTTTCATGCCAAAGCCCATAAGGAAAGATATTGATTGATTGATTGATTGATTGATTGATTGATTGATTGATTGATTGATTGATTGATTGATTGATTGATTGATTGATTGATTGATTGATTGATTGATTGATTGATTGATTGATTGATTGATTGATT
>Ga0099364_10012415_pt1 | contig 11489 bp, 9 predicted proteins | sample TergutTh196P3_FD_73070 | JGI IMG/M metagenome (GOLD analysis project Ga0099364, IMG submission 73070) | Microcerotermes parvus P3 segment gut microbial communities from Pointe-Noire, Republic of the Congo - Th196 P3 | ecosystem: Host-associated > Arthropoda: Insects > Digestive system > Gut ...
TGGAAACAAAGCAACAATCAGTGGAGTGGCGGCATAGCGGCTCACCCCACCCAAAAAAATTCTGAGTGCAAAAATCTGCTGGAAAAGTTCTCGCCTTGATTTTTTGGGGTCAGACGGCATCCTCCTCATTGATTATCTTCCAGAGGGCCAAACTATCAATGCGGAGTATTACTCGCTCTTCTGGTGCAATTGAAGGACATTTTGAAGGAAAAACACTGCAGGAAGTTCACCAAGGGAGTCTTGTTCTTGCACAACGATGCCCCAGCTCACCGGGCACTTGCAACCCAGAAGAAACTGGCCTACCTGGGCTTCCATTTTCTTGATCACCCACCCTATTCTCCGGATCTGGCCCCTTCGGACTACCACCTGTTCTCTGGACTGAAAAAACAATCGAAAGGTCGCCATTTTTCATCCGACGCGGAGGTCATTGCTGCCGAGGAGACCTGGTTGGACGGACAACTTTCCGAAATTTTTTTGAGTGGCTTGTAAAAGTTAGAACAACGGGCTATGAAGTGTATTGAGCTTCGTGGGGAGTATGTTGAAGAATAAATCCCGAGTTTGGTCGCTGTAGCTTGTTTCCCGCCTGTTCGGGCTAAGGACTTATCAGTACCCCCTCGTACAGAAAAACTGTTCACATACAATGAATTTTAAATGACACATAGAAATTTAAATTGATTGTCAGAACACCAACAGAACTATAACTATGACATACTTTAAGGGTTAAACATGACGTAAATTTTTCAAACTGCCATACCACTGTTTAGAACCAGGAAACTGAATGACACCACAGCTGTGAATGTTACACTGATGCAATCAAGCCAAAACCCAAAAGCAGTGCTTGTCTCAAGTAGGAGAAACCATGCTGATGTATGTAAATCCTGAAAAAACAAATTGTTGAATTACACCAAATTCATGTGGAGGGAAGTTCATTCAAGTGTGGAACTGACAGCAATGAGGTAGGGGCCAGGGGTGTGGCAGGCTCAAGCTGCTAAGCACATAGGGCTGCATAATGAGGGAAAAATGAATATATCAAATGGGGGGGAATCTGCATTCAAAACAACTTAAACTCTCCTTTAAAAGAAAATATTTAAAATCTTGACAATAAGGGGCTGCTAACAGAAAGTAAAAATAAATAAATAAATGAATGAAAGTTTAAAAAACCTATTTTTTTTATTTTCATTTATTTGACTCATGCTTGAAATCTGTTGAGGTGTAAAGAAATCAAAATTTTTCTTTTAAAATATTCATTCTGTAGCCCATTTTCCCACCCCTTGGACTCTGCCACCCTGGGTGGCAGTACAACATGCACTCCCTTGTTGTACTCCTGACTCAGAGTTAAATTTTGTAATAGTAAAATTTCCAGTATTTCTAATACAGCAAAGTACTGATTGACTATTCTGCCCAACAGAGCGCTGTAGGAGTAGCAGTAATAACTGCCGTAACTGAAATGCCATATGAGCACGGCCCATGAAACACTGAATGTAGCAACACAATCACATTTCAGCCCAATGACAAGTGATAGAGAAAGTTAAGAGTGACAACTAAATCTTTACCATCCTTCCTGCTGTTCTGAGAACATTTGTGAATTTAAATAATCCTTTTGTGGCACACTGTGTCAAGCTGCTGTTTTTGTGAAGAAAAGCACATAATTTTGGGACATTCTACAAAAACACAGGTAACATTTCAATACAAAATGTCACTGGTGGTTTTGTTTTGAGTAGAATTACAGCTGTTATCTCTTTGTAACACAATTATTTATAAACTGCTAGAGTGATACTATAAACACTGAAGCAATGGATCCCATTACCCATGGTATATGTACCCTAACCCGTGATCATAATATGGCAGTCACTATTGTGCTTATTATTAATTCCTATGAATGACACAAAGGTAGAATAAAAGTGTTGGAGACTGAGTTGGCTGGTGACATGACATTGTAACATAACTTTTTTCTTTAGGTTAAACTACATTAGTATAACCAGGCCTTACCTAACATAAATTAAGAAAGAGAACTAGAGTTACATTACTTACAACAAGTAACACAACATGAGCATCAAGTCAGAACATTAATTAAGCTGCCTTGTTAGTGGTGGTTAAGGTAGATGCACTGCACATGGTTTGATTTAAGGCATTGTGTGTGCGGTGCAGAAGTGTATGTTTCTTGGGATCAGCACTGGTAAAGTCAGTTCGGAATTCTGAGACCAATGAATGCATTTGAATGTAGTGACACTGCTGGGGTGAGGTGGTGAGGGTAAGTGTTGCAGCAGCAAAGGGTGGAACAGTGAATATTTTAAATAAAAGTAAACTGAATTTCTGCACCCTAAAATTTTTAAATCATTTAGCTAAATAAAATGTAAGTCACTAAATGACATTTTTCAAATCATAATTTCTGCTAGGAGTGGTCATTGTGATTACTCACTGCAGATGACAAGGGACCTAGCTATGCCACTGCCTGGCAGCATAACTTACACTACGCATATCAGTAAAACATCATTTGCAGTTCATAGGAAACCGTTCTACTGCATGGACTTCTTCTGTCTTTGGCTTTCGTTACACATCCCATATCTGTCACTTAACATCACAAAAATTATTTCTGCCAACCACAGTGTGCGAAATTTTCATTTGCCTTACCTGGTGAGTGTCAAATTCTTTTCTAACCATTTCCTGAGCTTCAAATGCTCGGATTGTGGAAAGGCCATTGAGAGATGCAGATATGTGAGAAAACACAGGACTCCGAGCTGCAAAAATAGTACCTTATTATTAGACTGCTTCAATTCTAAAAACCATAATACCTACAGAAAAGTTTATCTTTGACTTGGACTTGGGCTTTGTCTGCCATCTTATACTAACAAAGAAAATGAAATATTAATGTCACAAAAGAGCATAATTTCAGAATTGCAGTAAAAATTTAAAATATAAACCATGCCCTTCAAATATCAACATGTCATCATATCCCAGAAGACTGGAATCATCGTCCACACTGCTGCCAGAACATCAAATGTTGCACATCGAAGTAGTTCCTTCTATTTTACTTCAGTTTGATATCTTTGATCTACATATTACAAGGTCAGTACTTTTCTCTCACAAAGAATTACTGCAGTGTACTGTGGGTGTCACTGAAATCAGAGTTATTGAATCAGTTTTTTTAATATAAATTTGTAATTTATTTAACAAAATTTTCAGGAACTCAGACTGTATAGCATAGCAGGACTGGGTGATAGAGAATAATGAAATTGGAAGGTTATTGAAGAAAGCAGTCACAGCCTACTTTAAGGTACTCTTTCACCATTTTTTTTGGAGGAACTGAGAAAATCCACAAAGGCCTCAGTAAGGACAGAAGGACAGAGGAGACAGAAGCACCACTACCACCTCCCTCCCTCTATTAAACACACCAGCATGGCTGCGAGGATCTTGGTGTCAGCAACTTACTTGTTCCCTCCAGCCGTTTGACATCTTGTGCTGTAGCCACATAGATCCCACGCACCTTGTAGAAGAAGAAGCCCATTACAACCACAGGTATCAGGAGCCAGTAGTTAACTATGGTGACCATAGTCAGGATTCCAGTCATTACCAGCAGAACCTGCAACAGTCACGTGTTTTTTGAACTACCTACCATATGAGTTGACATGTGAGGACTCCATTCTGTTGAGACATGATGCCACATCTATGGGTAATTAGTTCCTGGTGTTTCTGGAACCATTATATTCCTTTGAAATGTTGGAAACTGAATGATGACTACCATTCTGCCATCCACACTGATGTCTCTAAAGTTGTCTCTTACTCTCATATGCTTTCTTTAAAATTTTTTTGTATTTCAATATTCAGGAATATTTTAAGAATGACATCTGCATGCAGACCAGAGGACCTTCAAGATAGTGCGCTAAATGTTCGTACTCCTAGTCTGGTCATGTATGGGCCACTTATGCCTGCTGAAGCTTGTACAGGGTCTTGCAGAAATAGTGAACTAATTATAAATATGAATAACATTTTAATTAAAATAATTAATGAAAATTTTAGCATGTTACAATTTACTATTGCACTTAAATTGTTTTTACATTACTTCACTTTTTGTGTACAAAGTTTTTCAGGTGGTCACCACCGTCCTGAATGCACAGGTGCATATTATTTGAGAAGCTGCACATTTCTTTAACTGTTTCTTCTGAAATGTTGAAGAGTTCTTCTCATATTGCTTGTTTGAGTGCATTTAAGTCTGTAGGGCGTCCACTTTACACCTTACTTTTCAAATAACCCCACAGAAAAAAGTTAGGTGCTCTTAGGTCCACCAAACAAGGAGGCCATGGCACATCACCAAAATGAGAAAACACCTGCTGTGGAAACAAATGGCGAAGCAAAGCCATGTTAATTACTGTCATGTGTAGCATAGAACGATCTTGTTGAAACCACAAGTTATGATTTGGTGGAACCTTTGGGGCTAGAAATTCGTTGATAATCTCTGTGTAACAGTGTGATGTGATTGTGATGGCTTGTCCATCTCCGTCCTCAAAGAAGAAGGGTAATTTTCTCGGGTGTGCGAACTGAGGAAGGCCGACAAGGTGGCTTTCTCCATGTGACAGAGCCTTCTTATTCACACAACTGCCTTACCCATCGACAGAAGACATGTGGAGATGGAACTTCCAGTCAATTCATTTCACGGTAATATCCGTGCTGACTCTCTGTGATGGACCCTGTTCAAATAAACTTCTACAGCACACACCCATTTTCTTAACTCCCCATGATCCATGTTGTCTAACTTTGAAGGTCACTGTTTTAGTTAAAACACCTGTATGCCTGATACCCTAGCAGAGAAGCACATACCTAAATTTTAAAATGCTTCACTATTCCTGCCAGATTATCTTGGAATTAATAATGGTTATAACACACTCTCACACTTTTCTTACTATTATAAGGCTTAATATTAAGATCGGTACACTTTGTCATATTGTTCACCTCTTCAACTCAAGTAACACCACGGACAAATTTAAGACACTCTATATAACCTGTCACATACACAGAATATGAGTAGCAGTTTTATACCTGAATAGCTTCTAACATTGCCTTTGGAAGCTGTTCATCCACAGCACCCATGTCTTTGGAAAATCTGTTCAGTACACGACCTGGAAAAAAGAGTTCCTGTGATAAAGTTTTACAAGTATTCTTCTCTAAGGAATATCCTGCTTCATCAAATGAAGTTAGTGTTCTCTTAAAAATCCCTGCAAATTCTTCTTAACACAATGTAACAGAAGTTAATTTTTTGTTGTCTAAAAATTTCTGACACAGTTTAAGCACTGGAGAACCAATGAAGCATTCTCCATACAATTCATTTGTCACCAGTGACCTAACAAACCAAACAAAGTGTGTAATGAGTGAGCAACACAAAACACACATTTCTCAGTTGTCACCTCTGTTGACTTTTTTATTCTGTGCTGTTAAAAAATGTCTACATTAAAATCAGATTTCACACCTTAAATTTTAATAAAATGTAATTTAATTAATTTATTTATTTACATTTTATTCAAGCCTATCTGTATACAAAACTTTGAATGTTGCATGGTTGGCTACTGTATGCATATATATTTGTATTTCATGAGTTAAAATTATTTCTGTGTTTTGGGGTTAGGGACCACACCACATCTGATTACAATGCATACTAAAATAGTCCTGGTGAACACAGTATTCCCTTCATGTAAATGTGCCAGAACAGATTCACTGCATTTATCAGAATTCACCTGTGCTATGTTTCTTCGTATTCTATGCGTATTTTGAAAAGTCTTCAGAATTCCACATGTCGAGATCACAGTTTTCCTCACCATTATGTTCATGACCTTATGCTATGTTTCTTATTTAATGACAGTTGTCTCCCTTCCTCCATTACAATTAATAAATTCTCATACTGAATTGAATTGAATTGAATTTGTTTGCATTCTATGAATCCAAAAAATGTTAATAACTTGGATATAGAACAAGTCAGGAGAAATATTACAAATGCACAGTAGTATCTGGTACAAAACAACTGATTAAATTTAGTTTACATTAAGGTATTCTTCTAATGAGTAGAAAGAATGAACACATAAATAATTCTGTAGGGCTGATTTAAATTGATTAGGGTTTTTATGTAAATTTTGATACTTTGCAGGAGATCAGATCTTAATCTCAAAGGTTATGTATTACAACAGTTACAAAATCAAGAGTATGATATAATTCTTATGTGTATTCTATACACAGGTTTTTTACTTGTATGTGTTGAAAAGCCCAGAAAACACAATGAAACACTGAGAAATATATGAACCAGGCTCCTTCCCTTAAAACCACCATTTCTTGTCATAAAATAATGCACGCTTATTTCTTAATTTTTTTAACTGAAACAAAATTATAAATGATGAATATGATGTTTACGGAACTTGCAACAATCGTGTTTTGTTAAGTGCTGTACTTCACATTTTTTTAGTCTGGTTTAAAACACTGAGAAACCTTGAAGTACAGTAAGTGAATCTAATTAACAATGCCCATGGAGAAGTGTTCTCATTCGGAACTTAATGGTAGCTTAGCTAGTCAAGAAATTCCCCGTGCTTATGCAACAAAGACCTTCATAACTGTGTTCACAACAGCCCATCACCACAAAATAATCTGGCCATTATTATCTAATCAGCTCATTATCACCCTATTTTCTTACTGTCCAATTCAATATTAGCCTCCCATTTATGCCTTGGATTCTCTTCCTTTCAGATAGACAACAATTTTTATTCAAAATCTCTCATATATATGCTACATGCCCTACCCATTCAATTAGCTTTGCTGGATTACTGACTTCCTCAGTGATTACAAAATATCCATAAAACATTATCACAAAACCAACATATACCATGTAAAAATGTATTATTCTATGCAGTATTTACCTGAAGGATTTGTATCAAAGAATCTCATAGTTGCAGCCAAAACACATCCAAACATATTGTCATGAAGAATTTTAGATGCTGTCATGCACACTTTAAAAAAGAACATGGAACGTATGGAAGTAATAAAAACACTTCCCAAAATGAATGCTGTGTAGACATATATGGCCGTATACGTGTCTAACAATCCTGGTAATGTGGAGTTGAATGCAGCAGCTCTGTCAAATTCTAGCGTTTTGTTCTCAGACAGAAAGGGTAAGAGAGTTGTGAAATTTGAAGCTGGAGTAAAACTGTCTGTAAGAGAATGAGAATTTTCCGTGGGGCTGCCAGTGAAGTTCAGTGTGTCTCTTTCACTATTATCAGCATAGTACTGCCGCAATGCTTCTTGGTTTGTCCTGCAACAAAACGAAGGATCATATTGCATGCAATCATTTTGATCTAATATGAAGTGTGTCTTTACAATTAAACCTGAACTTCCAGTCACTTTAAATTATCATGCACATATCAATATCCAAATACTGCTACTTAGCTGCAATTACTAACACAGGAAATACAGAAATGCAGTATAATGGTCATCAGAAGTCACTAAATTTTAAAGTACTTTCTTTTTAATCACTTCAATGCCTTGTTATTCTTAGACTGCAGACACATAAACACATATTACATGGCATAAACTTCATGAACGGAATAAACTCTTTCTTAAACAAATAAACCTTGTACTTTGCATGTAACTCACTTTTTATTCCATACATTTTTGTTGTGTTTCTGTAAATATGGAGAATTACAAAAGTCAAACCATAAGAATGTTGACATTGTAACTTTATTTTTGACTGTACATTTAAATTCCCCCAGTATGATACTGGTAATAAAGGTAGAAAGTGGTCTGTATTACCAATATGTAACCCAGAAATCTGCTCCACTGGAAGCCATCTGCCCAATGATGAGGCTAAGAACCAAAAGAAAGAGTATGAAGGGAGATGCACCAGATCGGAAGTACTTGAGGTAGACAGACGCTTTCAGGTTTCCTTTGGCTATGAGCTCAGCATTCTCGTCAGCCTCTTCAACTTCATTGTCATCCTCCTCAAATGGTTGCTGCAAGATAATATACTGCCATGATCCAAGCATGTAACTTACAAGCTCTATTTATATGCAATATCAGTACTAATGTAAGAAGGTACAAGTCTAAATTCCAATCAGCATATATAATATAGCGATATTACTTTATCCGACAGCTTCTGCTAGTTACTTCCCATTGGATCAACTGCGCTATACACACATGCTCACATATCAGTTAAGTTCCCTGTTGCTTACTTGAGTATGTGTGAGTCATCTTGTGGTTGCTATGTGCATTTCATAGATAATGCAGGATAGGTGCCTCAGAGGTGTCATGCAAATTCAGACAACAATTGACAGAAAAATGTTTATGTTCCCAGGAGACAGTAATAGAACATGCAGATGATACATGCATACTTCAATGAAATGAAACAATTGTGGTTCACAAACTCTGAAAAACAGACTCTGAATGAAGGCTGAATTTTGAGAACTGGAACTGTTGTGGAATGTGGAAGAGAGACAGACCATACAGTGGGTCTGTTTAGCTGCAAAAATTGATCTGAACATAGAGAAGATGTCACTTACCAGAATTCAAATTTCTACCATGTAAATTCAGGAAGTTCCATTAGGTAATGTTATGGTTGGTGAGTGCTGTGCAATGAGACCAGCTATCAATATCAAGTCCATGTCTTTCTGAGATCATCAATTCACACAGATATGTTAAATGTATTCTGACACCATTTGCGCTATGATAGTATTATTTTGTATTAAGCTCTATGCATTGTTTACACAGTGTTTTTTGGTGACAGAAGAATAAACAGAATATTGTGGGCTCCTCGTTTGCCAGACCTGAATATGTGTGATTTTTACATGTGGGGATGTTAAAGGATAAAGTGTACGTTGATAATTTTCACACATAACACGATGTGAAAGAAATCATTCAAAAGGTAGTGCTTTCAGTTACACCTGCAGAAATTTGACGTACAATGAAAAATATGTTTGTTACATCACAACATATAGAATCTTATGTATGCAAAAATGTATAAAATCAGTAGTTTTTAATTCATTAAAAATTTAAAATACTGCCTGATATACTTTTTAATACATTAATATTTATTCAAGTATATTTTACACCCTATTTATACCCACGTGTAAAATGGTGGTGAATCAGTTTGAACTGAAATGAAACTTGCTCAATTTGCAATAAAACTTGATAAAAACCCGTTCTAATATATGCTCATTCAGTATAGCAAAACATGCCTGCAGAACAATAACTTACTTTCATAGAAATCTGAGTACTTAATTTCATTGCTGCATTCTTATTTTCTGTTTCTTCATCTTCTCCTACCAGAAGATGAGCGAAATTTGTTTCAGAAGCCACCAGTTCCTTATAAGTGCCCTGGGTTTCGATTTTACCCTGAAATTTCATTCAAGCAATCAAGACATCAAATGTTAGTACAGTCTGCTATGATATGATTAAATCTCACCACCATAAACCTAAGAGACTAAAATTTCTCAATGTGGTACAATTCAACAAATTTCATATTCATGGCATTCACTAAAAATCAAAATATTTTAAAATTAGTATAAACATTTCTTAAAATCAGAAATATCAAATGCAATTTAAATCTAATTGAGACAAAATAAAAGACAATACAACCTGCAAATTTATCACACCAGTCATAAAAAACACTTCAGAGAACAGTTCTGCATGATCAGCTGCTAATGGTACAGCAAGGGAGCATGACTGGCAACATAGCTTGTAAGTAATAAATTCTGTGAAGGAGAAACCATAAATAGGTGATCTATTGCTAAACCCTACAAACTAAACTAACTCCTTGCGTTTTATGGAAATTTAAGGTCCATTACTATATTCACAACAGTATATCTTGGGACCCTATCCTAAGCCAAATTATTCCAGCTCACACCATCTTTATGGCTCATCCAAATATAATTTTCCCATATCCTACAAGTACTCCCTTCCCTTCACGTTTCTCAATCAAAATTTTTTATTTACTTCTAAATGTTGCTATATATGCTACATGACGAGTCCTTCTCATCCTCAGTGACCTAACCCTTTAAACGCCGAGTTAAATCCCATCCGCCATTTTCTGGCATTGTTAGGAGCTCACCCTATATTCCACATTAGCAGGATAAGGGTTAATCATTATAATAATATTAGGTGAAAAGAAAACAATTGGAACTCTTCGTTATGCTCTTTTCTCCAGCCTCCTACTACTCTGTGTGTCGTAACTCCAAAAATTCACACGCACCCTCAATTTATGCCATTTCTTCAGTGGGACCGAGAACTTTCACACCCATGCATAACACCAGATAAAATTATGGTTTTGCGTACTTTACTATTTAAGTGTTAGATAGCAGGCATAATGATGGAAGATTCTGAAATGAATGGTAGCAAGAATTCACTGAATGTAAACCAAATAATTTCCTCATGAAGGTAAATTTGACTGTTACGTAAGTTCCAAGATATCCAAACTCTGCCACATTTTAAAGGGACTTATTATCAGCTATCTTTATATCATGATTTTGTTCTGCATTCTGGTGTTAAAAAATGAAAAATGGCTTAGTTTTCTCTGGATTCTCTTGCACAACAACATTTCAATAACAGGTAACAGAGCTACTGTGATTTCCTTTATGGTATTTAAGTTGTAACCCAGTATATTTACATCATCAGCACTGACAAGAAGGTAATGTGTCCCATTCATTCTGTCCTCCTGGTTTTCTTGAAACCCCTGAAGGACATATGCTAGAGCAATAATAACAAGAAGCAGTAAGACATTTTCTTGTTTCCGGTAATTCTCAATACAAGAGCATCAGACAAATGTTCACTTTTATGGAGAAGTCAGTGAGAAAATTGCACACTTCTTCTGTCATAATGGAATCATACACTTTCTTGAAGTCTACAAACAGCTGTTGTATGGTACTGGACTGAACAGAAATAAATATACCTGAGGGCACAGAGCAGTTAAACAATCACTGCAGTAGAAATACTAAGTTATGTATGTATTATATACTTACATTGTTCAAAACAACAATCAGATCTGCATCACGAACATACTGAAGTTGATGTGTGACTAAAATGCGTGTCTTGTTGGCAAGGAACTTGGAGATGCATTCAACAAATAAGTGTTTCCCAACATGTGAATCTACTGCTGAAAGTGGATCATCTAGAAGGTACACATCGGTGCTACGATACACTGCTCTGCAAGGGAAAAACCACCCTGTATATACAGGAAAAACAACACACTAATAGTTATTTCTGTTTTACTTTTAAGTACAAAGCATACTGTAAATTATGAAATGCAATGACCAAAAATTTATAGAAAGATCAATTAAGGTAGTTGAAAGTCCAGTTCAAATTCATGTGGATTCTGTATCTGCACAAGTTAAAATCTGTGCAATCCTTAAGTAGCAAATGCAGGGTGAAAAGACCTTAGTAAGTAAGAATGAGCCTTTGGACACAAAACTGACATCACACGGGAAAACAATGTTGGAAGAACATGACTGACTACTTTTCAAGAATGA
>Ga0099364_10012416_pt1 | contig 11489 bp, 15 predicted proteins | sample TergutTh196P3_FD_73070 | JGI IMG/M metagenome (GOLD analysis project Ga0099364, IMG submission 73070) | Microcerotermes parvus P3 segment gut microbial communities from Pointe-Noire, Republic of the Congo - Th196 P3 | ecosystem: Host-associated > Arthropoda: Insects > Digestive system > Gut ...
TGACGCATCCGTCCTTCAAGACCCTGACGGTCGGCATCTGTCCCGGCGGTCATGACGAGAAGGAAAAGGAGGAGGAGTGGAGGAGAACCCCCAGCAAATGTTCCCGCGCGCAATTGATGTATCCGCATTACAAAAAAACGCCCTGGATGAATGAGTTGATTGCCCGATCCATCATTCTGCCGATGCTTGCCGAGCGTCTGGACGAAAAACCGGCCAGCAGAGGAGGGGAAAATCTCTATAAGGGCAAACTGATGGATATCGTGCGAAAAGGTGGGGAACGTGGCAGTGTGGAAAAACCCCAACCGATCGAGTTCACGGTGAAACTGACGGGTTATGAGAGCAGTTCCGTTTCGCCGGCAGGGTTTCCGAGGCCGGAGATGTTTGGGCCATACCTGCAATTCATGCTTTCCCAGGAAATGAAACAACAATACGACATCCGCCAGGCGGGGCCGTTGGTAGGTTTCGTTGTGATCGATATTCGTTCGCGCAGGATTCTGACGATTGACGATCTCATCCTGCCCGGACAGGAAAAAGCCCTTGAGAATCTCCAACAGACGATTTTTCGCACCTGGATGAGAACGGAACGGAGTTTGCCAGCCGAGGCCATCAAAGCGCATTATGCCAACCCCTCACATACCTTTTTTCCCTTGAACAGGAATTGGCGCATTGCGGAAGGCGGCCTGATGTTTCGTTTCGCCACTTATGAAGTCGGCCCACGCCCTTTCGGTTCGCCTGAAATTTTCCTGGAAAAGAAGCGTTTGGGCAGCATCATCCAGCAGGACATCCTGAAACAGATTCCCGACATGGAATTGACGGCAGGCAATTAGAGACCCCCCTGTCATTGCAGCGCGTAGCGAAGCGAAGTCGCTGCAATCCACACACCGCATGGATCCTGCGACTTCGCGCTGGATGACAAACGGTGGATGCAGAGTTGTTTAGGGGGGGCAGAGGTTCCTTAGAGTCAGGCCGTTTTCGCCAGCAGTCTCTCGATCAGCGCATGCAACTCGTCAAAGTCGGGTTTGCCCAGGTATTCGAGGACGATACGCCCCTGGCGGTCGATGATAAAAGTCGTCGGCGTCATCCGCACGCCCTTGAAACCGAGCGCTGCCTTGCCATCGGTATCCAGAGCCACCTTGAACGGCAGTTTGGCTTTCTCGGTATAGGCGCGCACCTGCTCCTCCGGATCGTAATCCATCGCCACGGCGATGGTCTCCAACCCGCGCATGGCGAATTTTTTGTGAGTCCTGATCAGATCCGGCATTTTCTCGATGCAGGTCGAACAGGTTGTGGCCCAGAAATTGACCAGTACCACCTTGCCGCGTAGCGCAGCGGTGTCGAACCGTTCGCCTTGCAGAGTGGTGAAGCGCACATCGGGGGCAAGGGGTTTCTCGAAGTAGACGAAAACGCCCGCAACGATGAGGGCTGCGGCGACCAGGACGGCGAGAATGCGGGGTTTCATGTGGCAATGCCCTATGTTCCAGGTGATAGGTTCAGGAAGGCCAGATTCTGAAGGTTTCCTCTCGTATTGTCATTTACGCGCGTCAAGCACAATCCATGACAGGAGAAGGGTTGAATCAAGAAGCTAGGCGTGAGTCTTCTGTGCGGCTACATAGGCTTTCAAAACCGAATTGATGCGGCTCTGATAGCGTTTTCCGGTGTTCTTGAACCAGTCGACCACCTCCGAATCAAGCCGGAGCGTAATTTGCCGTTTCGGTTGCGGCAATCTGTCTGCTGCTTTCATCCAGACCGCGTCCGGCAGCCAGGGAGCATCACTGTAGTCGATCTGATCGTCCGGCATCGTAGCCAGCGCCGCCAACCTTGCTCGCTGTTCATCCGTGAGTGGCGGCGGTGGAGCTTCCAGGTCAAGAAAGAGCGTGACGGTATTGCTTTTGCTCGTGTCCATTGGCTTTTCTCGCAGAAATCAATCGAATGGCGTCCCCAGAACGAATCGTATAGACCACGTACAGGACGGACGGATAGACAAGACCAATCGTTGCCCAGCGGTCTTCGCCGTAGTCCTCTCGCTTGTCGTGCCACTCGATGCGGGCAGTGTCGTAGAAGACGAGAACGGCATCCTCAAAGGCTACGCCATGCTTGTTCAGATTCTCATCCGCTTTCCTTGCGTCCCATTCAAAACGCATTGTAGCTACTTTCTGTAGTTTTCATATTATAGATCAAGCAGACAGCAAATCAAGCATCCAGGTCGACATCGCCGAAAACGACTTCAAGCCCTGCCTTGATGGACAAAACGACAACCTCTTCCGGATAAATCCGGTACAGGATCGCGTACCCATACCTGCCGAATTTTACATGACAATGGCGGATGTCTGGATCGTCAAAACCATCCGCCTGACGAGATGCCAGAGGGTTTTCTGCAATCCCATCCAATGATTCCCCGATGTTAGCGAGTGCTTTTTGAGCGGCGACCATTGCGCCTCGAGCGTCGAGAAAGCGGGCAAGTCGTAAAAGATCGGCGCTGGCTTTCCGGGTCAGGCGCAAGCTCAGACGTGGCATGCGGGCATATCCACGATTTTCCCGCTTGCGCTACATTCATCCATCCACGCCTTGATCTCATCGAGCGTAAGATGCAGACCCGTTTCCTCGTAATCACGCATGGAGTCCAAAACCTCACGCTGAAAGGCGGCACGACGTTCTTCTGCATCGACGAATTTTTCGATGGCTTCTTTCATGATCGAATTCGCCGAACGCCTCTTGCGCTCGGCTACCGTTCTGACGCGTTCTCGAAGCGGTGCGTCCAGACGAACGCACACAAAGGCGGATGCCTTGCCACTGGGTGGACGGCCAACACGACTGGATTGCTCCATGACGAACTCTCCGGGTATCACATTAATATAAAAATGATACCATGCAGGAGAGAGTCGGGGTGAGCTGCTTGCCGGGGTTTTAGCCCATCAACCCCGTTTCTTGGCCGCAGCAGCCTTGTAGTCGAGCTTTTCCTTGATCCGCGCGGACTTGCCGGAACGGCTGCGCAGGTAGTAGAGCTTGGCGCGGCGCACGTCGCCACGGCGCTTGACCTCGATTGAGGCCAGTAGCGGGGAATAGGTCTGGAACGTCCGTTCAACGCCTTCGCCGGAAGAAATCTTGCGCACGATGAAGGAAGAATTGAGGCCACGGTTGCGCTTGGCGATCACTACGCCCTCGTAGGCTTGCAGACGCTCGCGCGCGCCTTCCTTGACCTTGACCTGCACCACCACGGTGTCGCCGGGAGAGAAGTCGGGGATGGTCTTGTCGGCGATCAGCCGGGTGATTTCTTCTTGTTCGAGTTGCTGGATCAGGTTCATGTTCATGGACTCCATGTCGTTCAGTGGCCAGTGGCCTGACGGGCAGAGCAGGCAAGGCCTGATGCGCGCGGTTTGTCATTGGAAAATCGGCTCAATTCAGATTGACGCACGAGTCTTCCTGTTGTGTTCCTCCCGGAATTCTTCCAGGAGGCGCGATTCTTCCTCATTTACCCCCCTTTGCGCAAGCAGGTCGGGGCGGCGCAGCCAGGTGCGACCCAAAGCCTGTTTGAGCCGCCAGCGGCGAATATGGGCATGGTTGCCGGAGAGTAGCACTTCCGGAACCCGTTCGTTCTCGAAAACTTCCGGTCGTGTGTAGTGCGGACAATCGAGCAATCCGGCCACGAAGGAGTCTTCCTGCGCCGATCCGGCATCGTTGAGCGCGCCCGGCAACTGGCGCACGATGGCGTCGATGAGCGCCATTGCTGCCAGTTCGCCGCCCGACAGGACGAAGTCGCCGAGCGATATTTCTTCATCCACTTCACGGTCGAGCAGGCGTTGGTCGATGCCTTCGTAGCGTCCGCAAAGCAGGATCAGGCCCGGCAGTTGAACCAGTTCCAGGATTTTGGCGTGCGTAAGCGGCGTGCCTTGCGGCGACAGGTAAATGACCGGGCCGGAAACGCCCTGCGCACCGATTTGTTCCTGCCGCGCCCGCGTGATGGCCTGTGTCAGGGGTTCGGCCAGCATCACCATGCCGGGGCCGCCTCCGTAGGGGCGGTCATCGACCGTGCGATGGGCGTCGTTCGTGAATTCGCGCGGATCGTGGAAAACGAGGCGGTACAAGTCGTGTTCCATTGCCCGCCGTGTGATGCCGCTGCCGGTGAGCGCGGCGAACATCTCCGGGAAGAGGGTGATCGCGTCGTAGCGGCGCGTGCTCATGGGCATCGGTGCGATTTCCCTTTCCTGCATGGCCGTCTCACCAGTCTTTCTGCCAGGCCGTGCGGATCGACCGGGCGGCAAGGTCGACATCCAGCACGTAAGCGGCCACGAACGGAATCAGGCGTTCCGTGTCGCCGTCCTGCACTTGGAGTACATCGTGCGCGCCCGTGGAAAGCAGGCCCGTGACTTCGCCGAGCGGCTCGCCCGTTTCATCGCGCACGGTCATGCCGACGAGATCTCCCCAGTAGTATTCGTTTTCTTCGGGTTGGGGCAGGGATTCGCGCGGCGCAGCAACGTACCAGCCGGAAAACGGCTCCGCCGCGTTGCGATCGGCAACGCCTTCGAGGCAGGCAATCACCCCCTTGCCGTGCGCCTGGCAATCGCGCAGCGCGTACTGCGCCCATTGCCCGTCGGGCGTCTCGGACTCGGGCGCCAGCCACCAATGGGTCATTTTCCCCCACGACTGTGGATCGTCGCCGAAGGGTTGAATCTTGAGCCAGCCCTTGACGCCGAAAGGGGCCGCGATGCGCCCCAGCACGACCATGCGAACCGCGCCGGATCAGGCAGCCGCTTGCTGAGCGGCCCTGGCGTTCTGCCTGACCAGACGGGCGACGGTCGACGACAGGGTTGCGCCATTCTGTGCCCAGTAGGCCAGACGCGCGGTGTCGATGGAAAGCGATTGGGCCGCGCCGGAAGCGGTCGGGTTGTAAAAGCCGACACGCTCGATGAAACGACCGTCACGACGGCTTCGTGAGTCGGCAACAACGATGTTGTAGAATGGACGCTTCTTGGCGCCGCCACGGGCAAGACGAATAACAACCATTGGAGCTACCTTTTGGCAATAACACGGGAAAACAGAAGATTATAGGATTTCCGCCGTAGCAGGGCAAGCATGTTGAACGCCTGTCGGCATTGCCTCATGGTAGTCCGTTAAGTATTTGTTGCCAGACCGGGTTTGAATGATTCCCGGTAAGACAAACTTGCATAGAATGGGAAGGTATCAAAAAAACAACCTGGCACGATCGTATGACAGACGAGCATTCCGCCGATCCCCTGCAAGACGTATTGTCCTGGCTCTCCAGCGAACCGGGCGACGATCTCGATGTCGAACTGTCGGAATTGAGCCATTGCATCGGAATCATCGCCTCGGCAGCCGAATCCATGCCGATTCCGCAACGCCAGGAATCGCTCGGCTTGCTCTGTCAGCGCGCCAATGATGTTTGTGGGCGTTTTCGCCCCGGTTTGCTGGCGCGCCCGCTGCCGACTCCCAGCGAATTGCATGCCAGGGCGTTCGGCCTGATCGAATCCCTTCTTGGCCTTTCCAGCCAGTTGCGGGCGCTCTACGACAATATGCGGCATCGCAAGCTCCTGGCCCGGCAGGCGGCCGGGGCGGTCGAGTTGTGCAATTTTTCCCTGGTGGTGCTTGGCGAAACCTATCTCCTGAGCACCCTGCTCGGAGCGGCGGCTCCGTTCGGTTTGTGGCAGCGCATCCATGATGCCTGGATTTCCTCCGGTCAGTACGAACGCCTGAAAGACGACTCGGTCGAACCACAGCCGTCGAAGGTCAATCTGCTCTACAAGCGCCTGCTGACCATGTCGGTGAGTCAGACGGAGAGTCTGACGACACGTGAGCAGCAATGGCTGTTCGACTACCTGGAGACCATCGGTGGCGATCTGGTGCTGGCGCCCGTTCCCCTTCCGCACGATACATCGAGCTATTGGTTCGATCCGAACCAGGACATGTCCCCCGTGGCCTGTGTGCGGCGGTTGCCGGAAAAGGGGTGCGAGGCCGTCTTTTTCAGCATGCAGGAAATCGTTCACCGGATCGGCGTGCAGATTCTCTGGCTTGAAAAGGGGTTGCTCGATCTCGACGTGAGCGCGCGCAAGAGCGGCGACAGCGAAATTCTCGAAGTGGGTTCTGCCATTTTGCCCCTGGGGTTGACCCCGGTCGAAATCCTTTCCCTGCTGCGTCGGCTGCGCGAGCAATGGTCGACAGCTCCCGAACGCACCGAGACGCGCATCCGCCAACATTACACGGTACAGGTCTGCGTCGGTCTGAAAAACGTGTGGGCAATGGGGCGTAACGCCCCGGTTGCGGCAGACGAATGGACCGTCTACAACGAGAGTCCCGGCGGCTATGCCATCTTGTGCGTTGGAGGCGTGCACCGCAGCCTCTCGGCGGGAGCGGTCGTCGCCTTGCGACGCGAAGCGTCGCAGGAATGGACTGTTTGCATGATTCGTTGGGTGCGAACCGATACTCCGCAACAGATCGAACTGGGTTTGCAGGCGCTCGGGCGGGGTTATACTCCGGTGTTGATCTGCTTCCGTGGCAACGATGCGCTGGCCCCGGCCCTGATGATGCAGCGGGGCAAGGGGGCCCATGAGCACCGCGCCCTCGTGACCGAGGCGGGCACCTACGTCTCGAACCAGTTCGTGATGATGCACGAGGCTGCCGGAAACCTGTATCTCGCCCAGGGTTCGGCGTTCGGACTCGACATGCAGACGGCCACCATCGAGATTTTCCAGTTCGAGGTCGATCCTTACGCCAAGTGATCGCGGTTGGAAACCAACGCGGCCAGGGTCTCGTTACCGAAGCGCAATCCGTCTTCCAGGCGATGCACGATGCTGCCATTATCTTCCCCGCCTGGCGCCCCAATGGCGAGCTTCCATGCCTTGACATCGAGCGCGAAGCGGCGGACGACTTCGGCCAGCGGAATTTGCGACGGCGCGCGAACGAGCACCCAGTCTCCCTCATCGGTACGGCTCACCCATCCGGCTTCGGCCAGCTTGCCGAGCACATCTTCGGCGTGATGCTCGGACAAGGGCGCCTGTTCGCGCAATGCCTCGAAACTGATCGTGCAACCATCGCTTTGGGCGCGGGCCAGTTGCGTCAGTATCGTCACCGCCGCCCATGCTTCGCAGCCGGGGAAAGGCGTCACGACCCGTCGGCGTTCGGCGAAAACGGGCAAGGTTGCGGTCATCAGCGCCCCGAGCAGCACCACGATCCAGGACGAATACAGCCAGATCAGAAAAATCGGCAATACCGCAAACGTGCCGTACACCAGTGTATAGGTGGGGAACCGGGCGAGGAAAAGCCCGAAAGCGCGCTGCATCAGGAAGAACACCACCGCCGCCGCCAGCCCCCCGGCCAGCGCATGCGTAAAACGTACCTTATGGTTCGGCACGGCGTAATACAGGAAGACGAACAGCACGCTCAACAGGAGCGGCGCCAACAGCCGGGCGGAATAGGGGCCAAGCCAGACCATGTCCGGCGACCACTGCATCGACAGGCTGACCAGGTAGCCCGTGGCGGCAATGCTGCCGCCGAGAATGGGCGGCCCGAGCGTGAGCACGAACCAATAGACGGTGATACGCAACAGCAGCGGGCGTGGCTGTCGCACCCCCCAGATACTGTTGAACACCTGTTCGATGGTTGCCAGCAGCATCAGTGAAGTCACCGCCAGCATGGCGACGCCGATCAGGGTCAACTGTCTCGCCTTTTCGGAGAATTCCAGCGCGTAAGCCGAGATGGCCTTGTCCGGGAGCATCTCTTCCAGAAAGGTTCGCAGAGAAGCTTCGAGATCCCCCATCCCCGGCAGTTGTCCGAAAGCCATGAACGTTACGGTGACGAGCGGCACCAGGGCGAGCAGGGTGGTATAGGTCAGACTTCCGGCAACCTGCAAACAGTGGGTTGCCAGAAAACGTTCATGGAGAAGCACGACGAAATCGCGTAGCGAATGATGGATTGTCCGCGCGGACATGTCTGGATACCGACTCGGATAGAATGTCGCGATTCTATAGGCTTCAAGGAAACCCATGCAGGCAAACGGTTTTTTTTTATCGGGACGGGCGTGCGAGTTGCCCCGCATGGTGCGGCAATGACTCCCCGCGCCTGGGGTCGATTGGAGTGCGTGGCCTTGTTGGCCCTCATCGCGCTCTGCTTGCTCTGGGAGGGCTGGCTTGCTCCACTGCGTCCGGGTGGATCATGGCTGATACTCAAGAGCTTGCCGCTCCTGCCCGCCGTGCCGGGAGTTTTGCGTGGGCGGCGCTATACCAGCCAATGGCTGTCGCTGGTGGCGCTGCTGTATTTCCTCGAAGGGGCCTGGCGTTTCAGCGACCCTGGGCTCATGGGCCTACTGGCGCGCGTGGAAATTGCGCTGGCGCTCGTGCTGTACGTGGCTGCTGTGGGCCACGCGCGCGCGACGGCGCCATCGCGGCAAAACCCCCAGGAGAAAACCGGGGAAGTCCCCTGAAAGTCGGCTCAGTCGACTTTTTCAGGGGGTAATGGCGGGAGGCAGGCTGCGCCGAACCCGAATACGGTGAGGGTTTTTTTGCGTTTCAGGTATGGCTCGAATTCACGCACCTTGCAGTCCGCCGCTCGAGCTGCTGCGTCAAGATGATTGTTTTCCGCAAGCAGCAGGAAGGATGATTGCTGCGCCCGTTTCTGCTCCACTTCCGTCTGGTTGAGGATGGGAATCGTGCGTTTGGCGTAATAAATGGAACGCCCGTCCAGGGCGACGTAGCCATACACCGGCGCATCGCGCTCCTCCGCGATCCATTGCTCGAACTGCAACAATCCTGTGTAGCGATAGTCGAATACACGCGCCTCGCCCACGGCGTAGTAGCTCGCGTAGCCGAGTGGCATGAGCAAGCCGAGCGCAGGCAGCAAGCGTCTCCACGCGGGGCGAACCGTCTCCATCAACTCGCCCAGATGTTTGCCGACAAGCAGCGCGATCAGCGGATAAATCGGCAGCATGTATTTAGGATGCTTGTCGCTGAATACGGTGAAGATCAGCAGCGGCACGGCGATGGCGATGATCAGCGCAGTCAGTCGGGTGTCGCTTTTCCAGCGCCGCCAGGTCGCCAGCGGCGCAACCAGTATCAACAGGCTGGCGGGCAGGAAATCGGACAGTATCCACCCGAGGTAGCTGGGTAGCGGACTCGAGGCCGTACCGTATATCTTATTGAGCATGTCGCGCTGCACCGTAACTTGCCAGATATCGAAGCCCATCTGCAGGCTGACTGCCAGAAACCACGAACTGCCCACCAGCAGCAGTATTGCCCAGCCCACCGGGTCGCGCAGCGCCTGCCAGACTCGCGTTTCCCGATAGGCAAGCGCGTAGACCAGCAGCGGCAACGTGACGAACAGCAGCGCCAGCGGCCCCTTGGTGAGCACAGCAAGGCCGAGCAGAAAATAACTCAACAGTATCCAGCGACGCCCCACCTGCTCCTCTATGAAATGCAGAGCGGCCAGCAGCGCGCCGAAGCACAAGGCGGCCAGCAGCATTTCGATTTCGACGCGACGGGCAAACTTCGCGAAAGTGGCGTTGGCAATAAGCAATTGGGCGGTAAACAGCGCCGCCCACGGGCCGAAGCGTCGCAGCGCGTAGCGGTAGGCGGCAAACACCACGGCGCTGGCCGCCAACGCCAGCGGCAAACGCACCGTCAATTCGCCGACTTTGCCAAACAGATGTGATGTGGCGGTGGCAAGCCAGTAAAGCAGCGGCGGCTTTGTAAGATACAGTTCGCCGTTGAGGCGCGGCAGCAGCCAGTCGCCGGTGGCAAACATAGCCTGGGTGGGGACGGCGCGACGCGCTTCATTAAGGGAAAGCAGGGCAATATCGCCCAGACCCCAGAAGAAACAGACGAAACCGATTAGCAGGGTCAGCCATAGTAACCGCCGGTGCGGCCCTTGCTCGCACGCGGTCATTGCCGCGCTGCCTTCGGGCTGGCCACAATCGTGGATAGGACAAAGATGAGTCTTCTCGCCATCTCAAACGCGCTCAAGGGCAGCGCGCTTGCTGCGGCGGATCAGCACCAGGTTGCGGGCATAGATCAGCGTGCCGGGCAGTTGTCCGAGGATGATAACCGGTTCGGCGCGGTGGATGCCATATGCCAGCACGATCAGCCCGCCAATGAGGCTCAGATACCAGAAACTCACCGGGATGACACTTTTCTGTTGCCGTTCGCTATGTATCCACTGCACCAGGAAACGCATCATGAACATGGTCTGCCCCAGCAGGCCGACAGCCAGCCAGATGAGATCCACGGTATTCATTCCGTTGAAATAGGTCTGCCATTTGGTCAGCAGATAGCCGAGATAGTAGCCGAAGCCGTGATCCATCTATTCCTCACTGACGACAGGATGTTTTGCGCGACGCAGCAGCCAGAAAACGCCGATCAGATCCACAATGCCGGCAGCCAGTCGGTCGAGTGTGCCGTAATTCGAGGCGCCGCGCTGACGTGAGCGATGATTGACCGGCACCGAAACAACACGCCAACCGCTACGCTGTACCAAGGCGGGCAGGAAGCGATGCATGTGATCGAAATAGGGCAGATCGAGGGAGACGTCCCGGCGAAACAGCTTGAGCCCGCATCCCGTATCCGGCGTGCTGTCGCGCAGGATGCGCGAGCGGACGCCGTTGGCGATCACGGAGGAAATGCGCTTGATCCAGACATCGCGCCGCATATGCCGCCGGTTGCCGCCCGCGAGCGCAACGTTTTCCGTCAGCGCGGCAATCAGCTTCGGGATATCGGCAGGATCGTTCTGGCCGTCGCCATCCAGCGTCGCGATCCAATCTCCGCGCGCCGTCCTCACCCCGCTACGCACGGCGGTGCTTTGACCACAACTGTGGGCATGCCGGATCACGCGGAGTTCGGAATACTCGGATTTCAAGGCATGCAACTCCGGCCCCGTGCCGTCTGTGCTGCCATCGTTGACATAGATGACTTCATAGTCCATCAAGCCCGTCAGCGCCGCGCGAATTTCTTCCAGCAGTGGTCGGATATTGCCAGCTTCGTTGCGCACGGGAATGACAACGGAAAGATAACGAATCGGAACTGCTTGAGCGGAGACGTGTGTTGTTTCAGCATTCATGCCGTATGCAAAAGCCGACAACATGCCAGACACAACCGGCAAGCGGCCTTATATAAAAGTTGCGCGAATCGGTGCGCCCCATACAGTTTTTTATACCTAATTTATCATTATCGTCTGGATATACGGGTTTGACAAGAAGGTTCTGTCACCGTGTCACCGGTGACAGCGAGCATGTCGTTGCGGTCGTGATGTGCATTGCATGGAGGTTATCAGACGGCAATCAACCGCTTCGGCCACAGCCGCCCGTCTTCTTTCCACTGTCCAAGCCCCAGGAAACCGTCCGGGCCGTACAGCCGGACACAATTTCCAGAGGCGTCTTCCCGCCTCGGCGGATAAAGCGGTTGGCCCTGCAAAACCAGCCGCGCGTCTGCACTTTCGAGTTCGAGTTTTGGGAAGTCCTTCAACAGCGTGTCGACCGGGGCAAGCAGGGCATC
>Ga0099364_10012417_pt1 | contig 11488 bp, 7 predicted proteins | sample TergutTh196P3_FD_73070 | JGI IMG/M metagenome (GOLD analysis project Ga0099364, IMG submission 73070) | Microcerotermes parvus P3 segment gut microbial communities from Pointe-Noire, Republic of the Congo - Th196 P3 | ecosystem: Host-associated > Arthropoda: Insects > Digestive system > Gut ...
CTTGTTGTTTTCGGTTTTTGACGAGGCTAATGAGAGGGGTAACGTAGCCAGGTCTAGTGCTGTTGCTGATGCTATTAATATTTGGATGGAAATAAGGATGAGGTCGGAGTCCACGTTTTCTGTCGATGGTGTTTGGGGTGGTATGGCTGGCATCATTTCCACGGCTGGGATGAGTTCATCGTTTGTGGATATGGAGTTAACGAAGGCTAAGCAACAAGGCACTTATTTCTATCGGGAAGCGGCAGTTTATGATGTGCGTCCGGATTCATTTTCAAAGGAAAAATTCACCGTGTATCCCGGTGATGGTGGTGTTCCTGCTTTCATTACAGATGACCCATCTCCTGAGGTTATTCAGAATATCAATGCTTTGGGTATGTCTGTAGAGCAGTTTATCGCAGAAAAAGAAGCGTTAATGCTCACGCCTCCAGTGTCATTAAAACATTTTTATGAAGAAGATATTGACGCTGGCTTACAAAAACTTTCAGGCGTTACCCGCATTGGTTCATCCCTTTTCATTTCAAATAAAAAATATATTCGTGACATGTTTGATAATACCCTTAGATATCCAACCAAGCTTATTTTACCCCAGGGAATTCCTAATCTGGGTATTTATGATACATTGCTACCTGAGGAATTGGTTGATGAAGATATGCTTAATGAGCACTATAATGGCGAGCCTTGTTATCTTGCTATAGACTTATCTAGGGTTAATGATACCACGGGGTTTTCTGCCATCTTTTTCCATGAGGAAGAGAGAAAGATTATGCCTGTTTTAGTTACGCCTATTTATTTAGATCGGTTTATTCATGGTAACGAGATTGATCAGTCTAAGGTGATGGGTTTGATTACTCATTTGTATCGTTTGGGTGTAAATATAAGAAAGATTACTGCTGACGGTTATTCGAGTGATTATATCATACAAAAATGTAAGACATTGCTTGATAATGACAGGGTGGATCGTTTTTCTGTTGATAAGACCCCGTCTGCGTGGATTGTAATGTTAAATTTCATGAAGTTAAATATGTATAGGTTTTACCCTATTCCACGCTTGCAGTATGAGTTGGAGAATCTTATTTATGATCCTGTGGCTGGCAAGGTGGATCACCCTGTTAATTCCGATCCGACAAATCCAGTATATTTTTCGGATATTTCCACCACTCTAGCGGCATCTTCATTTCAATTGTCGGTACATGAAAATCTGTCTTATGAGGATTTGATGGTTACTTCGGAAATTGAAAAGGCAAGAAAGGCTATGAATACAGGCAATGAAGATGAGGAGGATTTTTATAGTGATCTTGATGGTGGTGAAGATTTTTATTCTGATTTGACTAGAGATTTGGATAAGGATGATTTGGATCCTTATGATGAGATGATGAAGGCGATTATGCCGTAGTTATCCAGACTTGTTTTCTAGTTTCCCTGTGGTAATTTAAGTATCCAGTTTGTTTGGCATCTTTTTGGATATTAAGTCGTATAGTACTCAGGGGGAATTTATGGGTGATACTAAGGTACGTGTGGTGTGGAATGGTAAAGTAAGACATGGCAGTCCGACGGTCTTGGGTTGTGTGGATACTACTATTTCGAGTATTTTGCAGGTGTTGGAGGATTTGGGAAAGAATCCAGACGAGTTTAATGATATGATTGTGGAAGCTAAGGCGAAGCCGGATCGTCCTGTCCCATGTATTTTATGGACTAAGGGATCGGCTGTCGGTGAGATTTTTTATCATTTAAAGAGTAAGGGACTTTGTAAGGAGGTTCCTGTTCGTTCTTAGGAGTTAATATGAGCGATGATATGTTTGATGGTAACGGTGAAGACTCAACGGATAAAACTATATGGTTTGACGAAGGAGAGTGTCCGGATTGTGGCGAGCCTCTGGAATTCTGTGATTCTTGCGACGAATGTGGTTGGGTCGAGGATGATGTAGATGAGGATGAGGAGGATGAGGAGGATGAGCATGAATAGTTTCCTAGGCTATGCTAATTATCTATGGAGAGGTGTGGATCCAACTCGGAGTAAGCCGTTGGATGACGAAACAGCTAAAAGGTTTTTAGCCAATGCGGTTAACAAGGCTATTTTTGAGTTTGATATTAAAGAGGATGTTTTAACTCGGTATAGGAATGGTGAGATTGACGAGTGGGATGCCGCACGGTTACTCGAAGATGAGGCTGGCTTGTCTACGAAGGAAGCCAGGAAACATGTAACTCTATCTCGAACATTTTCAAAGCTTGAGAGAGATATTGAGGAATCCGAACGCAAGCGTAAGAAGTCTAAATATCACGGTGCTGGTGTTAATAATACTTTTGACGAATCTCCTACTGGTGTTGGTTCTGTTGGCGGTATGAGTGTAGTGGCAGCTAGTTTGTTACAAGGCGAGAAACTCAAGGATCATCCATCGGTTCGTTATTTATCGGTGGTTAATTTTCAAGAGCCAGAGAATCAGCATTATTTAAAGTGTTCTCTGTCTGGTTCTTTGGATACTTTCCTGCTTCAGAATTATCTTACTGGTTTGGGTCAGCCTAATCCAATTACTAATATAAAGGATGTGGGTGATAGTGGGCGTGTTGTATTGCTGTTTGATTCTGAGTCTGGTCATTCTACTGAGGTGGATTTGGGAGAAACTTTGGAAACTGGTTATGTGGTGCAATCTCTTAACGATGAGCTGGGTTTGTTTCCTGAGGGTACCGTAGTTGGTGATTTGATCGATCTAGATATTGTACAGAAGATTGTAAGGTCTCAGGGTGAGAGGGATCGTGTTAGTGATATTGAGAGAGTGATTAACACTGGGTATAAGGGCCGTAATGACGAGGGTTATGGTGTTCTGAGTGGTTTTAAAGAAAGAGTTGTTTCAAGTATTTCCATATCCCCAGCATATTGGATTAGTCCTGATGGAGAAATTTTATCTAGTGTATCTACTCACATTAGAGCTGTTTGCGATAATCCTAAGGCGTTTGGCTTAACTGAGGAATATTTGAAAAAGGCTTTTGCTAAATATAAGGAACCTTGGAGTAGTGAAGGTAAAGCACGGCATGAGATTATGAATTCTCTGCTTTTAAAGGGTTGGATACGGATAAGATATACACCCCGTAATGATAGGTATTCTATCGAGTTAAACAATTTGTCTGGGTCTAATAAAGGATTTTTATGGGATTGGGCGAGTGCTTTAGTGGAAGCGAATATATCAAAGAATTATTCAGAGGTTTATATTGTTGAGCTGGATAAAAATAATAATGAGGTATTAGGTTCTATTGAAGAGCTCGTATCTTATCGGTTGTTTAGCAGTGTGGGTGTTGTAGAAGGTACACTCATCCCGATAAAGTCTGTTTTCGAGTTCGGGTCAAGAAAGTAATCGTATAGAGGTGTTATGTCTGAAGTATTAAGTCCGGATGAAATAGATCAATTACTCACCGCAGTAGAAACAGTAAATGGTGCAGGAGTATTCGATCATACACTAGAAAATTTTAGACCAGCGGTACCTGGTAGAAGAATAAAGATTTATGACTTCAAACGACCTGACAAGTTCTCCAAGGAAAATGTACGCACTCTCTCTATGATATTCGATAATTTCTCAAGGCTTACAACTACCAATCATTCTGCACAGCTTCGTTCCATGGTGCATATTCACGTTGCGTCTGTAGATCAGCTTACATACGAAGAATTTATCCGTTCCGTTCCCACTCCTACAACACTTGCTATTTTTAATATGGATCCTCTTAATGGCAATGCAATTTTAGAATTAGACCCAGCAATATCAGTTAAGATTATTAATCACTTGTTTGGCTGTCCCATCGGTTTCAAAGAACCTCAACACGAGTTAACACATATCGATGAAGCGGTTATGGAGTGTGTTGTGTTTTCTATGTTCCCAGATTTAAAGGTGTCTTTTGAAAATATAGTTTCGCTTGTTCCCAGAATACAAGATATTGTTACAAATCCCCAGTTTGCACAAGTAGTACCTTGGACAGAAATGGTGGTTCTAATAACTTTGGAAGTAAAAATTGGAAATGTAGAGGGGATGATTAACTTCTGCTTTCCTTATAGCACTATTGAGTCTATAGTTCCAAAGTTAACATTTCAAGATTTATTTTTCTCCGAGAAGGAAAAACAGTCTACTGCACGAGTATCCGAGGAAATATTAGAGTCTACCCATCTTGATTTAACTATTGAGGTTGGTAAGGGCGATGTTTCCTTTGGGAACGTTTTGTCTATGAAGGTTGGGGATACATTTAAGCTATCAAAAGAGATTAAAGATAACTTCACTCTGAAGGTTGGCGGTGTTGATAAATTTAGTTGTAAATTCGTAGGCAGCAAATATACAGCCGTTGAGGTAGTTGAATCTTTAGATAAGGTTAAGGAGATTATTTATTTATGAGTAAAGATAAAACTGAGGTTAATTCTATCGAGTTCCCAAAACTTTCACCTAATTCAATGTCTCAGGAGGCTAGTAATATTGGTCTTTTAACTGATGTGAATATGGAGATGTCTGTAGAATTAGGTCGTACCCATAAACTAATCAAGGAAATTTTAAGCATAGGTGAAGGCACTATTATCGAGCTTGATAAGCTGGCTGGCGAGCCTGTGGATGTTCTGGTTAATCATAAATTGATTGCCAAGGGTGAGGTTGTGGTTATTGATGAGAACTTTGGGGTGCGTATAACGGAAATAATGAAGCCAGAAGGTATTTTTGCAGATGCTTAGAAGGTTCTTTTTCCGTAAGCCAATAAGACCCTTTGACAGATTGTATAAAGGTTTGACACCTAAAGACTTTATTACGTTGTTTAGTAATGAATACGCTTGTGTGATTGTTTTTATTTTATCATTCTGCTCCAAGCGGTATGTAAACAATGTATTAAAATTATTAGATATTCGGGATAAAGAAATACCTTATGAAGAAAGGGTGTCCAGGTTTATTAGGAATACTTTATCATCGGATTATACCCCACTTTTAAGTACAAGTATGTTTGGTTGTGTTGAGAATGCTGTTCATAGGAAGTTGGGGGAGAACAAGTTTGCATGGTTTACTAAGGGATTCAGTAAATCTGTTAAGTTTAAACATCCCAAAGAGGCAGTATGCAAGGTCAGCGAATAATTACGGATAAACAGTTTGTACATCCTCTTTTTGAGTATATTATAGATTTATATTCTGCTCTAAATGATAATGTTAGAAGTGGTATTGCTGTCATGTATCCTATGGTTTTAACTCCATTGTTGACAGCTCTACCAGATAAGATAACACCTGTTTTTTTCTCTCAAAAATCACATAAGGAGTTATTACAAAAGTCTGTTCTAATTAGTACAGTTAAAGATGTGGTAGTGGTTTGTTTCTCTGGCGGTAAGGATTCTACGGCTCTGGCTATGAAATTAAAAGAGGAAGGAAAGCAGGTTTATCTGTATTTTCTTAAGGGTATAAACAAATCTTACCCTGATGAGTATAAAAGAGCGGAGAAAGTTGCTTCAATTCTTGGTTTACCTTTATACGTTGATGAGATAAAACTTTCTGGTAAAAGTGCATTTAAAGAAAATCCTATGAAGAATCAGGTTGTGGCTACGTTTGCGTTAAATTACGCTATATCCCATGGTTTGGGAGCAACTATTGCTTTTGGGGATTTCACTGATGATACGGCTGATAAAGCGGCTTGGGATAGGAATTGGAGTGATACGGTTGAGATGTGGGATGCCTATCGTTCTGTAGTTTCATCTATAATTCCCGGTTTCCAGTTGCTTACCCCATTTAAGAATTATACAGAAACACTTGCTATCGTGTCTAAGAATCAAGAGATTTTAGAAAATGTGCAGGGTTGTTTGGCTCCGATGCGTTTTAGAGAGCATTGGCGAGAACAGAATATAAAGAAGTATGGAAATGTTTTGTTACCCAATCGGTGCGGTAGCTGTTGGAAGTGTTGTGTTGAATATATTTATTTGGTGGATCATGTTTTTGATTTTGCACAGTTAGATTACTCAAATGAATTTTATTTCCATTGTTTTAGAGTGTTAAAAAGTAAATTGTCTACAGAACATCCTTATGCTCAGCCTACAGATTCGGCGTTGGGTTTGTATGAGATTTATTTCCCAGGGTTTATACCTATTAGGAAGCATTGGCCTGAGAGGGTGGATTTTCTGATTTCAAAACTAGCACCTTAATTGCTTTATATAACATTATGGATCTTGTTTTATCCCGATCATCTACTGATACAGTAACGCCTAGTTTATTTGAAGAAGACGTTTCACCTGAACAGAAAGAGGAAACTCCTGTATCAAAACCTGTTACTCAACCTAAACCTAAGCAGGAAGTAAAACAAGAGCCTAAGCAAGAAACAAAGCCAGCACCTAAACCTCAACAAAAACAACAGACTACTGAATCCCCCGGTTCAAGAAAATCAAATCAAGAATATAAACATGAAGGTTCTGTCGAAGGTTTAAGACAAAAGTATGTCGATACTTCTCAGGGCATTGATGGTTTTGATGATTCTATTTACCTGCCCAATGGTGAGGAAGTAGACGGAACGTGGCGGTTGGTAGATGCTTTTTCTGTCTCACCTTCTCACGATCCTTTTTCGTTTCATTCTACAAAGGGTTTTCCACGAGCCGAGGGTGGTGGTTCAGCTAATACAAGAGATTACTCAAATGAGCCTGAAGCACAAAAGCAGGTTATTGAGCTGGCTGGAGATTTTGATGGACGGGCTTTGGGATTTGATTCTGCTGTGGTTGTTACGAAGGATGGTGTGGTGGTTTCTGGGAACAATCGGACGATGAGCTCTCAGTTAGCGGCACGTAAGGGAACAGATAAGAAGTATATTGAAGCGTTAATGAAGCGGTGTCGGTCTTTTGGTTTTACTCAGGAGCAAGTTCAGGCGTTTGAGCATCCTAGGGTGGTATTTGAGATAGATTCGAATGATTATTCACCTGAACATTTTGACAAATATAATCAGTCTGATAAAAAAGAGCAGACTGAGGAAGCAAGGATTGTAAAGTTTTCTAAAACGGTTAAGCCTCAGGTTCTCCGGGGCATGGCGGATATTTTTAATAAGGATTTCAGCTGGGGTACTCCATCTCATTGTGAAGAATTGATGTCTTATTTTATTAAGCATGGTGTTATTAGTCAGGCTGAGATGCCGAAGTATTTTGATGGGAATAAAATTTCTGCTTATGGCAAGCAATTTATAACTGAATATATTTTAGGTGGCGTTCTTAACGAGTCGGTGGTCAGAGCTTTGTATGGCGAGGGTATGGGAAACATTAAGACTGCTGTGTTGGGTTCTGCCGAGTTATTGTTAGAAAATTGGTCAAATGGAAGTTATGCGGTTATTGATGAGTTAAACAAAGCTGTTTCATATGCAATTTCATTTGTTAGTGATTTGAATAAAGAAAAGTTCTCTGTTCCTAAGCCTGATAAAGATGCTGATAAATTAGCACATAATATGAAGTATTTTAATCAATGGGCTAGCCAGGGTGATTTGTTGGAGGAACGTGATCCTGTTGTATTGAAGCTGGCTGGTGCGTTGGTTTATTCTGTGCCGTTGTTTAAGGAGTATTTGACTAAGCTTAATCAAGCTACGGCATCTGCGGCTAGAGCTGAGAGAGAAGAAAAGGAGTCTGGTAACGCTGGTTTGTTTGGTGGTGACGAGGTTGGTTCGGTTGATAGATCTGATTTATTGCAGAAGGCTGTAGCATCGTGGAATCGAAAAGCAGGTATTAAGAGAAATATTTTTAGTTCAGTGGTTATGAGGGGTATTCTTTCCAGTCCACAGGCTTTGGATGAGGAGTCTCAGCAAATTCACACTAAGTTAGAGTCTTTGGCTGTTCCAATGGATGTGGTTGAGTTTACAAGAGAAAATTATAATAAGTTGTTCCCTAGGGGCGTTGTAGACACTCCTATGGGAATAGTAAAAATGGGAGCTCACCAGTTTGAGAAATTACTGGGTGGGTATGGTAAGCAAGATAGACGATATTTATTGGGGGCATCTAAGCAAGTTTTAAACGACCCTGTTTATGTTGTTGAGTCAGATAAGCGTTTATATATAAAGTCCTTTTCTAAGGGTTCGGGGTTTCAAATTGTTATTTCGGCGGTGATTTCAAGGGAAGGTCTGTTTATATCTATTTCAACCCATCAAGATAAGATTAATAGAATCATTAAAAAGATAAAGGATTCTAAAATTATTTATACAAAAAAAGAGGAAGCTTTCGCTTCCTCTGATTGGCTAGCAGACTTCTCTGTTTCCAGAGACGTAGGTGGTAGCCAGACGTCAGGGTCAAAGCCTCTTATAGCCCAGCATTCTCATGCATCCCCTGTACCAATAATCTATCCCATTTTCGAAGGAAAGTCAAGCTCCTATAAAAATAATTTCCCTGTGGAGGATAGTATGATTACGGCTGTTTTATCGGCTAAGAAGAAGTGGTCTGTTAAGGACAATGGTTATACTTTTGAGGTGGTGGATCAGAGGGGTTTATCTCATAGTCAGTATTCTCAGTCTAAGTTTTACTCAAAGGACGAGGCTGATAAAGAGGCTGAGAGACGAAATGAAGAGGAATATTATAAAGACTCTTATGGCTACTATAATTCCAGTTTTATTAAGTCTGATCTACAAGGCAGTATAATGAAGTGGACTGCTCAGGATCAGAGTAATAAACAAGCATATCAAGAGGCTATGAAGCTGTTCCGGGAGAATTTCGGTCGTCATCCAAAGTCTGAGAAGGATGCTAAGATTATATTTAAGACGGCAAAGCAAATGGCTAAGACTGGACAGGTGCTGTCGGATGAAGCTTTTAAGCAGACGGCTCATACGGTGGCGGATGGTACTGGAGGGAATCCTTCGGGGGATGGTCGGCAGTCTGGTCAAAGCGGATCTACAGCTTTCCAAGGGGGGCCGGGGTCATCGGTTCCGGCGGAGGATCCTGTTAGTTTGTTTAAGGCGATTAGGGCTTTGTATAAGGGCGGTCAGATTTCCAAGGATCAATTGAACAAAGCGTTTCAGATGGTAGCGGCTGGTTTATCTAGGGTTACTTCCAGTGGCATACCTATCCATCCAGGTGGAGTTTATTTCTACCCTGATTTAAATGATATCGAGAGATTGTATCCTCAGGAGTGGGTGGAGGTTTCTGCTCAGTTCGGAGGAGATATAAAAACTCTGTTTAGGAAAGTAACTGAGAATGGTAGTAATGGTTCAGATTTAGAGAATTTGGTTGCTGAAATGATCTCTGGTTATTATCATTGGCATGGAACGGCAGAGGAAAGACCTATAAGATCGTCTAGGGTTACTTCAGCAAGAGAGGGGGATCGCAGTAAACTTCCTTACGTAGGGCAGAAAATATGTGTCAGAGGAGAATTTGGGGTTATTAAGAGGGTAGAGGGTAATAAGTTACTTGTGGAGTATGAGGATGGGACTTCTGGCGTTATTAATACCCTATCTACAAGCGGTATAACTTATTTTGACGACTCTATTACTTCCGGCAAGAGTTATGATGAGATATATGAGATGGCTTTACAAGGTGTTTCTGAGGGTGAGCTTGTTAAGGCTATTTTAGAGGTTGATCCTAGTTTTGGTATGAATGATGCTATGGCTGAGGCTTCTAAGTTATACCGTTTAGCAAAGAAGGAACGTGAGTCGGTTACTTCCAGTGCTGGTGTCGGTAGTGCTTTATGGAATTTACAGAGAAGGGGTATGACCTCTGAATTACTTGAGGCTCAGGAGGAGTTTGACGAGGATCTCTTAGGTGTTGTGGATGAGTATATTGAAGAAGGATTGACCTCTGCTGATGCTGTTCATGCTTTGGTTATGGATACTGGTGTTTCAGAAAGGTATGCACGAGAGGTTGTTGGTTATTGTTTTAGCATAAATTCATCCCACTCTAGGGTCACTTCCAGCATGAATGAGATATACCACCCAATCCTATATTCTTTAGTGAAAGATGCTAATGCACGTAATTATAATGATCAGGGGTACGATTCTCCGCAGCAAAAGAAAGAGGCTTTTATTAATGAGGCTGTGATAAAAGGGGTACCATTGGATGTGGCACAGGAAGCCGCAGATAAGTATATTTATTCCAGCCATTGGGGTGCTGCTCATGGTTTGTATCCTGAAGATGAGGCTTTTAATAAAGCTATTTATGAAAGAGATTTAGATGCACTTCGTAAGTTGGGTTATAAAGATGTTGAAGATATTTTAAGGCGAATGACGGCTCATGATGATAATCCTTATATTCCTAGAGGGGTTACTTCCAGCAAGTTTGAGAATCATTCGGATGATTCAGATTTGGATTGTTTGGTCGAGGCAGATAAAAGACACGCTATTGATAAAGCTCATTCGGGTAAAAACCCCGGTGTACGTTTCGACCCCCTAGGCAACAAGCGAACAGTCATAGCAGGTTTCCAGATCGGTTCAAGGGTTGTCTACACGCCGTACAAACTTCCTTCTGATGTCCCTGCCTTCGTTGCCAATAAAGAGGCTCTTTACAGCGGTCAGGAAGGGGTGATTAAGAAAATCAAAAGTGGACTCTATGGTGTGGAAATGCCGGATGGTGAGTCTGTAGATGCTTATGGTGATGAGCTTAGTCCTATCACGTCAGAGGAAGAGATTCTATCAGCACGTGGAGCTATTCATGAACCTATGCGTGATCATGTAAGGGACTTCATGGCAAATATCCCATCATTGCGTAAAGTTCCCACTAATCCTAAGGATTTGTATAGGGAGAATTTAGCACCGGATCATGTGTGTTATTTGTGGTGTGAAACATTATCTAATGGCAAGCCTTATACGGTCGAGTTTCACACATCTCCAGGTGAGTCTTTTGCTGATGTTTATGTGATTAGAGATTTTGACAGTCATTCGTTGGAGAATGGTGGTTTTCATATTGAGGATATGGAGGATTGGAATCTGTCTGAGGTTGACCATGTGGAAGGGTTGATAACGAAGGAGTTAGCATCTACGGGTGAGGAGGCTACTTTCGATAAGAGTAAGCAACCGGATCAGATTAATAAGCGGGATTATCAATATGCTCCGTTTGGGGGTGGTGGTCAGTATAGGCAGGGTGATTTGTTTGCTAGTGGTCGGTCTGTGGTTTCTTCATCTTTTAATGTGGGGGATATAGTTGTTTATAAAGGTCAGCTTGGTACGGTATTTGGTGTGGATCCAGGTGACAATGGTGATACGCTATTCCTTTTAATGAGGGATGGTTCTGTTCCTGTGATAAAGGATTTCGAGTGTTCTAAGGCTGGTTCAAATGTAAAACGCTCATTTATGTCGTCCAGTCGGTCTATGGTCAGTTCAGGTGTTCAGCGTATGCGTTTGGGTCTGAAACCTTTTACTGAGCTTGTGGAGAGAAAAATCCCTGCTGGTAATCCTTTAACGAGGGAAGAAGATGACATGGGTGTGTACTGGCGTTTGGCTGATGGTACGGTAATGGCTCAGTGGGATAAAGGTACTCGTGAGGGGTTTATTGCCGATAGTACGGGGGGAGTTACAGCATCCTTCGATCAATGGTCAAACAAGGTAC
>Ga0099364_10012418_pt1 | contig 11488 bp, 7 predicted proteins | sample TergutTh196P3_FD_73070 | JGI IMG/M metagenome (GOLD analysis project Ga0099364, IMG submission 73070) | Microcerotermes parvus P3 segment gut microbial communities from Pointe-Noire, Republic of the Congo - Th196 P3 | ecosystem: Host-associated > Arthropoda: Insects > Digestive system > Gut ...
CACCTCAGCAAGCACCACAGGCGGTACAAACTTGGGTTCAGCCAATGGTGCACAAACCAACACTTTTACACCGCCTGCAACCACAGTAAACACCGACGGCATATACTACTACGCTGTGGCAACCGACGGTTGTGGGAGTATGACTGCAACCAATAATACCAGTGGAAAACATATCATTGGTCCAGTTTGTCCTGCAAGCACCAATTTAGATGCTAATAGATGCACCGGCAATGGAGCCACATTCACGGCGGGCATTGGCACGCAGTTTTTCAAAACAAACACCGTTTGGACTATTTCCGGCAATGGAATTTCTCAGGAATGGTCTGATGTGGTGTTGACCTCTACTTGTGGAAAAACGGATTTTGCGGGTGGTGCTAACCCTAATTTTAATACGGATTGTCGTGGCAATCGAACTACAGAACTTAACGAAACCCGCCCAACAACAGTCAATCAAGGTGGCAACACTGCGAATTATTTTGGCGATTTCTTTTCATGGTGTGCTGTGGTCAATCATGCAGCCACGCTTTGTCCTTCGCCTTGGCGTGTGCCTACTTGTCAGGATTTTATTGAATTGGACATTGCTCTTGGGGGTAATGGCAGCGAGGTGTATGTCGCTACCGATATTGTCGCCAAATACGTCGGCACTTCCGGCAACGCCGGACAATTTTGGGGAGGTGCTTACGTTGGGTTCTGCGATAATGCAGGGACGGACTATCAGGGGTCGGACGCGGTCTACTGGTCATCCTCAGAGGCTAACACCTCAAATGCTCGTCACCTGTGCTTCGTCACGAATGGCATCGTCGTCCCTCAGGGCGAAGGTAATAAAAATGACGGGTTCGCCCTGCGTTGTGTGCGATAGAGGTGGATGTTGACCCCGTAGGGGTCGGATATTGGTAGAAAATGTGCTACCTACCATCCCAAAAAAACGTCCCGTAGGGACATGATATAAAATCCATGCATTATATTTTGTCCCTACGGGACAATGATGATGGTGGGCTATGGTTTTTCTACCAATATATCGCCCCTACGGGGCGGATCGCCGATTTGATGTCGCCCTTTCAGGGCTCTATTGGATGGTGTCGCCTTGTTCGTAGGGCGTTGCCCATACGTTATTGATTACGCCCTTTCAGGGCGAGAGGCGCAGCGTATTAAATTATGAGGAGCGTAGCGACGAATACGTTATCGCAGGAAATGTCAGAGCGTAGCGGCGACGTATTTCCTGCAAAGAGTTTTTTTGAATACTTTTTTTGCTCTCAAAAAAAGTATTGAGAGTAAATATTCAAAAAAAATTCGTATATTTGCAAAAAATTCACATACCAATGGCTATGAAGTTTACGTTTTATTGGTGCAACATCTGCACAACACACACAGTATTTAAGCAAAATGAAATTTAAGGAAATCATAATACCGATTGAATCATCGTATCAAAAATTCAAGCAAGAATTTTCTGAAGCGATGACCTCTGAAATGCCTCTGCTTAACGAGGTTTTTCAACATATTCAAACATCCCAAGGCAAACAAATTCGACCGGTTTTGATTTTGCTGTCTGCCGGAATTTGTGGTGGTATCACGGCAAAAACGTATCGTAGTGCTGTTGTAGCGGAAATGCTGCATTTGGGAACTTTACTGCACGATGATGTGGTAGATGAGGCTCAAATGCGACGAAATCAACCGTCTGTCAATGCTAAATGGAGTAGCAAAATTGCTATTTTAGTTGGCGATTATCTCTTTGCGGAAATGTTGAAAATCACAACAGAAAACATGGAATACGAAACATGGAAAATTTTGAATTCCGCTATTCAAGAGATTTGCAAAGGTGAACTTATTCAAATGAAAAACACTGCAAACATTGATGTTTCCGAGGATATTTATTACGATATTATCGAAAAAAAAACAGCCTCTCTTTTTGCTGCAGCCTGTGCTTGCGGTGCATTTTCTGCGAATACCCATCAAGAAGATATCTCGACATTTTATCAGATTGGAAAGCATATCGGTATGGCATTTCAAATTAAAGATGATCTCTTAGATCTGTTGCCCAGTGCGGAAACCGGAAAACCAAAAAGCAACGATATTCACGAACAAAAATTCACTTTGCCGTTGATTCATTTCCTGAAAACAGCACCCGAAACCGATAAAAAAATGGCGTTGGATATTATTCAAAATCATTATTTGGATAAGGATAAAGTTCAACAGTTGTCACAGCGAATTTTAGATAGCGAAAGTTTGATTTATACCGAATCTAAAATCGCTGAACATATTGAAAAAGCAACTGTTTTGCTCAGTTCATTTCCGGAAAGTCTCGAAAAAACAACCCTGAAAAATCTCATGGATTTTTCTGCAAATAGAAACCATTAAATTGTAAAAATTATGGCAAAAACAAGCTCTAAACAACCGAAAATTTTTGTGCTCGACACCAATGTGGTTTTGCATGATTACAATTGTATTCACAACTTTCAAGACAACGATATTGTACTGCCGATCGGCGTACTCGAAGAATTGGATAAATTCAAAAAAGGTAACGAACAAATCAACTACAATGCTCGTACTTTTATTCGGATCATTGATGAATTGTCGGGCGATAAATTGTTTAATGATGGAATTTCATTAGGAAAAAGTCTCGGAAATTTGCGTGTAGCACTTGGACAGCCTTATCCCGACGAAATTTCGAAATCGTTTTATGATGATACGCCGGATCATCGCATTTTGGCGATAGCCTATCACGAGGCAAAAGCACATCCGGATCGCTATGTTGCCCTTGTCAGTAAGGATGTAAACCTTCGCATGAAAGCAAAATCATTGGGAATTGCTGCCGAAGATTATCTCAACGACAAGGTGCAGGATATGGAAAGTTTGGACTTGAAAGCCGGTGCTGTAACCGTTGATGTGGCTGATGACAGCATACTTAATCAGTTTTATGCTGATGGAAAAATTCTTGCAAAAACGTTGAAAATTGAACCTGTTGCGAATCAGTTTTTTGTTCTGAAATACGGGAATAGCAGTGCTTTGGCGAGATATGAAGCAAGTTCCGGAAATTTAATGCGTGTCGAAAAACAACGTTGTTACGGGATCGAACCGCGAAATTCAGAACAAACATTTGCGATGGATGCTCTGTTGAATCCTCATGTGCAATTGGTTTCTCTCACCGGTATGGCAGGCACCGGAAAGACGCTGTTGGCGGTGGCTGCAGCACTTCAACAAGAAGTAGATTTTGACCAAATTTTATTGGCACGTCCGGTGATTCCGTTGCAAAATCAAGAAATTGGATTTTTACCGGGAGAGATTAAAGATAAAATCGGACCGTATATGTTGCCGCTTTTCGACAATATCGCGTTTATCAAAAGTCGTTGCAAACCGAACTCAAGAGAAGTGCTGAAAATCGACGAACTGTTACGCACCGAAAAGATGAATATCTCGCCGTTGGCGTACATTCGCGGACGTAGTTTGAGCAATACGTTTTTCATCATTGACGAAGCCCAAAATCTCACGCCACACGAAATCAAAACGATTATCACAAGGGCAGGGGAGAACACTAAAATTATTCTGACCGGAGACATATTCCAAATTGATTCGCCTTACTTGGATCAGCGTTCGAATGGGATTACCTATATGACGGACAAAATGCACGGACAAGAACTTTTTGCTCACGTTAATCTCGTGAAAGGCGAACGAAGTGCGTTGGCGGAATTAGCCGGAAATATCTTATGATTGTAGAAATAGAACGACATTCGGGATTTTGTTTTGGTGTAGTTTCTGCGATTCAGCGAGCCGAAAAAGAATTGCAAAACGACAAGAACTTGTATTGTTTGGGCGATATTGTTCACAACAGTGCCGAAGTCGAACGCCTTGCTAAATGCGGACTTCACGTGATTTCGCATGATGAATTTTCTAAACTGTCCAACTGCAAAGTGCTGATTCGGGCTCATGGCGAACCTCCGGAAATATACGCTATTGCGAAAAAGCAGAACATTACTTTGATTGATGCAACTTGTCCGATTGTACTCAAACTGCAACAAAGCATTCGAGAAGGTTACGAAGAAATGCAAAAAATCGGCGGACAAATTTTGATTTATGGCAAACCCGGACACGCTGAAGTATTAGGATTAGAGGGGCAAACCGAACATCATGCGATGGTGGTTAACGACGAATCCGACTTGCAAGATATTGATTTTTCAAAACCCATTCGCCTCTATTCGCAAACCACCAAAAACAAAGACGATTACGATAAACTACAAAAAGATATTCGCAAACAACTTTCTGAAACTGCTGATTTCATTGCCTTTGACACGATTTGTGGGCAAGTCGCCAATCGTGCAAAAGAACTTTGTGAATTTTGCAAAAAACACCAACTCATTTTGTTTGTGAGCGGAAAAAACAGTTCGAATGGTCAGTATTTATTTGACCTTTGCAAGCAAGCAAACGCCAATACACATTTTATTTCCGACGCATCCGAACTCAAATCCGAATGGTTCAAAACCGTTGATTCTGTAGGGATCTGCGGAGCCACCTCCACACCCATGTGGTTGATGGAGCATATTGCAGAAAGGATTTTTTTGTAATTCGGAGACACAAAAAATTTTTGAATTAACCAAATTTCCTAATAAAAAAAACACGAACTAAAGTTTGTGGTTTTTTTTGGGGGGGTTATTGCAGTTGCTTATTTGCCTTTGATGATAGTTGTTTTGCGTTTTCTGAACTAACGATTTTTTCGCCCGTTTTTGCCTCAATTTCTTTTCGTGTGTTTCCTGCAATTTTTCCGCCTTGCTTTGCAATTTCACGATTTTGTTCGGTTGTTTTTGGTCGTCTCTTTTTAGAAATTTCGGTGGTTGTGGCTTCGGCAAGCATGTTTAATACCAATTCGAGATTGGTCATATTATCTCGCAAACTTTCGGTTTTCAGACCTTTGTGTTGTTTATATTCTTTGGTGGTCATTCCCGACCAAGCGTGGGTGATGATATCCGTCAACACACCAAATTCCTGCCCTTTCTGTATGCCTCGTTGCTCCCACTCATCAGTAAGTTCTTTACGAACTTCTATGCTTTTGAGCCGTTGGTTAATCCAACTTTCGGAATAACCTTTACGATGATAATACTCCAAAAGTCGTTCAATTCCCTTCTCGGGGTCGTCGAATTCTTCAATACGCTCTCTCCCTACTTGTGCAAGCCACAACTTAAACGGCTCTGCCTTAGGCGATGGAATAGATTGAATCAGGCGAAAAAGTTGTTCCACTGTAGCAATATCCGTAAGACGCATCTTGTTGTCAGGAGAGAGCATTTTCAACTGTCCGATTTTTTCGGACAGTTCGCTACCTTCCGCCTGTAGCTTGCGTTTCAGGTCGTCCCAATATTTTCGGGGGCGTGTACTTTCGGTTAGTACTTCGATCACATCTATGATAGAAAAATACCATTCTTCTGTGTCTTCATTCCAAGCCGTGCGAATTTGACGGCTTTCAAAAAGTTTAATTGCGGTTTCTTGTGTCATAATTTTTAAGATATATTTGATTCTGCAAAATTACAACAATTTTCCCGAATAAAAAAGTTAAAAAGTGTTAAAAATTTGCATGCAACTATGGCGACTCTTTCTCATTGATTTTGACGAATTAACAAAGGTTTTCTTAAAATTTTTTAACAAAAAAAAACCACCACCTTTTGCGGGTGATGGGATTATTTCGTTAGTCAAGCGGATTTTATAATGCCGGTTTATGATTTTTTAATTCGGTCATCTGTAAATAAATAAACGACCCTACGGCGATTATCAACAACGTTGACAACATAATAATTGCTCCAATGTTAGTTCCTGTTTCCATAATTACTTTGTGTTTTTCGATTGTAAAAATAAGATAATTGCAAGTAAAAAACTGACACTAACCACTACAGATCCAAAAACATAAAGTTTCCATGTATCTTGAAAACTACCGAGAAATGACGTGATTAAAACAGCAGTGAGCACATACTTTGCAACATCAAATAACCACAGAGATTTTATCTGTTAATTTCATTGTTTTTCATTTTCATGCTACAAAGCTACAACTTTTTTTCGAATTAACCAAATTTCCAACAAAAAAAAAACACGAACCTAAGTTCGTGTTTTTTTTTATTAGATTTCAAAAATCCTATGGATTTGGCAAGCCGTAACCGTTTCCTATGCCGGCTTCCAACTGCTCAATAGTTGTTGCAGGAATTGGGAAAAAGTAGCGAGGTGCTTGATTTTCTCTACCCACAATACCACTGGTACCGGAAGCACTGCCTGCAGTACCTCCAAACATACGCTCACTCATAAAGCGTTGGTTGTCTGTATCAGTGAGCAATAAGGCATACGCTGTTCTAACCCAACCATCAGCTTCCAAAGCAGCTGCTTCGGGACCGTTAGGATCAATGTAGTTGTGTAGACCTTTAATACCTAAGTTTTTGTCCTCGGCATTGGTTCTGAACCAATCGTATACACCTCTCCAACCCGGATACAAGAATGGATACGTAGGGTCGGTAGGAGAAAGATTAGCAGGCGTACATTCAGTTATTTTAATAGCACCATCTATATTACCATATTTTAACCAAACATAGTTTGAAATTTGGTTGCCATTAGCAAATGTGTGATATCCCTGAGATGTCAAGTTGTCTTGGATTAGTTTCTGTTCGGCACGAGCTACAACGATTCTGTCAATGAACTTACCTGAACGAATCATACACCATTTGATGGCACCTTCGCCTAATAATTCAAGCTTACGCTCGTGAGCAATCGCATCCAACAACGCATCACCACTGAGACCACTAATCGGAGTAACACCTGCTCTTGTACGCAGTTGATTTACCAATGTTATGGCATCTCCCGGTTTTCCGGTTTGAGCATAAGCCTCAGCCAACATCAACGCAACATCAGACCATCTCAATATAGTAAAGTTCATACCCGAAGCACTTCCGTTTCCTTGACCGATCATCGTTCCCACAATACCACTGTTCCAAGGCTCCGCAGCCCTATTCCAATCCCATTTATTGAGTTTAGCACCACCACCGGCATGACGAGAACCTTGCCCAAACGCAATTAGTAGTTCGGCACAGGCGGCATAGGGAAGTGGGGCAGGATGCTGACCAATAAAACCTGTTTGGTGAATTGTAGCCGTTGTTGTAATACTTACATCACGACGTTTGTCGTTGTTATCGTAGCCACCCCAAGCGAATGCAGGCGTAATACTCACTGATGAAAAGGTATTCAGGTTCAGAGTAGGAGTTATACCTGCGATATTACCGGATCCAAACGGACGTCCCAAATCGTATTGAGGACCTCCACTGGTACCGGCTACACAAGGCACTTCCCAAAACGATTCGGGACTTGCACCATTTACAGCACCCAAACCGGTTCCTCTGTTGTTGATGATTTGCCAATGTACTTGATAAGGGTTGTTGGTTGCACGAGCATCTGTTGTAATCAAACGCACGGTGTTATTATGTACCGTAAGTGCACGGTTCAAATACTCTGCTGCCTCCTCCAAATAGGCTGTACGAGCAGGATTTTCAAGACGAGCATAAGAGAGTGCCGGATCACCTTGAAGTTTTTTCTCAAACGAACGACCTTCATACAAACCCGGAACATCCTCACGAATGGTTTGCCAAGAACCTGCATGAAGAGCCACTTGACCAATCAAGGCGTTAGCAAACGAACGGTTCAAACGCTCCCCGCTAACCGGAAGAACGGCAGTTCCGCCATTTACAGTATACATCATACCTTCAACGCGTTTAAGTTCGCTGATGATTTTGTCGTAGATATCAAAACGATTCGTCAACTCAATGTATTCAGCATCTATAACTTTGTTTTCATAGCCAAACGGCACATCTCCCCAATGGATTGCCAATTTGAATGCACATTGTGCCCACATGGTGATGGCTTCACCGTAGAGATGTCTCCATACGGGATTGTTATCTTGAAAACCTCGTGTTTCAGCAATAGCATCGGCAATACGAAGTGCACGACCCATAATGGAACTCAATGAAGTGAATTGTGCGTTCATGTCGCCAAGCAATATCTCGGAAGTCGCCATAATTCCAACTCTACAATTGTTCAAGTTTTCGCCATGCCATTCCACATCCGATGAGATCGGGTCTTGGAAATTATAGCGACCTCCGTTGGCAACGCCTGTTCGATACTCGCTATAGCACCATGCTAATGTTTTGAAAGCCTCCTCAGGACTTGACATAACAAAGTCGTTGTCCATCTGTCCCGGATTCTTTACTGTCAAATAATCCTTGCACTGGGTTGTCATTCCAAGAATCAACACCAGGCATACATATTTCATTAAATTTTTCATATTGTTTAATTTTTTTGTGTTTTATTTATTTTTTTTCTTAGAATGTTACATTCAAACCAAGTACAAACTGACGTGGACGTGGGTAAGAACCGAAATCCAAACCCGGAGTTGGCATATTGGCACCTTGCCAACCCGTCATACCACGCGTGTTTACTTCCGGATCCAATCCCGAATATCCTGTGATGGTCATCACGTTGTAGATTGTACCGTATACACGAAGGTTGCTCATTCCTGCTTTGCGAATCATCGTTCTCGGAAGGGTATACCCTAAGGTCAATGTTCCTAAACGAAGGAAAGAACCGTCCTCAATAGCCAAATCGGAGATATAACCTTCAAAGATGAACGGACTTGGTTCGGTTGCATTTTTGTTGTGAGCATCCAAATCTTCTTTCGTGTTCAAACGCACCAAATTTCCGTCAACGATTTTATGATAGCTATATTGATTGGTTGCAAAAGCCAAACGGTTGGAATACAATGGACCTTGGTCGGCATGGTATCTGTTGAATTGTGCATTGGCATTGTAAACATCATTACCTACGCTCCAGTTAAAGAACATACCTAAATCAAAACCTTTGTAACGCGCGTTGATATTGAAACCTCCGGTGTGTTTTGGATTAGTATTACCGATTTGCACGTAGTCTTGATGGTTGATATAACCATCACCATCTGCATCGTAGAATTTCGGCATACCCGGCATGGCTCTCTGAGCCGCATTGGTATATCCATGACGTGCTGTTAAGCCCGGCATATCCGGAATACCCGGTTTCAAAGTCCAAACGCCACCTGTTGCAGATAGATCTTGGAAATCATCTGTTGTGTAAAATCCTTTTCCTATTGATCTATAGCCCATGATAATACCTACCGGTTTGCCCACTTCGAGAATATAATCGTTGTAAGGATTGTTGCTTGAGAAAATAGATGTTCCGTATGGAATCGGTTTATTACCACCCATCAATGCATCGATATTGTTTTTGTTGAAGTTGATATTGAACCCTGCGGTAATGTTCCAATCTTTGTTTTTAAACACTTGTCCATTCAAAGCAACTTCCACACCTTTATTGCTAACTTGTCCGATGTTGGTCATGGTTGTTGAAAAACCTGTTGCCGCCGGAATAGCGGCAGACATCAAGAGGTCTTTGGTGGTGTTCCAATACAAGTCCACAGTACCCCAAAGGCGACTATGCATAACTTCGAAGTCGAAACCTAAGTTACGCGTAACCGTAGTTTCCCATTTCAAGTCAGGGTTTGCCATGGTTGATGAGCTTAACAAAGTGTATGATCCCGGAACGAGAACGTTGTTCATGGCTGTACGATTAGAGGAAGAAGCCCATAATTGTTGCCACATATTTGGAGAAACCCCGTCACTACCTACTTCACCGTAAGACAAGCGAACTTTGAAACTGTTTAACCAAGATAGATTCAAGTCTTTGATAAATTGTTCTTCGGTTGCTCTCCAAGCGAAAGCCGCAGCAGGGAAGTAACCCCAGCGGTTTGCCGGAGCGAAGTTCGACGAACCGTCAGCACGCATCGTAACCGTGAACAAATAACGATCAAGTAGAGAATAGTTTGCACGTCCGAAAAATGACATTCTACGACTTGGTGTACTTATTCCTGAACTTACCTCAAAGGTCGTTGCACTCAATTCCCGATTATATTGACTAATCATCGCAAATGCATTTTCCTTGGTAAAACTTGCAGGGAATGCTCTAGCATTTTGAATATGTGCATCTGTTCCACCTCCATCGGTTACTTCATATCCTGCTGTTAAGCCGATAGTGTGAATGTCTTTCAGGGTTACGTTATAGTTTAACACATTACTCCAAATCAATCCCCAAGAATCTTGTCGTCTGAAGCTAGGAATACTTCCGGCATAATCAATTTCACCGGTTGCCACACCCAATCCATCGTGATGCACCCAACCTCCAACAAGAGGACCTTGCCAGTTGTTGGTTTGAGTATACGAACGGTTCAAACTAAGTTCACTGCGAGCAGTCAAACCTTTGATAAACGGAACGTCCCATGTTAACGCGGTTGTTCCACGGAGTTGCTGTACTTTTTGCAAATTCTCATAAGCCTTAACTTGATTATAGGGGCTCATGTATTCGTACAGCGAACCTGAATTTCCTTGATAAGTAGCCGTACCACTACTGATATAGTCTATATCTCCTTTAATATCCTCCATCGCAATCGGACGGAAACGAAAAGCTGCCGAAACAGCATTACCCATACCGTTTCCGGAGTTTCCTAAACTGCTCATCCTTTCTCTATCTACGTAACGTCCGTCAAAACTCAAGGTTACATCTTTGAACATTTTATGCTCAACTCTTACGGTTGCAGATGTACGTTTAACAGAGTAACCTTCTGTCATACCGTTGTCGTTCAAATGGCTCAAAGAAAGCATTCCCTTAGTTCTGTCGCCTCCACCACTAACGGTGAAATCGTGATTCTGAGAAACCGAAGGACCATACACTTGTTTTTGCATATCGTAAAGTGGTACATTTTTGTACGCATCAATACTTGCAGTGTTGGTACCTCTGTGGGCTCCTAATCCGAAAAGATGTTCAAAGTCCTCTCTGGCAGCAGCCAAAGGACCTACCAAGCCATCAAAATAACTCCATTTGAATGCTAAATAATCGTACGGACTTAATGCATCAAAATAACCTGTTGGTCTGTTGAAACTCACATAGCCACCATAAGTAACACGCATAGTTCCGGTTTCCGGACGAATCGTTGTTACCAAGATAACGCCGTTCGCACCGCGTGCTCCGTAGATTGCCGTTGACGATGCATCTTTCAATACATCGATACTTTGAATAATCGCAGCAGGAAGGTTACTAAGGTCACTAAGGTTCCCCGGGATTCCGTCGATAATTACCAACGGATCGCTACTTTGTGTGATAGATGTACCACCACGAACGCGCACAGACATACTTGCGTCCGGACGACCATCTTGTGATACAATGTTCACCCCGGGTAAACGTCCTTGCAAAGCTTGCGTTACGTTACCAACCGGAGCCGCCTGTAAATCCGCTGCCGACACAGATGCCACAGCACCCGTCAAGTCGCGACGACGCACAGCACCGTAGCCGATGACAACGATCTCATCGAGTTGTGATACCTCGCTTTCCAACACTACGGTAAACGTTGTGTTTCCGTCGATGTCAACGAGTTTAGGGGTGTAACCGATAAACG
>Ga0099364_10012419_pt1 | contig 11487 bp, 9 predicted proteins | sample TergutTh196P3_FD_73070 | JGI IMG/M metagenome (GOLD analysis project Ga0099364, IMG submission 73070) | Microcerotermes parvus P3 segment gut microbial communities from Pointe-Noire, Republic of the Congo - Th196 P3 | ecosystem: Host-associated > Arthropoda: Insects > Digestive system > Gut ...
TCAACTAATCCTTTTTGGGCCAATATTTAGTGATTAACTCGGTTCTAAGGCCGGTATCTTCAGGGTTAAAACAATCGGCAAGTATTTCCCAGCCTAAGTCCAAAGCCTTTTCCAGCGGGATATTAACCGAAAGATCCATCATCTTTTTTTCAAACTGACCGCCGTATTTAAGGAGTTTTTCATCCCAGGCAGACATTGTAAAACCCATTGCCTTTTTTTCAAGGGTATCTTTAAATGCGGCGTAAAGTTTTATCATTCCGTCCATTATGGCCCGGTGATCCGAGCGGGTCTTCCCGTTGACCTGCTGTTTAAGCCGGCTTAATGAGCCGAAAGGTTCAATGCGCCCGTTTTTAAGGTAATACTGGCCTTCGGTTATGTAGCCTGTATTGTCAGGCACGGGGTGGGTTACATCATCGCCGGGCATTGTGGTTACGCCTAATACGGTAATTGAGCCGGCGTTTTCAAAATCTACGGCCTTTTCATAACGGCTTGCAAGCTGGCTGTAAAGATCGCCCGGATAACCGCGGTTTGAAGGCACCTGTTCCTGTATAATCGATATTTCCTTCATTGCATCTGCAAAGTTGGTCATATCGGTAAGAAGGACAAGCACATCCTTGCCTTGAAGGGCGAATTGCTCGGCTACTGCAAGGGACATATCCGGTATCATAAGGCATTCAACAGTGGGGTCGCTGGCAGTGTGCATGAACATAACCGTGCGGGAAAGAGCGCCTGCATTTTCAAGGGTATCCTTAAAAGTCAGGTAGTCATCGTATTTTAGACCCATGCCGCCAAGTATGATAACATCAACCTCAGCCTGCATTGCTATTCTTGCTAAAAGTTCATTGTATGGCTCGCCTGAAACTGAAAAAATAGGCAGCTTTTGCGAAACAACCAGTGTGTTAAAAAGGTCTATCATGGGGATGCCGGTGCGGATCATTTTTCGAGGGATAATGCGCTCGGAGGGGTTTACCGAGGGGCCGCCTATGGGGATCATGTTGTCCCGTAAAGCAGGGCCTTTATCGCGGGGTTTCCCTGAACCGGAAAATGCCCGTCCTAAAAGGTTTTCGGAAAAAGGAACCTGCATGGGCCGCCCTAAAAAACGGACTGTATCGCCTGTGGAAATGCCCCTGCCCCCGGCAAAAACCTGAAGCGACACAATGTCATTATGCAGACGGTTTACTTCTGCAAGCGATGTTCCAAAAACAGTGTCAACCTCGGCAAGGTCCCCGTAACGGATACCTTCCGCCCTGACGGTAATTACGCTCCCTGTAATCGATTCAATTTTACTGTATACTTTTTTCATAGTTATACCCCTGCCTGATTCTTGATAGAATCATCAATTTCTTTTTCAAGTTTCTTGAAATTTGCATCCTGCCATACTTCCCCGTTAAAGTCCAGGAATTTCTGCCTTAGCCGGCTGAACCATATCCGCGCTTCGTTTTTATCGGGAAATGTAAAATTTGTATCGAGGATTTTTAACAGTTTATTAAAGCAGTAAATTTGCCGTTCCGGTTTTACCGCCGCATCGACTTCATCGAAAGAATTTTGCTGGAAGTAAACAGAATCTACAAGTTCGCCTTTAAGGTAGACAATATAGTCTTCGAGGCTGGTCCCCTCTTCGCCTACAACTTTCATCATCTGCTCGACTTCTCCGCCGCGCCTCATAAAGTTATGCGCATAAGCGACTTTTTCCGCTTCGATTATGCCCTTGTATTTTGACCATGAATCCATAGGATGAATGGCGGGATATTTCCTTGCATCTGATCTTTCCCGGCTTAAACCGTGGAATGCGCCGACAACTTTCAGAGTGGCCTGTGTAACAGGTTCTTCAAAGTTGCCGCCTGCCGGGCTTACAGTACCGCCTATTGTTACAGAGCCTGTGCTGCCGTCTTTAAGCCTTACTATCCCTGCCCTTTCGTAGAAACTTGCTATTGTTGATTCAAGGTAGGCCGGGAATGCCTCTTCCCCGGGAATTTCCTCAAGCCGCCCTGACATTTCACGCATAGCCTGCGCCCAACGGCTTGTAGAATCGGCTAACAGTAGTACGTGCAGGCCCATTTGCCTGTAATATTCGGCAAGGGTGACAGCCGTATAAACAGAGGCCTCGCGGGCCGCTACCGGCATTGATGATGTATTGCATATAATGATGGTGCGTTCCATTAGTGAACGGCCTGTCTTTTCATCTTTTAATTCAGGGAATTCTTTTAAGGTTTCGACAACTTCCCCTGCCCGCTCTCCGCAGGCTGCAACAATTACAATATCAACATCGGCAAAGCGGCTGGTTATTTGCTGCAAGACCGTTTTGCCTGCGCCAAAGGGGCCGGGTATGCAGTAAGTGCCCCCGCGGGCGACAGGGAAAAATGTATCAATCAGCCTGACACGGGTAACCATTGTATCTTCTGGTTTTAGGCGTTCTTCATAGCAGTCAACTGCCCTTTTAACAGGCCATAGGAAACTCATTTTAACAGGAAAAGTATTTCCCTTTTCATCTTTTAATTCCGCAATTGTATCTTTTAACTTATAAGAGCCGGCTTTTTTAATTTTTGTTACCGTGTATTTACCCAATAAATTAAAAGGCACCATTATCCTGTGTGTAAAAGCCCCTTCCGGAACTGTGCCCAGGGTATCTGCGCGGGCAACTTTATCTCCGGTTTTTACGGCCGGGGTAAATTCCCATTCCGCAGTATCTGACAGCGGGTTGAGATAAACGCCCCTTTCCAGGAAAACCCCAGCGGCCTGCGCCAATTGCGGCAGGGGGTTTTGCAGCCCGTCATAGACCTGCCCCAAGAGGCCCGGCCCCAATTCCACTGCAAGCATGTCCCCTGAAAATTCCACTGAATCGCCTACAGTGATTCCTTTGGTAATTTCAAAAACCTGCATTTGGCAAATTTCACCGCGAATCCGAATTACTTCGCTTTTTAAACGCTTGTCGCCTATTTTTACATAACCGACTTCGTTCATCGATACAGCGCCGTTAAAGCTAATGCTGACCATATTGCCGTTAACGGCAACTACTTTTCCTTTTGTCCCTATCATTTATATTCTCCGATGGAAGCGTAAAGTGATTTATATTCTGATAACCCTGATTCGGTTTGAAACAGGATCTGTCTTTCAAGAATTTGCAGTTTAAGCATATAGGCAAAAACTGAATTGCTGCTAAAATAATCCGTACCCTGCAAAGTTTCTATTGTATTCCACCTGGCTTTGTTGATCAGCGCCTCTGCATCAAGAGGGTTTTCCTGCATGGCTTTTACCGCTGTGGTTGCTGCATCAGAGGGAAATTCAGGCGGCTCGGCAGGAGGGGCGCCGTCGCGTTTAATTTTAACAAAACGCTGTTTTGCAAGGTTAAGGCGCAGGCAATTTTCCCATTCAATCCAGTTGTCAAAAAATACCGACCCGCTTGGCTGCCATTCCGTATGATTTTTTTCTTTATAAGTGTCAATTAACGCAAAGACCGCAGCGTCATTTTTTTCCATAAGAGGCAGAGCTAAATCTTTAAATTGTTGGGATGTTATCGGCGGTTTCTGGCCAAAAGTGAGGAAGGGAAGCTGGGATAGAAGGTAATAATATGAACCCAACTATTTTTCCTTTATATTTTTTACAGATGCTTTTAGAATATCTGCAAGGTAGGGGTTAAGGTAAGCGGAGAGCATTTCCGCCACAGATTCTGCGGAAAAATCATAGTATGCAGAACCGTCTTTTTTGGAGATTTTAAATCCTCCGCCAAGGCTCGAGTCGCTGCGAAGTTCCATTCCTTTTTTAAGCTGGGCTGCCAGTTTTTCCTTAAAGAAATTTTTTAACTTTGAAAGCGAGGCTTCTGGAAGCAATATTGCAAGGGAATCTGAGCCTTTAGTTCCCCAAGCCTTTAGCAATTCCGGCAGAATCTTTTTTAGAACATCGTTATCATAAGATATTTTTAATTGTTCTGAAACAAGCCTGTCCAGCAGGCCTTGAATTTCGTCCTTAAAAACCAGTACAAGATTCCTGGAGGCTTGTTCCAGCGCGGCTTTTCCGGCTTTTTCAGAACGGGCGGCATTTCGTTTTGCATTTTCGATTATTTCGTCTGCCTCTTTTTGGGCGGCTTCAACAATCTGCCTTGCCTTTGTTTCAGCGGACTTTTTTAATTTTGCCCCTTCCTGTGAAGCTGATTCGATCCCGTCTTTTTTAATTTTGTTTATAAGTTCCTGAACCTGTAATTCCATGTCTTCCTCTTTTCATAAGGTAATCTTAAGTTTTTTTTAGCATATTTCTTAAAAGATTGCAATAGGGATTTTGCAAAATTGAAATTAAAACAATGAATATCATAAAATAACCCAGCAATTGGGTATTCATTGCTGCTTTTAGTCTTTGCGATTTATTCCAATTTTGCTTCGCTGACGAAGGTTGTTGTTCGAAATAATAGAGTTTGCCTTGTAAGCTACCCAATATTACGAACAACAACCCTGATCCCTGTCTTAATCAGGAACATAAATCGACACGGAGCTTTTCCCGCCATCGGGGTTGGCTGTTACCATGCCTGTACTGCTAATTACCAGCGATTCAACCCAATGAACCTCGTCCGCAGGTTCTGTTCCTTGCCCAAAACTTGTACTAACACCGTTCACAAAAGAGGTCACGACCTTAGTCGAAGTGGCGGTATTTCGATCGCCAATTCCGTTTATAATGTTTTCACTTACTCCCGATGCAGGGATAAGATTAACAGTAACGGCATTGTAGACCTCTACGCCTGGTTTGTGCGGAACCTCGACCGGGTTCCAAAGAACAATCATGCGGCCCGGAAGATTAAATTGATTTTGATTATAACAGGGGTACATTCCCAAGCCTCTTGCAAGGTGTTCGTTCACCCTGTTGGCAACTTTGTATTGCGACCAGCCTCTGGTTTCGCCTACCCCTTCGGCCCCGGGGAGCCCTTTACGGCTAACATAGTAATCATTATGCGGCGGGTCATAAGGCGGCTCGTTCTGGAAGAAATATGTGCGGCCCCTTTCACCCATCCATAATGAAAGGTATTCATGATGATGCTCGACAAAATAGCCGTACATGGTTACATCATCGCCAAATACGACAACCCCGTTTTTGGAAGTGTGCCTGTCCCATCGGCGGTAATCCCCGGATCCTGCTCCGTGGTCTGCGCGCCATATCCAAAAATGGTCGCCGATTACATTGTTGCTGTTTACAAGCACGGAAATATCGGCATGAACCTCTTCGGCAAGAAAGCCGCCTACGCGCACGACAATATCAGCGAGAAGCGTGGGATTGGAGGAATGGTTTGAATTGGCGCCTGTTTCTCCTGCGCACAATATATACGGAGTGTTGCTGCCGGTCGCTTCAAACATTAAACTTGCAATAGTAATTCCGGGAAGGTCCGAGAGAAACATTGCGCCGTTCGGGTTGCGCGGCTGAAGCGAGGGATAACCGTAGCCTAATACTATTGTATCCGCCCTGTTTACAAAGATTGGGGATTCCAATTCCATTACGCCGGGGGTAATAAAAATATGTTTGCCGGATGAAATTTGGTAATTAATCCTTGCCGCATTATCAAGGCTCCGGCTGATTCCTTTAACATGACCATCGGGGAATATAAGCTCGGCCCTTGCAATATAGAAATTTTCAAGCACGTCTATAATTGTACCTTCTCCCATACCCTCATTGGCTTTGCCTGAGCCCCAACTTATGCCTTTTGAGTCATTTCTGACAGCAGGTAAAAATACCTTGTATTCGCCGTCATCATCAATAAACAGGAATGGTTTTTCACGGATAACCGGGGTTTCATCTGTCCATGTTCCCGTTCCATTACTTAATTGTCCAGATCCAATAATACTTTCTGCGCTAACATCGTGGGTGACGCCCTGAACATTTTTATTCCAGATTACCCCGCCATAACTGGCGCCAAAATGGCTGTTCCTTACATACCATTGCTGCTGGCCGCCGGCTGAAATTGACCCGCCAAAAGAACAGTCCGCGGAGAAACCGCCTGAGCCGTAACCGCCTCTGTAAAGGAATTCGGTTACCACGCCTTGGGTATGCATGCGGCGCATGGGGGCGGCCTGGGAAACTCCCCAGTTAAAAATATTTGCCCTGCTATAATTTGGGTTATTTTGAATGCTGAGATTTTCTATGGAACGCCAGAATGTACAGGTGTTATTATTGTTTGCAAGGTGGGCGGGAGTCGCTACGGTGCCGTAAATAACAGTGTCTGTCGGCAGCCTGCCCAAGCCGGCAATGCTGGTATTAAAACCGATTTTAAGGCTTTCCCAGTAACCGTCAAAATCATTAAAAACATCGAAATGATATTCGCCCGGTTTAAAGAAAAATGCAAACCTTCTGCTTGAAAATTCGCCGTTAAACCCGTTCCCCTGAGGCAGGCTTCCGAAGCTTATGCCGTTGCTGTCATCACGACTGTTTCCGTGAATATCGTTAATTTCTTTTTGTATGGCTGCCATCTCATCGTGAGGGCTGTAAAAATAAACCGTAGGGCCGAACATGCTCATTTCCAGTGAAACAAGCATGACACTGATCTCTGTATCGCTGCCGTCTAAAGCTATAATTTTATAATAATTTTCATATTTGTTCGGATTTATCGTTGTATGCGTATAACTGTTTCCCGAGCTGTTTTCATTAACAATATCTATTGGGAAGTATTCGCTAAAGCGGCTCAGACCATGTAAAATTTCATATTTTGCAGCACCTTCCACAGTGTCCCATTTTATCGTAAGGCTATTGGCGGTTTTGTTCCATACGATATCATCAATGACCTCCCATATGAGGATTAGTTCAAATTCCGCTGTTATTTCAACATCGCTTGTTAATGTAAAGCTTAAGTTTGCAGGAACATCTGTACCATTATATTTTAAGGTACCGGATTTTAACTGATAACCCTCGGCAGCTTGCACCTGTACATTTACTGTCGTACCGGATATTCCTTGCATCGGGCTTGCCGTAACTGTATTGCCGAATTGATCAGGCAAAGTACTGCTTATGGTGACTTTGAATATTTCGTCATCTTCGCTAGGCTTAGGTACATCAGGCGGGTTTGGACACCCTGCCAACAAGATTGCTGCAATAAAGACAAAGCAGCAAATCAACCATGAATAATTTTTCTCTTTCATAATAATCCCCTGTTTTCAAAAATTTTGTTTAAACTTACTATTATATATACCTTAAATTTTAAATAATATCAACCTTTATTGACAGTTTCTTACAAAAGTTATATTTTTTTATTATGGAGAATAACAATGAATAAAAAATTATTGATTACATTTTTAAGCGTTTTTGCGGTTTTATTTTTTTCTTTAAGCAGTTGCGACAAAGATGAAAAAAAGGTGTCTGAGGCGCAGGAGGAATTGCTTCCTGTAATACCGGAAATTGTTTTTTCTGACGAAGCCGAAGAGGGAGGGGAAATAACCCAAGATATGATCCCCCCCGGCGCGCTTGCAGAAATTGAAGACAATGGAACGCTGAACCCAAATGTGCAGTTTGTCGCTTCAAGAAAAGCGCAGTCTATACGCCGAATTGTAAAGCAGGATGTATATGGCCGCGAATTAAGCGATGATTTTTACTATTACAGGAAAATTCTAAGCGCCGCCGAAAAAACGCTTTACGACCAAATGTATGCGAATTGTTTTGAAAATGATCCTACATTTAAAATTCAAAGCCGGGTAAAACATGACAGGGCAATGCCTGTTTTACAAGCGGTATTATTTGACAACCCTGATTTATTTTGGGTGGAACCAAGTATCAGCTATTCTTATGGGAACGACGGGTTTATTACCGAAGTAACAATAAAATTCAACGAAACCGCACGGAACTTGGATGCATTCAAAAAGACATTTTACGATTGCGCTGATTCCGTGCTAGAACAGGCCATGAAACTGGAAAATGATGTTCTAAAAGTAAAATATATCCATGATGTGCTTACCTATGTCAATGAATATGTTCTTAATGCGCCCTTAAACCAAAGCGCCTACAGCGCTATTGTCAACAAAAGGACTGTATGCGCCGGTTATGCCAAGGCCTTTTCATATTATATGCAGAGGCTTGGAATCCCCAGCCTTGTTATAGAAGGTTACGCGGGAGAGAATCATGCATGGAACCTTGTAAAACTTTACGGCGATTATTACGAAATGGATGTTACATGGAATGATCCTGTCGGCAATCCGCCTAACAGATTCTACTATAATTATTATAATATTACGACCAATGAAATAAACAGGGGCCGTAACCGCAACCGCTTGTCGGCCAGCAATATTCCCTTAGCCCAGGGGACACGGTATTCGTACCCGAACTTTTTCGGCAACAGCCCGGGCAGCAATTTCAACAGCCTAAACTACGGAAGGCCTTCGGCAAGGCTTCCGCATATTTACCCCGATGCGGGATCGCAAATTGCATCTTTGCCTTCAACGCCCGCGTCTGTCAGGCCGGAGCCGTCAACAGCCTCGGCGCAGCCGAGCATCACCCTTGTTAATAATACAGGGTATGATATTTGGTGGGTGTATATCAGCCTGCCAGACGATGAAAGCTGGGGGGATGACCTCTTAGACGATAATGAAATCCTTGACAACGGGCAGTCTCTTACCATTAATCTGCCATATACCATAAGTTCAGTAAACCGGTATGACATAATGCTGGAAGATTCGGATGGGGACGGCTACTACAAAATGAATACCGCAGTTACTGACAATGCAAGAATTGTGTTTACCCTTGCTGATTTAGGCGGCGGCGAAGCTGCTGCGAATTCAACGCCTATGTCTCCGCAGTCTGAGGCTCCTCCGTCTATGGCACCGTCACCTCCGGTAAATACAGGCGCTTCACGGGAATCGAGGGAGTATATTCTAAATTCCATGCGACAATGGAACCAGTGCCGCAGCGTAGCTCTTACCCAAACCCAGGGAAATATTGCAATTTATGGCAGGGACGGTTATTCCAGCATGGGTGTACCCAGTTCATTGGTCGACCGACTGCGGCAAGCTATTAATGCCAGAGAACAAATAGAGGATATCCATATTGCGGAATCCGGCGGCTGGCTGCTTTTTACCCTGAATACTGTGTATTGGGATGGGATAGACTCGAATCTGGATAATAAACTTCGCGAGATCAGCCGGAACAATGAAAAAGTCATAACGGCAACTTTCAATACTAGAGGAGAATGGATCCTTATAACTGACAAGACTTATTCTTCATCCAGTTCCGATATTCAGAACTGGCTTACACAAGGATACAACGAGCGCGGCGGTATTATATCAGTCAGCATTACAGATGACGGCGTTATTACATCCGTACATGAAAGGGGTTGGAGGATTCGCGGAAGCGCGCCGCAGGCCTTGATAAATGCGCTGAACAGCTCGAATTTGGATTTCAAACGTATAAAAATCTGCGGAACTGCTTGGTTTTTTGCCGACAATAACGGGAGTTATTCATGTTCGATTTAAGAATACCTCTTGTTTCTTTTTCTCGATGTTATTATAATGAGAATAATAATATATATTTAAGGAGTTTTTTATGAAAAAGATTATTTTTTCAACGGTTCTATTGTTTGCTTTCATTTTAGTGATTGCCGCCTGCGGGCAGAAAAGTTCTATCGTAGGAACATGGAGCAGCGATGAAATGTATGCTGTATTTAGCCCAAACGGAGATTATGTTTCTATTTCTGAAGCTGGGGAGGAACCCGGAACATGGCGCGACATTGGTAGCAACAAGATCGAGATAAGCAGCGGCGGTGTAACTTTGACATGTACTTACGAAATTAAAGGTAATAACCTTACTTTAACTTTTGAAGACTTTGGCGCCGTATTCAATCTAACAAAAGAATAAGCCCCCCGTTAGGAGTTAGGAGTTAGAAACTAATTCCTAACTTCCTATTGCATCTATTGTTTTCCAATATTATTATTTTTGTTATATTCAGCTATAGCTTTTTCAATGGCTATTGATACATCTTTTGTTTCAATATCATGCCTTAACATTTTTATACCTCCAACTAACCATTCATTTTCTTTAATATTTTTGCTTTTTGTTAATAATGTTCTTTTTATATATAACGGACTAATTGATCCAAATTTATGACTATACAATTCAAATACTTTTTTCAATGGTACTTCTTGTAATAAATAGGCTATATCAATAAAATCACGAGGTTCTGTTCTTTTCATAATTGCATCCAATTTCATCACCGCAATGTCATTTAAATCATAAAATCTTATACCTTCTTCATTTTTAACATCTTCCAGTATTTTTTCTTCGTATTGAACCATTTCAACTTTAATTCCATTCACATATATTCTAATGAAGTCATTATTAGCAATAAATATTTCAATATTTGCATATTTATTTTTCATGTATGTTGTTATAATATTAGCGTTTTGATTTTTTGATGTAAATAAATCAATATCAGTAGATGTCCGATGTCCTAACTGAAGAGCAAGTGCTGTCCCGCCTGCCAATACATGATCTTTAAATAAAGAATTATCCTGTAACTCTTTAATTAAATTTATCATTTCTTGTACCACGGCTTCTTTCCGTAACATTTAAACTCCTTCTCTTCAATTTTTAATACAAAACTTAAATATGTAACTACATCTTTATCTAAATATTCTATATTTACAGCAACATTTTTTATTTCATCATAAGAATATAGTTTCCACATAATAATTTCATCATTTTCTAATCCGGCTTCAAGTATTCGTTTGATTATGTAATCTTTATCTCTTATATAGTCAAATTTCTCTATATCACAATTCCAAAACACTTCTTTTGTCAATTGTAATAATATATCAGATTTAATTGATTTAACGTCTTTCTTCATAAATACTGCCCTTTTATAATATACTTTCTCTTGGGAAGTTTTTCAAGCAAAAAAAGCCCCCGCCTGCAACAGCCTGCAAATTATAAATGAAAAAAGCTGTCGTTTAGAAATAGTGGGTAGTGGTTAGTGATTAGTCTATCGCCCGCAAGCTGTGCGCGACAAGATTAATAAGTTAAAAAATAAGGAATAATCAGTGTTAATCTCTGTGTTTCATGGCATCCAAAGTTGATTTCCAAGTGTAGGGTTTTGCGCAAAAACAGGCGAAAACACCCCCTACATTTGTAGGGGGTTGCCTTTATATTGCGCTCGTAAGCCGGTTTTGGTATAATCACCAGTGATGGCGTTACAAAAAATGGCGGCAATAGCGCGAATCAAGGCGGTGCTTGCAATCAATCCGCTAAAACACCCGCTTGCCCTTGCCAGAGTTTTCTCTTTTTTGGGGGTGCTTTGTCTTTTTCAGAACTTTTACTTTTTTGTAATACTGAACAATTTCCCCACGGCTCCAAGGGGGATTCTTGCGGTTGTTGGTTTATTTAGCCTTTCCGGGGTTATAATCGGCGCACTTTTATGCCAGCTCTTTTTGCCCTCGTTAACAGCAGGGTCAGGGATAGCTAAAAAACCGCTGATTCCCGGTATCATTTTTATCGTTCTAATTATGCTTCCCAATATTATTCTTAGGTCTTTTGGGG
>Ga0099364_10012420_pt1 | contig 11486 bp, 11 predicted proteins | sample TergutTh196P3_FD_73070 | JGI IMG/M metagenome (GOLD analysis project Ga0099364, IMG submission 73070) | Microcerotermes parvus P3 segment gut microbial communities from Pointe-Noire, Republic of the Congo - Th196 P3 | ecosystem: Host-associated > Arthropoda: Insects > Digestive system > Gut ...
TTCTTTGTGCGATAGAACGATAGCTCCTTTTCTAAAAAGACTATCCGCTCTTCCTGCTTTGCTATCTTAGCCATAAGAAGCAAAATCTGATGCTGTAATTCTATTATCTGGGCCTGCTCTTGCATCAAAACTTAGTATTTTGGGCAAAAGTAATCCTTTCCCAAATGAAAAAAGTATGGTAGACTATGTTTTTTTCAACAGACAAAAGTTGAAAACTGAATAGTTACAAAATTTTTTGCATTTGTATTAAAAAATACCGTACCTTTGCGCCAATAAAAAAATTAATATCATGCAGATAGCGAACCCAATATACGACACGGTTTTCAAATATTTGATGAGCGACAGCAGAGTGGCTAAGGCGCTTTTGTCGGCAATCATAGGCGAACAAATCGAAGAATTAGACTTTACGCCACACGAATATACGTTAAAAACAGGTGTGGACACAAGCAAAATAGACCGTCCATTAGAACAAATAACGATTCTTCGGATAGACTTCGGCGCAAAAATAAAGACAGACGACGGCTACAAAACAGTGTTGATAGAACTTCAAAAAGCAAAATTAGCAACAGATGTCATGCGTTTCCGGCGATATTTAGGCGAGATGTATGAAAATCCTGAAAACAGTTACGACGAAAAGAGAGAAAAAGCACGTCAGATATACTGTGTATATTTTTTGAATTATGAAATAGGCGTATCGGACAGTCCGATAATAAAAGTAGATTATAAAGTAAGCGACCTGACAACAGGAGAAGAATTTAAGAAAAAGAACGAATTTATAGCAAGTTTAAACCACAAGTCTTGGATAATACAGGTCAGGCGGTTAAAAGCAAAAAGAAGAAACGAATTGGAAAACCTGTTAAGTATTTTTGACCAGGACAACATAACAGACAACAAACACATATTAAGCATAGACGAAAGCCAATTCCCCGAAGAATACAGATTTATCATAAGGAAATTACGAGAAGCATACGAATCGAAACAAATGAGAGAAGAGATGCGAATAGAAGACGATTTTTTTAGCGAATTGTTGGATTTGCAAAGATCTAATGAAAATTTAGCAATGGAACTGACAAAGAAAGACGAACAACTGACAAAGAAAGACGAACAACTGACAATGAAAGACGAACAACTGACAAAGAAAGACGAACAACTAACAAAGAAAGACGAAGAATTAGAAAGAGAAAAAGAAGAAAACAAAAGGCTAAAAGAACAATTAAAAAAATACACCAATTAGATTAAAATATTTTTATGCCCACCATAGAGCAATTATACAGGGAATGGCGCACGTTGCAACCCCTCAAGCCGGAGTTGCAGCACCGTATGGATCAGCAATTCATGTTTGATTTCAACTACAACTCCAACCACTTGGAGGGCAATACGCTGACATACGGACAGACGAAACTATTGCTGCTTTTTGGCGACACAATCGGCAATGCCAGTATGCAGGACTATGAGGAGATGAAAGCCCACAATGTTGGCTTGGAATTGATGAAAATGTCGGCAATAGACAGAGACCGAACACTTTCGGAAACGTTTATCCGTGAACTGAACAAGACGATATTGGTGCGTGATTTTTACAAAACAAGTCGCGACGGAGAATACCGCTACAAAATTCATGTAGGCGTTTATAAAACACGCCCTAACTCGGTAATTACGCCAACAGGGGAGATATTCAATTACGCCTCGTTTGAAGAAACGCCCGCTCTGATGTGCGATTTAGTCAAGTGGTACAACGAAGAAGAACAAAAAGGAATCTTATCGCCTGTTGAATTGGCGGCGCTATTTCATTACCGGTATATCCGCATTCATCCGTTTGAAGATGGAAATGGCAGAATTGCACGACTGTTGATGAATTACATTTTGCTACGACACGACTACCCGATGATTGTGGTTCGGACAGACGACCGAGCCAATTACCTCAAAATCTTACACCAATGCGATTTGCTTACCGGTAAAATACCCACCGACGGCGCTTATGCAACATCCAAGCAAGCAAAACCACTCATTGATTATATTACCGCTATTGCGGAGAAGAAACTGATGGCAGTAGTACAACTTGCAAAGGGGGAAGTTACGGAAATCATAGAGTCGGCAGAAGAGAGTATTTCCGCAGAAAGTGGTCAGAAAAGTGGTCAGAAAAGTGGTCAGAAAAGGTGGTCGGAAGTTCTAAGTTTAATAGAAGAAAATCCGTCTATCTCCCGTAGAGAACTTTCCGAAAAATTGAATATCAATCCTTCTGCCGTCCAAAGGCATATACAAAGATTAAAATCGGAAAGCGTCATCCGGCGCATCGGCGGCGACCGCGGCGGGCATTGGGAAGTGATTAAGAAAGGAAAAGGATAATACAAATGCAAGATTATTTTTCCGTTCCAACTATTCTAAAAAATGTATATCTTTGCACAATGTTTAGAAAGTGTCTTTTTATTCTGTATGCTGCTGTTTTTCTGTTAGTTAGCGGATGCAGCAAGCATCACAAATTGCTAAAAAGCAGCGACAACGATTTGAAATATGAGTCGGCGATAGTCTATTTTAACAAAAAAGACTATTATCGGGCGTTGCAACTTTTCGACCAGTTGGCGTCAATGTATCGCGGTACGGCGCGTGGCGAGCGCATCAATTACTACCAAGCCTACTGTTATTATCAGCAGTCGGATTACTTGATGGCAGGGGCTTATTTTCAACGACTTGCCAAAAGTTATCCGAACAGCAAAGATGCGGAGGAGGCGCTCTACATGTCGGCGTTCTGCAAATACCGGCTGTCGCCCCGTTACTCGTTAGACCAAACCAACACCTACGACGCCCTGACGGAGTTTCAAACTTTTCTCAACCGCTATCCAAGCACGTCGCGCAAAAACGAATGTAACAACTACATTGACATCCTGCGGGCAAAATTGGCAAAAAAAGACTTTGAGATAGCCAAACTCTATTATAAAATGGACGAATTTGAGGCAGCGGTGGTCTGTTTCAACAACATCATCAAAGAGTATCCTAACAGCAATTACGTGGAAGAGGCATCTTATTATATTGTGCGGTCGTACTATCGCTTTGCCGTCAACAGCGTGCATGATAAAAAGTTGGAACGCTTTCAAAAAGCGTTAGACTCTTACAACGACTTCATGTCCTATTTCCCTGACAGTCAGTATAAAAAGGAAATTGACAAGATGAACGTCTCCACTCTCGAAAATATTGAGAAATTAAAAGATAAAAATTAAAAATTAAAAGATACCAAATTAATATACGTATAAAATGGATTACAAAAAAGTTAAAGCGGACGACACAGCCATAACGCGCAAAATAAGAGATTTCAACAGAGGGACGAACAATCTCTACGAAACGGTTGCCATCCTTTCCAAAAGAGCCGACCAAATCGAAACTGACTTGAAGGTTGAATTGGACGAAAAGGTGCAGGAGTTCTACTCCCCGACCGACACTTTGGACGAAGTTTTTGAAAATCGCGAACAAATCGAAATAGCGCGTTTTTACGAAAAAGTGCCAAAACCTTCCCTGTTGGCTACGTGGGAATATATGAACGACAGAATCTATTTCCGCAATCCGATAACTACCGACAACTTCTAAAACCCCTTAACATGCTGAAAGGGAAAAAGATACTCATCGGCATCACCGGCAGCATCGCCGCCTATAAAATGCCCTACTTGGTGCGCTTACTGAAAAAAGAAGGCGCCGAAGTAACTGTCATCTTAACCCCCACGGCATTCGACTTTGTAACGCCGCTCACCCTCTCCACGCTGTCGGAGAACCCGGTTTTGAGCGCACCCTACAAAAAAGAAAACGGCGAGTGGACGAACCACGTTACACTGGGCATCACCTCCGACCTCTTCCTGATTGCTCCGGCATCGGCGTCCACGCTGGCGAAGTTAGCCAACGGCATCGCCGACAACTTGCTGATTACGACATATTTAGCCGCCCGCTGTCCCGTTTTTATCGCTCCGGCGATGGATGTGGATATGTTTCGACATCCTGCCACTCAGAACAATATTGACACATTGCGCCAACGCGGACATCTCATCATTGACCCCGCCGAAGGCGACTTAGCCAGCGGACTAAAAGGCGCAGGACGGTTGGAAGAACCGGAAAATATCTTTAAAATCATCCAAGATTTTTTTTTGACCAAGCAAAACCTGAACGGTAAAAAAGTCTTGGTAACAGCCGGCTCAACCTGCGAACCCATTGACCCTGTACGTTTTATCGGCAACCACTCATCAGGAAAGATGGGCGTGGCAATCGCCGAAGAAGCCGCCTCGATGGGCGCTACGGTAACGCTCATCTGCGGAAAGATGACGAACATCCACGAAAGCAAATGGATCCGCGTCATCAAAACGGAAACAGCCCAAGAGATGCTGAACGCCTGCTTGGAACATGCGCCCGACAACGACGTCATCATCAAAGCCGCCGCCGTCGCCGACTTCACCCCGCAACAGGTCTCCTCAGAAAAAATCAAAAAAGACGGCAATGCACTGAAAACCATCGAACTGAAACCAACCGTTGACATCCTCGCAGCACTTGGAAAACAGAAGCGCAAAGACCAAATCCTCGTCGGCTTCGCCTTAGAGACCGAAAATGTGATAGCCAATGCAACCCGAAAGTTACACGACAAAAACTTAGACCTGATTGTAGTAAACGACGCCACCCAAGAAGGCGCCGGCTTCCACTGCAATACCAACATCATCACCCTGCTCTTCCCCGACGGAACCACGAGCGCCTTTGAAAAGAAACCGAAACGTTTGGTTGCTCGCGATATTTTGTCGGCGGTATGTGCTATCATTCCGTAAAAAACACTACCTTTGCCAAAAAATTTGTTATGCAGATAGCCAATCCGATATACGATACAGTATTTAAGTACATGATGAGCGACAGTAAAGTGGCAAAGTCGCTTTTGTCGGCAATCATCGGAGAAAAGATAGTGAAGTTGGAGTTTACTTCCACCGAATACACTTTAAAGGTAGATGTTGACAAACGTCAGATAAACAGGACGTTAGAACAAATCGTTGTCTGCCGTTTTGATTTTGCGGCGAAGATACGAACAGACACCGGAGCCTATAAAACCGTCATCATAGAACTCCAAAAAGCAAAATTTGCCACAGACATCATGCGCTTTCGGCGATATTTGGGCACGATGTACCAAAGCGCCGAGAACACTTATGACAAAAAACGAGTAAAAGCACGACAAATTTATTGTATCTACTTGTTAAACTACGAGATAGGCTTGTCCGACAGTCCGATAATAAAAGTAGATTACGTCGTAAGAGACTTGACAACAGGCGAGGAACTGAATAAAAAGAACGAATTTATAGAGAGTTTAAACCATAAATCGTGGATTGTACAAGTTCGGAAATTAAAAGAAAAGCGCAGAAACGAATTAGAGAATCTCTTAAGCATCTTCGACCAGAATAACATCACCGCCGACCAGCATATTCTGAATATAGACGAAAGTCAATTCCCGAAAGAATATCAGCACATCATCCGAAAATTGCGTGAAGCATGTGAATCGAAGCAAGTGAGAGAAGAGATGCAGATGGAAGACGATTATATAAACGAATTACTAATGAAAGATGAAATAATCGCCGAACAAGAGAAAGAACTCGAAGAAAAAGATAAAACCATTGAAGAAAAAGACAAAACCATTGAAGAAAAAGATAAAACCATTGAAGAAAACAAGAAAACAATGGAAAGCATGCAAAAAGAGATAGAACGATTAAAAGCACAATCATGATTATAGTGAAAACTAAATAATATAGCAACAATGAAGAAACTCCTTATTATCGTATTCATCTTATTGAATATCACGTCATTATCGAATGCTCAAGACGTCATAGCGAGCATCAGTGTCTCATCCCGCAGCGTCGAAGGCACCGACAGAGCCATCTACGACGAGATGCAGAAGTCTTTGAACGACATGGTCAACAGTCGCTCATGGACGCCCTACGAACTGAAACAGTACGAACGGTTTAGAATCCGCTTCATGATCAATGTTACGGAACGCCGCTCCGATACGGAATTTGACGCGGAGATGAACATTGCCATGAGCCGTATTGTCTTCAGCACCAACTACGAGTCGCCCATCCTCAATTTTCAGGACAAGCGGGTGCATTTTTACTACAACCAGTTCGAGCCGATGGAATTTATCGAAAACTCCTACACCAACAACCTCGTCTCGGTGGTGGCATACTATATATATTATGCACTGGGGTTACAGTTCGACACGTTTCAACCATCTGGCGGACAGGAGTTTTTCTCCAAAGCGAGCAACATCGTCCAAGTGGCACAGTCGTCGAGAGAATCGGGCTGGAACTCGCAAGATGGCGACAGAAGCCGTTTCTGGCTGACCGAATACATCCTGAGTCCGACCTATCGGGGATTGCGCACGTTCATGTACCAGTATCACCGTCAAGGACTTGACGCGATGGCAGACAATGTGGAAGGCGGACGCACTTTCGTCATGCGCGCCATCGAAGAACTGAAAAAAGTCTATGAAGAACGCCCCGGCATGTATGTAACACAGATGATCCTTGACACCAAACGAGACGAAATCGTCAGCATCTTCCGCGGCGCCTCCGAAAGCGAAAAAAGAACGGTGATAGACATCATGAAACAGATAGACCCCGCTAACTCCAACAAATACGACGGCATCAACACCGCTGCGCCCTCCTCCGGCTTTCCGTCATCACCGTATGACAATACGTCCTATCCGCCGGGCGGAGGGAGACCGGAGCCGGGCGGTGGAGGCGGAAATAATCCGAGATGGTAAGTTAGATAACTTTTTAATCGTGCTAATTTTTTTATTCGTTTGTGTGTAATCCAAAAAAATCATCTACCTTTGCAAAAAATAAAATTATGAACTACTCCATAAGTATTCAGAAAAATAAGAATGGTTGGCTAACAGGTCAATGTGAACAAATTCCTGAAGCAATTACAGAGGGAAAAGATATAGACGACCTTATGCACAATATGCATAATGCCATCAATGAAGCATTAGAGATACGCAAAGAAGATTTTTTAGAAAAACATAAAGGCGAAATTAGTACTCGCAGAATTTTATACCTACCTGATGAAAAGAAACGTGTTGCTAAAACATTTAAAAGAGAACGGTTGCACGCTTAAAAGGGAAGGGAGCAGTCATTCTTGGTACACCAATACTGAAAATGGAAGCTTGTCGGCTGTTCCCAGACATGCTGATATTAATGAAATTACAGTGATGAAAATTTGCAAGCAGTTGAGTATTTCAAATGTTTGAGAGATAATAATTTGTTTACACCCTATCGAAAAAGCATGGTTTCCAGAAAAATCGTATCTTTGCACGCAAATTTTTTACCCCATGAAGATAAACGAAAAATTTGTTGGCGAGGGACTTACATACGATGACGTATTGTTGGTACCGGCACGCTCGAACGTATTACCGCGTGAGACGGACACCACGACCAAGTTCTCACGCAATATTGAGATGAAAATCCCTGTCGTTTCGGCAGCGATGGATACCGTAACCGAACACAAGATGGCTATTGCCCTGGCACGCGAAGGCGGCATCGGCATGATTCACAAGAACATGAGCATCGAACGACAGGCAAACGAGGTGTATAAGGTGAAACGGGCAGAGAGCGGCATGATCGTTGACCCCGTTACCGTGAACAAACAGGCAACCGTCAACGACGCCCTCAGCATCATGCGCGACTACAAAATCGGCGGCATCCCCGTTATTGACGACGAAGGCACCTTGGTGGGCATCATCACCAACCGCGACCTGCGCTTTGAACGCAATCTGAACAAGTCCATCGCGGAGGCGATGACATCCAAAGTCGTTACCACCACAGAGTTTACAGACTTTGAAAAAGCCATGGATATCCTGCAAAAACACCGTATCGAAAAACTTCCCGTCGTGAACAAAGAGTACAAACTCGTCGGATTGATTACCTATAAGGATATCTTAAAGTTGAAAGAGTATCCGACAGCCTGCAAAGACGACAAAGGACGGCTGCGCGTAGCCGCCGCCGTAGGCATCGCAGGCGATACGATAGAGCGCGTGCAGGCGCTCATCAACGCCGGCGTGGACGCCATCAGCATTGACACCGCACACGGACACTCCGAAGGGGTGATGAAGATGGTCCAAGAGGTGAAAAAACACTTTCCGCATGTCGAATTAGTTGTCGGAAACATCGCCACCGCCGAGGCAGCACGCGACTTGGCACAACTCGGCGTTGACGCCATCAAGGTCGGCATCGGACCGGGCTCTATCTGCACTACGCGCATCATTGCAGGCATTGGCGTACCACAACTTACCGCCGTCATGGACGTGGCAACGGCGCTGAAAGGCAGCGGCATCGCAGTTATCGCCGACGGCGGCATCCGCTATACCGGCGACATCGTAAAAGCCATCGCGGCGGGCGCCGACTCCATCATGGCAGGCTCGCTCTTCGCCGGCGTGGACGAATCGCCCGGCGAAACCATCATCTTCGAAGGACGAAAATACAAAACCTACCGCGGCATGGGCTCCATTGACGCCATGCAACAAGGCTCGAAAGACCGCTACTTCCAAGATGCGGAAGACGATATTAAAAAGTTGGTCCCCGAAGGAATCGTCGGACGGATGGCTTACAAAGGAACGCTGAACGAAGTCGTCTATCAGATGGTCGGCGGACTGCGTGCCGGAATGGGCTACACCGGCTCCAAAACCATCACCGACCTGCACAACGCGAAATTTATGAAAATCACCACCGCCGGCATGAACGAAAGCCATCCGCACGACGTGATTATCTCACAGGAAGCGCCGAATTATTCAAGATAAAAACGGAACCATATATCTGAAATTTCCCTATCTTTGCAGTGTAAAAATTTTTAAAACGGGTAGAAGATGGAACATGCACAAAATCAGACCCCTACATTTGAAACAGTATGGGCGGCGTTACAGGAAACCGATCGGATGCTGGAACAATCCAACGCCGAATTTGAAAGTATTTTAAAATTTATTAAATAAGATAACGATGTTAAAAAGAATTGTATTTTGTTCGCTGATTTTCAGCGCAGCGGGGTTGTTCGCTCAGGACAATCCGTATTTGAATGATGAGCGCGTGTTGATGACCGTAGGCGATACGCCCGTTACGGTGTCGGAATTTATGTCCATCTACATAAAAAACAACCGCGACGACGTCTTAGACAAAAAGACGGTAGAAGAGTACGTAGAGATGTACGCCAACTTCAAAGCCAAGGTAAACGAAGCCCGGGCGCAACAGTTAGACACGGCGGGATCGTTTCGCAAAGAACTGTCCGGCTACCGCAAAGACCTGGCGAAGCCGTACTTTGTTGAGGAACAGGTCATTGACCGACTTGTTGACGAAGCCTATCAAAGGATGCAGGAAGACATCCGAGCGAGCCACATCCTGATTTTCTGCAACGAGAACGCCACCCCCAAAGACACGCTCGCCGCCTACCGGAAAATCGAAAACATCCGCAAACGGATTTTGAAAGGCGAAGATTTCGGCGCTGTCGCCGCAGAGACTTCCGACGACCCCTCCGCCAAAGACCAACCGGCGCCAAACAACCAATCCGTACTGAAAGGCAACAGAGGCGACTTGGGCTATTTCACCGCCCTCAACATGGTCTATCCCTTCGAGACGGCGGCATACGCTGCTCAGGCAAATTCCGTGTCGCCTATTTTCCGCACATCTTTCGGATATCATATCCTCAAGACGACCGACCGCCAACCAGCGCTGGGAAGCGTTCAGGTGGCGCATATCTTTTTCCAGTCAAAACCCGAATACACCGAAGAACAAAACGACAGCCTGCTGCGTTTGGCGAACAGCGTGTATGAAAAACTGCAAAACGACGGTCAATGGGAATCCTTAGTGCGTCAATACTCCAACGACAAGGCGACGATCTCCTATAACGGCGTGCTGCCCTGGTTCACCTGCAACCGCATGGATCCGAACTTCATCGCCACCGTCCGGAAACTGAAAAACAAAGGCGACATCGCACCGCCCGTCAAAACCGACTTCGGCTATCACATCGTCCGTTTGGAAGATACCAAACCTGTTCCGCCGTTTGAAGAACTCAAAGGCGACATCCGCTCCAAAGTGCTGCGCGACTCCCGCTCGGAACTCAGCGCCGAAACCATTATCGAAAAGATTAAAAAAGAATATACCTATACCGTTTACCCCGAAAACCTGAAAAAGTTCCAAACCCAGTGCGACGCCTCGTTACTGTCGGGAGAATGGGATTCGGAATCGGTAATGAAACTCGGACTTCCGCTCTTTAAACTCGGCGACACCATCCTCACCACCAACGACTTCATCGAATACATCGAAACGAAACTGTCCGGAAAACAGGAAGAGTCGCCCTTAGCATCCACCGAAACGGTAGAAACGGTGTCGGCAAAACATTTTAAAACATGGAGCGACAACATCTGCCTCGCCTACGAAGACAACCGCTTAGAACAAAAATACCCCAACTTCCGCATCACCCTCGACGAATACCACAACGGCATCCTGCTCTACGAAGTCATCGAAAAAGAGATATGGGGACGCTCCACCACCGATACCATCGGCTTGGAAACGTTCTTCGAGAGCAACCGCGACAAGTACGTCTGGGGCGAACGCCGCGACTTCACCGTGCTGCACGCCCTCTCGTTTAACTCGGCAAAAGAAGCCGAAAAGGCAAAATCGTCCATCGTGAAGATGCTCAACAAAGGAAAATCCGACGACGAGATACAAGCCGCCTTCAGCAAAAATGACCCGCCCGTCGTCTTTAAGATAGTCCACGGGAAAGCCGAAAAAGGCGTCAACCAGGAGATAGACGCAGCATGGAACACTCCCGCGCCTCACACCGTTTCGCAGGTATTACCGGACAATGGCATCGAAATACTCCGTATCAACAAAACCGTCACTCCGGAACGCAAACAACTCAACGAAACACGCGGATTGGCAATCATTGACTATCAGGAGTATTTAGAAAAAACGTGGTTGGAGATGCTGAGCAAAAAGTATCCGATTAAGGTGAATCAGGAGGTTCTGGAGAGTATAAAGTAAGATGTGCGATGTGAGATTTGAGACTTTTAGACACAAGACTTTTAGACACAAGACTGTGAGAGAAGATATTAGAAATCTCTGTGTAACTCTGTGACCTCTGCGGCTCTGTGCTGAAAAAAATAAAAACAAGAAAATTGTACGAAAATGAAAAACGTCTATACAACAAATAACAGTCTCGCATCGCAAATCGCAAATCGCAAATCGCACATCCCCCCCTTCGGGGGGGCTTGGGGGGGCTTTCTCCTCCTCCTCTTCCTCACGCTATCCTCGTGCGATTTCATCCATTTCGACAAGGGTGTCAAGCCCGAAGCGCCGTATGCCGCCAGGGTGTATGACAAATACCTCTACCTGTCGGAGTTGCAAAGCCAGTTGCCAAGCGGCATGTCCGCAGAAGACAGCGTCTATTGGACGCGGAACTACATCAACCTCTGGGTGCAGGAACAACTTTTCCTC
>Ga0099364_10012421_pt1 | contig 11485 bp, 8 predicted proteins | sample TergutTh196P3_FD_73070 | JGI IMG/M metagenome (GOLD analysis project Ga0099364, IMG submission 73070) | Microcerotermes parvus P3 segment gut microbial communities from Pointe-Noire, Republic of the Congo - Th196 P3 | ecosystem: Host-associated > Arthropoda: Insects > Digestive system > Gut ...
CGCTTCAATGCAAGGATCTGTTCTTTAAACTTTGCAGTATACTTGTGTGACATTTATTCCTCCGTTAATTTGCTGTGAACATTTTTTCAACCCCATGAATACTGTCCAGAAATATATAACAAGATCAATGGTATGCACCAAATTATCCCACCCTGAAGGGGTGGGTCTCGTCAAAGTCCCACCCCTTCAGGGTGGGAATGCATGGTGATTACGGATTTCTATTGAGATAATTCTACGAGCTATTCGCATAGCCTCATATCTCTTGAACCGACAACTTCGGTGTGTGTAAGGAATATTAATAATTTATTAAATTTAACTTTTCGGAGAGGACTCATAACGGAATAAAGGTCTATGAAAGAAAAGAAAACACGAAACAATAATTTTTATAGGAGTTATACAATATGTTAGATTTTTAAATTAAGAGGTAAATATGAAAATATCGCGAACTCTAATTTTTGCTTTATCTACAATTATTTTTTTGAGCAGTGTTACAAAAACACAAAGTCAGGTCGCTATCAACGAAGAAACACAATTTGTTGAATTATCCAATTTTATGAATGAAATTATGGATCTTGATTCTTTCTCTGGCGTAGTTTTAATTTTAAATGGCAATGAAATATTTTTTCAGGAAGCTTATGGGATGGCAGACAAAAGTAAGGGCATTATAAATAACATCAATACAAAATTTAATATTGGCTCTTGTGCAAAGATGTTTACCGCGTTTGCTATTGTTCAGCTAGTTGAACAGGGGAAATTATCTTTTGATGATACCATCGATAAATATCTGGATGAATTGCCAGCTGAAGCTGTAGGAAAAATAACTGTTGAACATTTGCTAACACACACATCAGGATTGGGAGATATTTTTACTCCTACATATCTTGCCGATATGGACAATATTGATACTGTTGAAGGTTTTGTTTCTTATATTATCAGCCAACCCTTGAGAATGGAACCGGGGACAAGGTTTAATTACAGTAATGGGGGATATGTTGTTCTAGGGAGAATTATTGAAATCATTTCAGGTGAAGATTACTACAGTTATATCCGAAATAATATTTTTATACCTCTGGGTATGATTGACACGGATTTTTACTCAAAAAATGATAATGTGCCAAATTTGGCTCGAGGATACATAAATACTAACAGACAACCATTACCACCGCCACCGCAGGACGGTCAGCCGAGACCGATACCACCTTCTGATAATAGAAATGCTGTTTGGGAAGATAATTTTTCAACACTTCCATTAATCGGTAATCCTTCGGGTGGAGCTTATTCCTCTGCTGAAGATTTATTTAAATTCGCGACTGCATTAATGGGACACACATTACTGTCTGAGGAATACACAAATACCTTGCTGACAGGTAAAGTTAATACTACTATGGGGGAATATGGATATGGGTTTGAAGTTTTAGTTTCCGGCGGACATAATACAATTGGGCATTCTGGCGGAGCTCCCGGTATTAGTGCTCTGTTCCGCATTTTGACAAATGAAAATTGTATCGTTATTCTTCTGTCAAACTACGGAGAGGGTGTTCGTAGTATCGAAAGAGAGATTTTTAATCAGTATATACCCCGTTAAAAAAAATATAGCTGAAGCAGCCAAAACATCGCATAACAGCTTTGTATAACCTTCACCGCTTGAGGAGACTCGGGTTCAGTTCGGATAGGTCACTTCTTTGATGCCAACCTCATTATACATATAATATTTTCTTCTCATTCATAACTTTTGGAAAAAAGCATTTGACAAAATAACTATTTTGAAATTTTTGGGATTTTGATGGGTTTTTTTCATGATTTTTTCTTGAAATTCACCCAAATATCGAATTGTTTGAGGAAAGTTTATGAAAAATAATGTGTTATTTGTTTTGTTACTATGTTCCTTTTCGATTTATTTTTGTTCTTGTGTTAATCAAAGCAAATCTAATTCGATTGAAAATGTTGTTTTATATGCAAATATTACAGGGATAGAGTCTATCCTTGATGATTTTGAAGTTCGGACTGGACTTCATGTTGTTTATAATCGCGTTTCTACGACTGATTTTTTATCCACTATCATCAATGAGCACGATATTAATAACTTGTCTGCTGATATTATTCAAGCTCCCATCACAGTTCTAAACCAACTGTCAAAAGCTGGTATATTGACCCCCTATATCTCTTCATCGGCAGATGATTTTCCAGATTGGACAAAGCGTGAAAGCGAAGGTATATATAAGTTTGCTATTGAATATGTTGGTATTATTTACAATAGTGAACTTATATCTTCTGAAGAAGCACCACAAAATTATCAAAATCTAACTGATCCCCAATGGAAAGACAAAATCGTCATGCCAGACCCTGCTGTGCATCTCACAACGGTATCATGGCTGGTTGCTCTGAAAGAACATGTTTTTGAAAATAATTCTACTGATTGGATGGATTTTATTTATGGACTCGCTGCAAACAATCCAATGCTCGTTACTTCTTTTACCCCGACAGCCTCCGTTCTTTTAAGTGGAGAAAAATCTATAGCGATTTCCATGCCAAAATATCTAATCACTAACCCGTCAGATAGATTAAATTGGGTAAAAACAGTCCCTTTATTTGGTTCTTTGAGGGGTATAGGTATTTATGCAAATGCTGAAAACCCTGTCGGCGCAAAGAGTTTTATTGATTATTGGCTTTCTGATAGTGTCGGAGAAACTTTAGCCAATGAAGTAGGTGAATATGTTTTGACTCCGGGCATTTACCCGCCTATTGAAGGTATGGAGCAAGCGGTTGTCCTTCCTATAGCTGATTTAAGTGATGAGGAAACTATTCATTGGGCAAATATATTTAAAGAAATTTTTCACAAAAGTGGAGAATAAAATAAATAAAAAGGATTTAATCTATGAACAAAAGAAATTTTTATTCCTTAGCTTTATTAATATGTATTTTGTTTCTGCATTCATCATGCGTAAATCAACATGAAACATTGCATCTCAACCAGCTTCCAGAAGGCTTTGTGTATGTTACAGACATTGTCCCAGATGTGATTTTAGAGATTCGTTATTTTAGTACATACAATTTTATTGGTAGTAGAATAGACGGTTATCTTTCTCCAATAGCTATCATTAGTCATGAAGCAGCGCTTGCATTGAAGCAAGCAAATGATGAATTGAGGGAATTGGGCTACGCTCTAAAAGTCTTTGATGCCTTTAGACCACAAACAGCAGTAAATCATTTTGTTCGCTGGGCTATTGATGAAAATGACATCAAAACAAAAGCATTTTTTTACCCAGATATTGACAAAAGTCGTTTATTTCCTGAAGGATACATAGCGGAAAGATCGGGGCATTCAAGAGGTAGCACCATAGATTTGACTCTCATTGATATGAAGTCCGGAAAAGAGCTTGATATGGGTTCTCCTTTTGATTTCTTTGGGCTGGAATCTCATCATGATACAACCTTGATCACCGAGGAACAGACTCAGAATAGGTTGATATTAAAAAACGCTATGATAAAAGCTGGGTTTAGACCTTATGACGAAGAATGGTGGCACTACACTCTCGAAAATGAGCCATTTCCAGATACTTATTTTGATTTTTTAGTGAAATAGTCTATGAAGCAATTAAAATGTTTTTCCAAAATATCTAAATTATTTCTTATTATTTCACTAACCATAACGCTTTTATCTGGTTGTACTAAATCTACAAAACATGAAGAGCTGCCTATCAATATTACGATATTTCATGTTAATGACCGACATGGAAGAATGTCCGCTGAGCCTTATTTGTCATACAAAGCAAACGAGCTTAGGTCGAAAGGTGAGAGTGTAATGATATTTGATGCAGGGGATGCTTTACATGGTCAGATAGAGACTAATCTGACTAGTGGGAGTTCTATGGTCCAGTTGATGAATGAAGTTGGCTACAACGGAATGGTGGTAGGAAATCATGAGTTTACTTATGGCGTGGACAGATTGCTTGAGCTTTCCAGTATGATGGATTTTCCGCTGATAGCTTCCAATGTCATGAGATCTGGTATTCCTGTTTTTCAAGAATATAATATTTTTTATTATAGCGGTATAAAAATAGGAGTTTTCGGGGTTGTAACACCAGAAACAAGTAATTCAATGGACCCTCGTGTAATAGCTGGACTAGATTTTGATGATCCACAAGAGACAGCTATCCGACTTGTAACTCAACTCAAAGAAGAGGGATGCGACTTTATCATAGCTCTTGCACATCTCGGAGACAGCTCTGTCTCATCACCAGAAAATAGAAGTGATGCTTTAGCTATCTCAGGTGTAGACTTAGTGATTGATGGTCATAGCCATTCCTTACTTCCAGTGGGTAGAACTGTTGGAAATACTCTCATAGTTCAGGCAGGCGAATTTGCTGAACATATCGGTGTAGTAAAAATTTCTATTTACAATGACTGGATTGATAAGTCAGCAAATATTATTATTGTTAGTGATGATTTGCCAAAAGATACTCATATACTAAACAAAATAAATGAAATTAAACAAACACTTGAAGGCATCACGAGTCAAGTGGTTGGATATACTCCATATCTCCTCAAAGGGGAACGAGATGATGTTAGAACAGAAGATACAAACCTCTCAAACCTCATCACTGACTCTATGCAATGGTATACTCAATCAGATATTTCTTTTATCTCTGGAGGGAGCATCAGAGCCAGTATTCCAGCTGGAAATATCACTTATGGACAAGTGTTAACTACTATGCCTTACTCAAATCTGATAATAACTATGGAAATCAACGGAACTACGATAATGCAAGCCCTGGAACATGGAGTGAGTCTATATCCTGAGCCAGTTGGACTATTTTTACAATTTGCTGGGCTTTTGGTCACCTTTAACCCCAATGCTCCGGTAGAAAATCGTATTACAAATGTAGTTATGTCAGACGGATCTACTTTTGATATAAATAGAACTTACAAGGTAGCAATGTTAGAATTTCTCGCAGTAGGAGGTGACGGATATACCATGCTACAGACAGGACAAAACATAGTTTATTATGGTGGAGACGCAGAGGCATTTATAAATTATTTAGCAACAAACCCTGTGATAAATGAAGAAGGTGAAGGGAGAATTACAGAGTAGAGAAGTAAGCATTTATCAATACAATTCTATCCCAACTGGGCAGTGATCAGAACCAAAAACATCATTCAATATAAAAGCATTTTTAATCTTACTCAAAAACTCTATGTTTGTAAAACAATAGTCAATTCTCCAACCTATGTTTCTTTCTCTTGCACCCATTCTGTATGTCCACCATGAGTATTTTTGTGGACTTGAATCGAAATGACGGAATGTGTCAACATAGCCATTAGATAAAAACTTGTCAATCCATTCTCTTTCTATTGGTAAAAAACCAGAGAATTTTACATTCTCCTTTGGATGAGATAAATCTATCTCTTTATGAGCTGTGTTGAAGTCTCCAATGACAATTATGTTTTTACCAGCTTTTTTTAGTTTCTCTACATGTAAGAGGAACTGCTCGTAGAACGCCAGTTTGTATTGAAGTCTTTCATCGTTCATTTGCCCATTGGGAAAATAAATATTAAACAAGATAAAGTCTTCATATTCTGCTTGAATAATCCTGCCCTCACCATCAAATCTATCATCACCAATATTGTATGAAACAGATTTTGGTTGGGATTTGGAAAATAGAGCTGTTCCAGAATAACCTTTTCTATTTGCGAAACTCCAATAAATATGATAATTACTTAGATTTTTTATTTCTGTTGGTATTTGAGCTTCTTGAAGTTTAGTTTCTTGGATACCTAATATATCCGGATTATATTCAGACAAAAAATTCATAAAATCTTTGTTCATTATGGCTCTGAGGCCGTTTACATTAAAAGATAAGATTTTCATATAAAACTCCTTTTAGATCAATCTCTCTTATTTCCTTTATTAAGAGTCTTTATAGACACTTTTTTGCACATATTTTCAACGGGACAAGATTTACATTTAGGATTAACAGGCTTACATTGGTGCTGCCCAAAGGCAACAAGAATAGAATTGTATATTTTCCAATATTTTATAGGTAATGCCTTTCTTAAAACTATTTCTGATTCGGCTGGAGATTTAGTGTTTATATATCCAAGCCTATTGCTTATGCGGTGAACATGGACATCCACGCACATAGCTGGCTTGTCAAACGCAAGTATCATTACAAGGTTTGCTGTTTTTCTACCAACACCGGGTAACTGGATAAGCTCTTCTATGGTTTGAGGTATTTCTCCATTGAATTTTTGATTTAAAACTATAGGTAAATTTTGTAAATATATTGCTTTTTGTCTATAAAATCCTATTGGATAGATTAAATTTTCTATCTCTTTTGTATTCAAGAGCAAAAAATCATTTACCTTATTTACTTTTGTAAAAAGATTTTTTAATACTTTTGCAGTTGTTTGATCTTTCGTTCTTGCTGATAGTATCGTTCCTACTAAAATTTTGAAAGGGTCATTGGTTTGAATTTTTACTAAGTCCATGATAGGAGTTTGTAAATTTTTTGTAAATTCAGAGATTTTTATAATAACTTTGTCTATGGGAAACATATTGAGAGTGGGGGAGATGCTTGTTTGTAAATCATGAGAGAAATTAATCTATAGTTAATAAATAGCTTTTTTTGCTTCTTATCCATTCCTCTGAATTCAAAACTCTTTCCAATGCTCGATTTATAGTGTTTATTTTGGTAGAATTTTTATTAAAGAACAAGGCATAATTCTCTTCAGAATCAACAGAGTATACTATTTTAAAACCATATTCATCTGATATCAGTTCAGCTATAGATTTTTCCAACAAAACCAGAGCTATTTCATTATTTTCTAAAGCATTAAACATTGCAGTTAAACTATTGTAACGCCGAAGATTATTTACCGGGAGACTTCTATCTTTTAATAAAGTATTTTCCAGAAAGTATATTGATGATGAATTGTTCCGCACCCCTATTCTATGTCTTGTTGAAGCAAATAACGAATCTATAACTATAGAACTATTTTCAAGAGTTAAGAAAGTCTGAGTAGCGTTATAGTATGGGATAGAAAAGTCAAATACATCTCTTCTCGGTTCGGTGATAGTTATCCCTCCAATAGCAAAATCATAATCTTTATCATACAAGATTTCTAGTAACTGACTAAAACTGTATGTAGAAATGCTGATAGTACTTCGGAGATTTTTTTCCAGCAAATTCAATAGCTCTATTTCTAAACCTTTCAAAGTATCATTTTCCGTATAAGCGAAAGGAAAAAAATCATTTGCAAGTGCAATTTTTATCTCAGATATATTTATTCTATTGGAGCAAGAAAGAATCCCTGTCAGTAGTATCATTATTATTGTAAATCTAAGTATTTTCAATAAAACTCCTTTATACTTTTTCGTTTCTAATCGTCATATTTTTTAAGATGTAAAAAATGTCAAGGATTTTTTAGAGAACAAGGTAAGACAAAAAAATCTTGACTTTTTACCCTTTATATATTTTTTGGTATCAAAATAAGTTTAAAGAGGTAAATATATTATGGTTTTAAGGAAGGTTTTATTAATAATGGTAGGTATACTAACTTTAAGCTCTTTACGATTAAATACGAGCAATTTCAATCCCAATGATAGGTTGCCTATTGATGAAAATGTAATTGTAGGTCGATTAGATAATGGTTTGACATATTATATTCGACAAAATTCTGAACCTAACAATATGGCTGAATTGAGATTGGTGGTCCGAGCTGGTTCTGTTTTTGAAGATGATGACCAGCTTGGTGTCGCTCATTTTGTAGAACATTTGGCATTTAATGGGACAAAAAACTTTCCCGGAAACACGCTCCGTGAATATATGAATACTCATGGATTTGGTGTTTCAGGAGGTTTAAATGCTATGACTTCTTTTGATTTTACTGTTTATATGCTTTCCAGTAGAACTGATGACCAGAATCAACTCAATAATGCAATATTTATACTCAGTGAATGGGCATCTCAGATTAGTTTTGATTCAGATGAAATTGACAAAGAAAGAGGTATCATCATTGAAGAATGGAGGCGGGGGAGAGGTGCGCAAGAAAGAATGATGAGTGCACAGAGAGATGCATTATTTGCTAATTCAAAATATAAAGACAGGATGCCTATTGGGATTCCTGAAATAATTGAAACCGTTTCAACACAAAGATTGATAGATTTTTATAATGACTGGTATAGACCAGATATGCAGGCTGTGATTGCTGTGGGTGATTTTAATCCAGAGGAAATTAGACAATACATTATAAATCATTTTGGAGATATTCCCCAGAGCGTAAATCCAAGACCTTTTCAAGAAAATCCAATTCCCAATCATGCAGAGACTAAATTTACTTTTGCAACCGATCCTGAGGCTACAAATACGATTATATCTATTATGTATAAACATCCAAGACATTTTGTAAATTCAGTAGATGATTATCGTATGCAATTAGTTGTTTCCTTGTTGAATATGATGATGACAAATAGATTTACTGATATTTCACGAAGACCAGGATCTCCTTTTTTGCAAGCATCAAATATGAAATACAATTTGGTTAATCCTCTTGATGTTTTTAGTTTCTCTGCTGTGGTTGATGAGAATAGCATTATACAAGGTTATGAAGCTTTGATAACTGAAATTGAAAGAGCTAAAACTCATGGTTTTCACAATTCTGAACTAATCCGAGCCAAAGATCAGATTTTTACTATGTTTGAAAGAGCTTATTTAGAGAGAGACAATAGAGATTCGCGAAGACTTATCTGGAATTATGTAAATCATTTTTATAGAAATACACCTATCATGAATCCGGAGTATGAATTTGAGTTGGTTAATTTTTTGCTCGGAAATATTAATATTGATGATATCGTTAATGCCTTATTCATAAATGTAACAGATGAAAATAGGATAATAACTCTTACCGGACCTGAAAATTCTGAGATCAACTTGAATGAAGAATCTATCTTGTCTTTATTCGACCAAATCCCAAACACTGTTCTTGATGTCTATCCTGATCTAGCGTCTAATGAAATTCTGATGAGTAGTATCCCAACTCGAGTCAACATCCGTGCTCCTAAATATGACTCAAGAATGGACATGTATAGATGGAATCTTTCCAATGGTGCTACAGTCTATTTAAAATCAACAAATTTTAGGAACAATGAAATACTTTTTAGTGCCTTTAGAAAAGGTGGTTTATCTCAAGCTGATGATGATATATTCACTTCTGCGAGAGTTGCTGATAAAATTCAAGCAGTTTCTGGACTGGGAACTCTGGATAGGAATTTCCTTGATAGATTTTTAGCCGATAAAGACCTCAATTTAATTGCAGAAATAAGACCTAAAAATGAAGTTCTATCTGGAAGAAGCTCAATTAGAGACTTTGAAACTCTTTTACAGATGATTTGGTTAAACTTCAATGAACCGAGATTTGATGAAATGCATTATGACAGTTGGCTCAGAAGGTTGGATGTAAGTTTAAGAAATATTCAGAATAGTCCTGATTTTCATTTTGATGAAGCTGTATATAGTCTTTTATATAATGATCATCTTAGAACAAGACAAATTTCTACCCAAGATCTCAATAATATAAACCATAATATAGCTTTTGACTTTTTTAGAAGCAGGTTTGATTCCGCCAATGGTTTTAATTTCTTTTTCGTTGGGAATATTAGCAAAGATGATTTGCATGATTTAATCGAAAGATACATTGCACCAATATCCGGACATAAAGTAAACACAAATATCATCGATAGAGGTATTAGTTTCAATCAAAATCCAGATAGAGCAAATATCTTTCAAGGTAAAGAAAATAAAACAACTGCAAGAATCATTTTTACAAACAATTACAGATATAAATTTAGAGATAATCTCAAAGTTACTGCTACTAATTTTGTATTAAATGAAATGCTTATGGATAATGTTAGAGAAAGATTGAGCGGGGTCTATGCAATACACTCTTTTGCTTCGGTTGAAAGTGATCCGATTCAACAAATTGCTTTTAATGTTGTGTTTGATAGTTCGCCAGACAGAGTTGATGAAATTATCGATGAAATCATTAACCAAATTAACATCATCATTAATAACCAATTTGATGATTCACATCTTATTACTTTCAAAGAAACTATGAGGCAAAGAATAGATAATAGACAGAATACTAACAATTACTGGATCGATATTATAGAAAACATGGTGTTTCATGGTTTTAGAAGCCAAGATGTCTTGAATCGATTGACGCTTATTGACAGGATTAGTAGACGAGATATTGTAAATACGGCTAAAAGATATATAGATACTGATAAACAATTGATTATTGTTCTCTTTCCAGATAGCTATTGGTTTCGGCATATGGGGCTTGAATAGAATTTTGTAGGGGTAACTCTAAACAATAACGAAATAAATCTTTTCGGTTTAAACCTCCTTTGTTTTTAAAATTCTTAGTTTACCATAAATAAAAATTTAGCTTTTTTGTCAATTTCAAATTTCCCTGCAATTTTTCTCTTGACATAAATTAGCGTTTTTTATTTTATTGCATCATGAATAATAGAGTAAAAATTACAAAAGGTATAGAAGGCAATGTCTTTTTATAAGATAATTAAAAAATATCGTGAAATAGCCGAACCGAATGCAGACTTGGGAGTCGCTTTCAGAACTTGATGGTAGAGTATCTAAAGACTGATCCAAAGTATATAGATAGGTTTGCTACTGTGGACATAGTGAAGAGATTGCCGAAAGTGCAGTTTGAAGAAAAAAAATATGAGTAAATCTAAAAACTGTTTAAGTAAAGAACACTATACACTTGTATATACAAGTGATTGTGGCAAATATTCACAGTATATAGTAAACAAAGACATCATAATTTTTAATAAACCATATTGTAAACCTATTACAGTCAATCTTAGAGACCAAAAACCATCAAAATATATGGAATATGTTTTTAATAATTTTTTTATTTGGCTTTATAATTGTGAATCATTATTGCTGAATGCATATTGTGAAATATTTAGCTCTTATCACTATAGTAAAAAGGTAAAAAAAATATATCTAAAAAGAAAAAAATGGTATGAAGAGTTAGACATAACAGTCCATGAAATCAATATATCTCAATCTACAAGAATAGATAAAAAAAATGGTTGTTTATCCTACTCCCAAGATTTTGAGATAAAAATTTCATGTAAAGACAATATCCATAAAAAAAATAACCTTAAGATAGAAATATTTAATTCATTTTCAACGCAAAATCAATATGTAAAAATGTCATATCATCACGGCAAACCATATTTTGCTTCTCCTGATGACTTTCATTCTAATTTTTCATTTTTAGAAAATAAATATGTTGATACATACAAAACGTTTATCAAAGAAAAGAAAAAAATTAAATTAAAAAAAAAGACCCCGCCGGCCGTCAAGGGCGGTCGCTTCGTAGCAGTTTTTACTTCGTCTAACAGGATTGTATATGTACGCCGCCTGGAGGCGGCTAGGGTACGAAAAACACCAGTCGG
>Ga0099364_10012422_pt1 | contig 11485 bp, 7 predicted proteins | sample TergutTh196P3_FD_73070 | JGI IMG/M metagenome (GOLD analysis project Ga0099364, IMG submission 73070) | Microcerotermes parvus P3 segment gut microbial communities from Pointe-Noire, Republic of the Congo - Th196 P3 | ecosystem: Host-associated > Arthropoda: Insects > Digestive system > Gut ...
ATGAATTTTTCCGTCAATGTCCGATGTCAGACATACGGTTTCAGGAATAATCCGGGCGCCGCCGTCTTCCCTTTCAACGATTTTCACATCTTCCGGATCAAGATGTATCCATGCTCGCACGAGATAATCAGGAAGGACGCCTTGCGGGTCCACTGGAACTTTAGCGAAGCCGGAGGCTTTAGCCACCGTCCGGTATTGGATAACGCCAAACCCGGGACCTTTAACGTAACCGGCGGCCATATTGACGTTGAGATCGGCGAATTGGAACGGCGACAAAATGGCTTTAACCAAAGGGTGTGCCGGCGTCTCGGCGGTATCCGTTTCGTTTTCCGCCCTGCCGTAAAATCCGTCCCGAGTATAAACGACGGCTCCCCTTCGCCTGACCCTGACTTCCACGCGGTTGAAAACATTCTCCCTGCCGGAGTCGAATGTAGCCGGCGGCGGGACGTATGAAAGGAGATAATAGCCGGCAATCATGTTATTGGCGTCATTACCAATGCCGTTCAGAAAGTAGTTCGCGTTTGTAAGAAATATTCCGCCCGTTTTTGTCGGCAGAGGATTTATGACGGCGCTGAAATCGGACACGTTCGCATCTATCGTAAGCCCCCTTACATCCAGCGAATGAATAACGACGCCGGCGCGCAGCGCTTCATCCGCAAGCCGGTCGAAGGGACCTGCGTACATTTCACTGGGATTTTTGGCTCTTTCGGACTCCCTGGTAATTACGCTTCCCCCTCCCGCAACCGGCGTTGTAAAGTTATCGAAGGGTTTTTGAATATAAGGACAGGCGGTTTTAAAGAACAGGATTTTTCTTCCCGGCATATCTTTAAGAGCGCGGATGCTGTAATAAAGAGTTGACAACTGGTTGTCATAAATCATTGGCGCGAAATCACCATAGCACCCATCCGGAAGTCCCTGGTTTGGTATGGCGTCCGTACGCATACTTATATACCTTTTGTCGGAAGAAAACATGTTCAGGGCGCTGTTTCCGGAACCTGTGCGAAGAATGGCCACAAGGTCGCCCGGTTGCATCTGATTTTCCAAAAAACCTTTAATGCTCATCCTTGCGGAGTGTAGATGTGCAAACTGCATTGAAAGGGTATCCACGACAAAAAGAATCGTCCGGTTTACTTCTTCCTCCTTCAGTATTGTCGATGGAGGCCGCGGGAGATTCGGCGCGTCTTTTCGGGAGAAGGCAGGCTGCGCGGCGGCGGCCTCGGATTGATTGCCGACATAAACGCTTGATGTGACATTCTGCGGCAGTTTGTCCTGATAAATCTCAAAATCATCGGCGGTCAGATCCGTTATGGGACGCCCTCTGCCATCCACTACCACTACGTCCAGCCGGATTTCGTTGGCGCTCACCTTTATCATTAACGGGTCCATCGGTTCGGATTCGTCGTCGCTTTCCGTCATCTGCGATACGGCGACATCCTGCGCGATGGAAAAAGGAAGGTGAATAAAAAGCAATCCAATACAAAAAGCTGTCGCGATTCCGAAAAAACGATAATGCGTCATGGCTCACCTCTTGCTGGTTAAGGTCAACAGAAATGTTGAACTTAGCAGGTTGTCCAGTATTTCCTTTTTAATAATATCTTTCAACATATTTCGCCCCCCCTGAATAATGCCCGCTTTTACCAAATCCTGTCATATACAGTATATCTGTCCGATCACGTTGACATTGTGCGCACAGTGCTCCAAGATAATGGGTTAACCCGGATATTTCATAGGGTTTCGTAACAAGGGGGCGCAAGCGGGCGGGCATAATTGCGCCCCTTTGAAATATCCGGGTTAAATAAAAGGAGGATTTCCTATGTCTGCCACTACATCTAATATTAACATTCGCGTGGACAGCGACATAAAAAGCGAGGCGCAGGATGTTTTTTTGTCGCTTGGACTGGATATGACCACCGCCATAAATATTTTTTTGAGGCAGGTAATTCAACGACGCGGAATCCCGTTTGCCGTTGTTGCCGTGCCGGAGAAAAAAACGCCAAAACCAGGCTGCATGAAAGGGAAAATATGGATGGCAGACGATTTCGATGCGCCGCTGGAAGATTTTAAGGAATATATGCAATGAAATACCTCCTGGATACGCATATCATTCTTTGGTTTTTCAGCGATTTTGACAAGCTCACGAAAGCGGCGTTTAACACAATTTTCGAACCTGCAAACGACAAATACGCAAGTGTTGTTTCCGCATGGGAATTGTCAATAAAAATCAGCCTGGGCAAACTCAAATTCGAGGGCGGCGTCAAAAATTTCATCCAAAAACTCCATGAAAACGGTTTTTCTTTGTTGCCTGTCGAAGAAAAACATGTGTGCGTAGTGGAAACATTGCCTCTCCATCACCGCGACCCTTTTGACCGAATGCTTGTAGCGGCGGCGATATCCGAAAACATGGATATAATTACGGCTGACGAAAACATTCGTCTTCATGACATAAATTGCGTTTGGTAAAGACTGCGGCTTCATTTCGCTTTTGCGCGCAGGAACGCCCGCTGCAATTCCTAATTAATGAAACTGCTTCAATGCCACGAATCTCACCAATTCCTAATTCCTAATTCCCCGTATTTACGGCTCTTCCTCAACAGTAAAACTCATGATTTGCGAGGCGACGCCTTTATCATTTTTGTTCAAATCCTGTGGCTCGTTTATGTAGGCGCGCCATATTCTTGTAAAGAAACCCGGTTCTTTCTGGTTTACTATGCCTTCGTTGTCTCTCTTTTCGCTGTTCTTTTTATCGGTTGCCAGCAATTGCAACAGGTAGTCTCCCGGAGGCATGTCCGGCGTTATCGTCAATCTCTGTAAAATCGAAACGCCGTCCTGATTTTTCGCTTCATTCGGAGTAACCGCCCTGGATTCACCACGCAGATATTCCTTTCCGTCTTTGTACATAAAGGATTGTATTTCAATTTCAGAACGGGCGACCGCTTTCGCGTCGGCGTTATAAAGCATCGCCAGGGCGTGCAGCCGATTTCCGACAGTATACGTTCGAAGCGCGGGACTTCTAATTCCGTCCTCCTGAAATATAGGAAAAAACGCTCCTTCGGCAAGCTCTTTTGTCGCATCCGAACGCATCCATGCGAGGTCGTCGGCGCTGGTAATCATGAAAATATTCGACAACTCCAGCCCTTTCTTTTTGAGGTCGGGAATTTCCACAAATTGATACGCGGAGCCAACCTTGCCGGATTCCTTGTCCTGAACCGAAATGTGTACATTATAGTACCCCGGTTTTTTGACGGGGAGTAACAGGGTGAATCTTATGCCGTGTTCCTGAATCCAGGCAATATTTTCTGATTTTTTCCCAGGCTCAAGGGTGAAGGTGTATTTAACTTCTCTAAAATCATGAACAGTTCCGTCGATGTCCGAAGTCATACACATCGCCGCAAGGTCTATTCGGGCGCCGCCGTCTTCCGTTTCGGCGATCACGATATTCTCGGGATCAAGATGTACCCACGCGCGCACGAGATAATCAGGATCGACGTTTACCGTGTGTCGCAACGGAGAAATTACCATCGGTAAACCGGTGCTTGAAACCACAATTTGTTTTGGGACGGCGGCAGTACCGGGACCTTTAATATAACCGGCGGCAATATTGACGTTGAGATCGGCGAATTTGAACGGAGACAAAATGGCTTTCACCAGGGGGCGCGCCGGCGGCGTCTCGGCGTAATCCGTTTCGCTTTCCGCCCTGCCGTAAAATCCGTCTCTCGCATAAACGACGGCGCCCCTGCGTTTTACCCTGACGCTTATACGATTAAATACATCCTTGTTTCCAGGCTCGAAAGTGGACGGAGGCGGCGAATATGAAACAAGATAATAGCCGCTAATCATGTTATTGGCGTCATTGCCTATGCCGTCAACAAAGTAATTGTTGTCAACATATATCCCGCCCGTTTTTGAGGGCAGAGGGTTTATTGCCGCGCTATAATCATCGGGATTTTTATCGGGCGTCAGTCCTCTGGCGTCCAGAGAATGAACTACGACGCCGGCTCGCAAGGCTTCATCCGCCAGCCGTTCAAAAGGGACGCCATACATTTCGTAGCGATTCTTTGCCCTGTCAGACTCCCCGGTAATTACGCGCCTCCCGTCATCGACCTGCGTAGTGAAGTTATCCTGGGGTTTTTGAATCATGGGACAGGATGTTACAAAGAACAGGATTTTTCGCCCGGGCATATCTTTCAGCGCGCGGATACTGTAAGAAAGCGTGGACAACTGGTTGTCGTAAATCATTGGCGCGAAATCACCATAGCAGCCGGCAGGTAATCCCTGAAGGGGTATGGCATCCGTACGCATACTTATCTGCCTTTTGTCGGAAGAAAACATATTCAGGGCGCTGTTGCCATAACCGGTGTGCATAACCGACACCATATCGCCCGGCTGCATCTGTCTTTCCAGAAAAAGTTTAATCCCCAGCTTTGCAAAGTGCAGGGTGTCGAATTGCAGTGAAAGATTGTCGACGACAAAAAGTATTGTCCGGTTTACTTCTTCCTCCTTTAACATTGTAGCGGGAAGCCGCGTGAGATTCGGGGAGTCTTTCCGTAAGGCGGCAGGCTGCGCGGCGGTCTCTGACAGGTTGCTGATATAAACGCTTGATGTGACATCCTGCGGCAGTTTGTCCTGATAAACCTCAAAATCATCGGCTGTTAAATCCGTGATCGGACGACCTCTGCCATCCACAACCACGACGTCCAACCGGATTTCGTTGACGTTCACCTTTATATTCAGCGGATCTATTTGTTCGGATTCGGCGGCGCTTTCCGATGTCTGCGTTGCGGCAGCATCCTGCGCGATGGAAAAAGGAATGCGGAGAAAAAGCAATCCAAGAAAAAACATCGTTGTGATTCCGTAAAAACGATAACGCGTCATGACTTACTCCTAATTCATAATTCCTTTACCGTACGTCGTAGCGGAAGAACGCGAAAAACGAACCGACGATGAATATGATCGTCATAAACGCCATCAGCGCGAAGTCCGGCAATGTCCTCACGAACAGCTCGCCGGGAGTTTCCGGCGTAAACGGCAGTTGCGGGATGCCTGCAATAAAATCATCGTCGATTTCTCTAGCCGTCCCGCCCGACATAATAGTGTTCTGAACGGAATTATTGATGTTCCATTTACCGTAGATTGGTCTGTATGCCCTGGTTGCCGTCATATAACGGTTATACTCTTCCACCCCCGTACGGGCTAATATCATGGAACCGAAGGTCAGAGACGAAGCGGGCGATATTCTGGAAAGATTTTTCGCCAGGCTTTGCTGCGCGTCTTTTTTCAATTGGTAATCCCTGTCTATCCGCGCATTGTTGGCTGACACCCTATTGATTTGCTCCTGCGCCAATTCCGCCGACAGCTTTGAATTTTCCGTACTCCGTTCCTTGTTTAATGCGGTCAGTTCCTCGCTGTACTTGGGGTTTTCTTTCGCCAGCGCCATGAGTTCCGTCATTCTTGGGTTATATCTCGCGGTAAGCTCGGAAATTTTACTGTTCAGTTCAGCGTTTATTTCCATGTTTACCTCTATCTGTAACAACGCTTTTTCGCCGGCGAGTCTGCTCGCCTCAGGTATCGGACGAATCTGTTTGGCGATGGTAACGGACGCTCCCGGAATGACTATAACCAGCGCGATCCAGAGGAATAGCAGGACGAGAAAGCTGATTGAGGCGCGCGTGGTTATGGCGGAAACGAATATTCCCAGCGCGAAAAACACGGATACATACAGCAGGAACATGAGAAAAATGAAAAGAAGCCGCGTCCATTCTTCGCCGTTTAACGCAATCCCCGGAAAAATCAGCAATACGATGAGGCTCATTAAAAGAGGCACAAGAAAGAGAAGCAACAGGCTGACATAGTTGCCGATGATTTTTCCCGAAATCAACCGGCTGCGCGATAAGCTGTTGGACAGCGTCAATTTGAGCGTGCCTCTTTCCTTTTCGCCGGAAACGGCGTCATACGCGAGAAAAATGGCGCACAAACTTAAAATGAACTTCACGGCGAACATGAGATCAAGAGAACCGAAGACGGTAAAAACCGTATTGTTTTCATACTTTGATTCCTGAAGGTTGTTCTCGTGCGTTTGCGCGGGATACGTAACCCTCCCGGCGGCGTCCTCGATTCCGGCGACTATTGTTCTCAATACCTGGGGCTGCCGGTAAATCCTGTATCCTTCCCGTTCGTTGAACATTCTGACGGTCGCCGGAGGCTGCATCCTCTCTCTCAACGCCGACATGTTGGCGTCGTACTCTCTTTTGCTTTCAACATAATCGGCCGCGCCGATGTAAATTGAAAACAGGATCAGCACCGAACACAAAATGAAGATGAACAGAAATTTGTGACTGAGCAGGTTGTCCAGTATTTCCTTTTTTATAATGTCACTTAACATAAAACCTCTCTTTGAATTTTGAATTATGAATTTTGAATTATGAATTGAGGTGCGCGTTCCGCGATTTTTTTTGATTGAGGATTCGGCGGTTCTTCCACCATAATTTCCACAAATTCGCGGAACGCGCACCTCAATTCAAAATTCATAATTCATAATTCAAAATTGATTAACTTACCTTACATCGCAGCGGATAAAGGCGAAATACGCGCCGCCCATTAAAAAAACAATCATCACGATCATTGAAATCAAATCCGGTAAAATCCTCTCAACCGACCGGTTGAAATCTTCAGCCCCTATCGCGGGCTGCGGCATTCCGGCAAGCACGGCGGAATCGATTTGTTTATACGTAATAGCCATAGTCGGCATACCCGGCTGCGGATTCGTTTCACGCAGATCGGGGTTTGTGCGCACCCAGTTTTCGATAACGGGTTTGTAATCCATAACCGCTTTCCAGAAGCGGTTATAGTCTTCGGCCCCTGTGCCGGCCAAGGCCATTGCGCCGAAAGTCAACGCGGACGCGGGAGAAATCCTGGAAATATTTTTTGCCAACGCCGCCTGCGCGTCTCTTCTCATTTGATAATCCCTGTCTATTTTCGCGTTGATTTCCGCAACCCGGCGGATGCGTTCCACTTCAATTTCCTGGTTGATTTCACGAAGCGCTTCTTCCGCACCAGACTTCCACGACGCTGACGTTACTCCGTCGTTATACCTCATTGTTATTCCCGCCGCGGATAAACGCGGTTGAAACTCTTCTATTACTTCCCCCATGACCGGGCTTACGGCCATGGCTTTTTGCGTATAGATTTCATTGGCTACGGGAATAGGCCGCAACATGCCGGCGATAATGACCGAAGCTTTCGGTATGACCATGCCCCAGACGCTCCAGACGAAAAGCAAAACAAGCAGGCTCGTGGAAGAACGCGCCGTCATGGAGGAAACCAGCAATCCCAGGCAGAAAAACACCGTAAGGTAAAGCAGCGCCATTATGAAAATTAGACCGAGACGCTGCCATTCTTCACCCGTCAGGTCTATCGCGGGATGTAGCGACAGATAAATCAGGCCAAGCAGCAGCGGGAACAAAAGCGGGATGACCAGGCTGATATAACCGCCGACGGCTTTTCCCAAAAGTAGCCGGTCGCGCGGCACGCTGTTTGACAGCGACAGTTTAAGCGTGCCTTTTTCCCTCTCGCCGCATATCGCGTCGTGTATGAGAAGAATGGCGAACAGGCTCAGCACCATTTTCACGATGAACAAGAGGTCAAACGCTCCGAAAACCGCCGTCAACGGATTGCTCTGGTATTTCGATTCGCCGAGACTGGTTTCCGTCGTCATATTGGTGACCGAAACGCGGCCCGCGGCGTCTTCGACGCCCTTGACGAGCGATCCCAGCGGGCGTGGAGCGCGGTATATTTTAAGCGCGCCCTGGAGCAGTTGCTGGTAAGTGTTCGGCGGTTGCATCGCAAGCGCGTCCCAGGCGAGATCATCATCGTATGCTTTTTTATCCGCAATATATTCGCCGACGCCCATATAGACCGAAAGCAAAATCAGCGCGGAGCAGATGATGAACATGAAAACGAACTTCGAACTGAGGAGATGATCCAGTATTTCCTTTTTGATAATGTCCGACAGCATAAAACCTCCCGAATAAAACCTACGGTTTTATTCAATTAGGAATTAAGAATTAAGAATTAGGAATTGTGGTGCGCGTTCCGCGAAATTTTTAATGCGGATTAATTGCCGCGTGAATAAATCGCCGGTTTGCGCTCCACCTGCCCCTGATTCCACCGCCTACCCCCCTATCACCAATCCCCAATTTCCTACCAATTCCTAATTCCTAATTCCTAATTATTTTCAGATACTCCTCAATGCGTTCCAGCACGTATCCGGCAAATAACCGCTCCATATTTTCAAACCTTTTGTCTTCGTCAAAATCGTTAAAGCAGTCGTAGTATTCGCCGCGGTCCGTAAATTTAATGTCGATAGGCGGATATCCCGCCTTCATAAGCTCCAGATTCGCAATCAACCTTCCCGTCCTGCCGTTGCCGTCCACGAAGGGATGAATCGCCTCAAAACGCGCGTGAAATTGCGCCGCTTTCTTTACCGGGTTTTCCCCGCTCAAATTATAATTTTCTATCAGCTCGCGCATCAGCGCGGGGATTTTTATCGGATTCGGCGGAATGTGAATTGCCCCTAAAATCCTTACGGATACCCGACGGTAGCCCCCTCTGTCCGCCGGCTTGTCGTTTAGTATAACCGAGTGAATTTTCAGTATCGCTTCTTCGGTCAACGGCTCTTTTCGGGAAACCAATTCGCAAACCAGGTTAAAGGCGTCCCTGTGCTGCGTGACTTCCAAATGCTCCCTTAACGGCTTCCTGTCTATCGTAAGCCCGCGCAGCACAAGCGCGGTTTCACGGAGCGTAAGCGTATTTCCCTCAATGGCGTTGGAGTTGTAAGTGTATTCAATCATAAAGTCTTCGTTGAGCCGTTCCAGTTCGCCCGGCGTCAGCGGTCTCCTGCCATTCAGCTCTTTCAGTCTTACTTCTATATTTTTATAAATTTCGGGCAGCGGCTGCGGCTTAAACCTGTTGTCGCGTGGTCGCGCGGCGGCTTCAGGAATACCGTAACTTTTGCCCATGCGGATTGCGCCCGCGATTTTGCCCTGCTCGCACAACGCCCGCACCCTTCTTTGGCTTACGCCCCATTTTTCAGCGGCCTTCTTAGTTGAAATGTAATTCATTGTATTGTTCCTCATTTACACTAATAAAATCATTTTGAGGAATAATACACGGGTGTTTACTCAAGAGTAAACGCCCGTGATCCCGAAGTTACGAAGTTATTCCGCCGCCGCGCATATAGTCGAGATACAGCTTTTCAAGGTTTTCGGTTTGCAGCTCTTCCCTGCTCCGCTCCATGACTTTGCGCCCTTCCTTCATGATGCCGACGCGGTCGGCGACGTCTTTAGCCCGGAAAATGTCGTGCGTGGACATCAGTATCGCTTTCCCCCTGCCGCGTAGTTCCTGCAAAATTTCCATAAATTCCGCGCCGGCCTTGGGGTCGAGTCCGGAAGTCGGTTCATCGAGAAACAGGGCGGGCGCGTCTTTCACTATGGCGATGGCTATGCCCACTTTCTGCCTCATGCCTTTGGACAGCTCGCGTATCTTTTGCTCAAAAGCCTTTTCCGGCAGCCCCGCCTCGCGAAGGACGCGGTAATAATCCTCCTTTCCGAGATTGCGCCGCCCGCCCAGACGCGCGAAATAATCGAGATTCTGCCGCGCGGTGAAATTGGGATAGAGCATCACGTTTTCAGGAAGGTATGAAACATGCTTTTTTGCTTCCAGCGGGTCGCGCGTAACGTCGGTTCCGTTCAGCAAAGCCTGTCCGGAAGTCGGTCGGATGAAATCCAGAAAGATGTTTATCGTGGTGGTTTTACCCGCTCCGTTAGCGCCGAGCAGACAGTAGATTTCGCCCGGTTCCACGCGCAGGTTAAGCGCGTCGAGCGCAAGCAGGTCGTCTTCGTAGCGTTTCGTCAAATTTACGGCTTCAATCATAAAAAATCTCCGTTGCCTCCCAATTCCTAATTCCTGATTATCTGCGAGTGAGCCTTACCAGAAATACCGCGACTCCCGCGAGTATAACCAGCAGAACGACAAACAGTCCGCCAATTGCCCAGACATTTGGCCGCGCCTTGATACTGACGCGGTACAGCTTGTCATCCGACGGTATCGCGCGGTTAAACGAATAACTCTCCGTTTTGATGCGAACCTCGTAATCTCCAACGACGGCGCCCTCGGGCGGAATCATCCTGAATCGCACTTCTTCCTCGCGGTTGACGTCGAGCGTTTCCACGATATCCGGTTCAATTTCAACGCGCCAGTTAAGCGGAGCTTCCGCGCGTACCCTGATGTTGTCAAGACGGCGCGTTCCCGCGTTGCGTAGCGTCATCCGTGTTTCCACCGTGTCGCCCGTCATAATCTCGGAAAACAGGCTGGGCGCGGATACTTCGATTCTGCCGACGCCGCGCGGCATAAGAAGCAGACGGACGCGACCGGCGCGGCTCCTTTCGATTTCTTCCGACGCGTAAATCCGGTCTTCCGCGAACTGTTTCGCCGCCTCGTCGTCAAGCGCCAGCGCCCAGAACTCTAGCGGCTCGTCTATCTTTACCTGTTCGTCAATCCGGCTGGGAAGAAACAACTGCAGGTTTAGATTCTGTTGCGTGACACCGGTCGGAAAATTCACCTGCGACAGACGCGCCCGACTGCCGGAATCAAGAAAATTATGCGATATCTGCCGGGGAAGATTGATAAGTCTAAGTTGAAAGCGGCGCACGTCAACGGAGGAACGCTCCAGTCTCAGATCAAAAGACACTTCGGCGCCAAGATCGGCTTCCTGCGACACCTGCAGGGAACTCATTATAAGCACGTTGTCGGTTTCCGCCTGTTGCAAATGGACGGTGCTTTCCTGCGTTTGTCCCTTGTAGTTCGTCGCGATGATAAGACTGTCAACGTCGCGCAACAGTTGAAATTCCATCGTGCGCGATTCGCCGTGCCGCAGCCGGTCAATATGAATTTCGTAGGGAATTCCGATTATTGTGGAACGGGCGTCTCCGGAACCGCCCGTCGCCTGGAGCGAGACAAAAACATCTGTAACATCCCGCGTGCGCAACTCAGGCGGAATCGGGTCGGCGCCATCGAAATTGCTGAGCAGTTGGAAGCGCGAATCGTCAAAGGCGGGCGTAAGGTTTTGCAAAGTAATACGCACGAATCTTCGACCCTCGCTGTCCTGTCGTCTTATCGCCTCCTGTATGCTCAGGCGCGGCTGAAGAGCAAGCAATGTGAGAACGGCGTTCTGATAGTTCAACTGTGCGTGATCAAGCCTGACCTGCGCGGAATTGAGTTCGGCACGCTGTATCAATCCCTGGTCGACAAGTTCCTGCGTCCGCGCGAGCGCGGCACGAGCCTCGTTGAGGTTTATCTGCTGACGGCGCACTTCGATAAGGCGGGCATCTTCGGCGGACTGCTGTGCGAAACCGGCGGAGTGCCAGGCAGTAACAAGCAACGCAATAGTCATAAACAGAATCTCTTTTTTGATGATGATGTTTTTCAGCAT
>Ga0099364_10012423_pt1 | contig 11485 bp, 5 predicted proteins | sample TergutTh196P3_FD_73070 | JGI IMG/M metagenome (GOLD analysis project Ga0099364, IMG submission 73070) | Microcerotermes parvus P3 segment gut microbial communities from Pointe-Noire, Republic of the Congo - Th196 P3 | ecosystem: Host-associated > Arthropoda: Insects > Digestive system > Gut ...
GTTTCAACACCTTGATATTCCATCGTTCCGGGATTTCCGGAACAAGCGGCATCAACACTAATTGATATTTTTGGAAATTCTGAAATCATGGTGCAAAGGTACGAAAAAAAAACGAAATGCTCTGCATTTCGTTTTTTTTTGTTTACGATTTACTATTTTCCGTCATGTCGAGCGGAGCACGCAAAGCGTGCGAAGTGGAGACATCTCCCGGCTATTGACCGTGCCGAATTTGTAGGGGCGACGCATGCGTCGCCCCTACGGTTGCCGTTTGATGTGTGTAGGGGCGAGGCATGCCTCGCCCCTACGATTTAATTATCCCGCACACAACGCAGGGCGTTCCCAATAATCTTATTCATGAAGGTGCTCTGCGGGGAGGCAATCGACGCACTGTAGTACAGGAAGAACGCAGCCACAGCGCTGTACTCTGAGGACGACCAGTAGTACGAATCCGCACCCGCCAGACCGTTCGCGTACGCAGCAAAGCGGGAGCCCCCCCAAGTGCCTCCGTGATTTTCCGTAACACCGCCGGTGCCACCGGTGCCGATGATGCCCATATAGGTATCCGCAATTATGGATACGCTACCTGTCTGTGTCGCAGGAGCTGCATGACCAAGAGTTAGATGCAACTCCAGAAACTCCGCCGTAGTCGGCACCCGCCAATCACCCGGACAAAGGATGTCCGCGAACTTCATCACCGCACACCACGAGAAGTAATGACCATTAAAGCCATTGGTGGGAGCACGACAATCTACATTGAAACTCGGGCTAGTCCCGCCATTGTAAGAGTTTCCTCTTGGAGCACATTGGTCTGAAATCACCGCATCCGACCAAATTTGGTCTCCTACAGGCCATGTTCGATTGGTTGCAAAATCTGCCGAAGTGATGGTGACATTGTTTCTGCTTGCTGTAACAAAGTTGCAACCTTGTGGTGCGGGCGGATATACGACCACGACCCATGAGCCTGATGAGGTTTCCCATGCTGTTTGACATGCACCTGTTCCTATGTTTCGTGCTTGTCGGGTGTAGGTTCCGGCTTGGGTTGGTGTGTGTGTGGCATTGTTGGAACTTGCGAGGACTGTTGTTCCGTTCAACAACCATTGATATTCGATATTGGGTGCTCCACCGCTTGCAGCGGTAGTGCTACCGATTGTGGTAAAGGCTTGTCCTTCGTCGGTGAGGGTTTGTCCTGTTGATGCGATTGTTCCGGCTGTAAAGGCATCGTGGAAACTTACAACCCATGAGCCTGTTGATTGAACCCACGTGGTTTGGCAAGCGCCGGTGCCTGTTTGGCGAACCTCACGAGTGTAGGTGCCTGCATCGGTTGTAGAGGTTGGAGTCCATGTGGCACTGTTAGAACTTCCAATGACCGTGCCGTTATGTTTCCACTGATACTCAATAGTGCCTGAACCTCCACTTGGTGCAGTGGCATTGCCGATTTGTGTAAAGGCTGTTGAGCCTGCACACAAGGTTTGTCCGGTGGTTGCGATGGCACCGGCCACGAAGGCAGGATGCAAAGTTACTACCCACGAGCCTGTTGAGGCAACCCACGAGGTTTGGCAGGCACCTGTTCCTGTTTGACGTACCTCACGAGTGTAGGTGCCTGCACCTGTTGCTGTGGTGGGTGTCCATGTGGCACTGTTAGAACTTCCAATGACCGTGCCGTTGTGTTTCCACTGGTACTCTATGGTGCCTGCACCGCCACTTGGTGCAGTGGCATTGCCGATTTGTGTAAAGGCTGTTGATCCTGCACACAAAGTTTGTCCGGTGGTGGCGATAGCTCCGGCGGTAAAGGCGTTATGGAAACTTACAACCCATGAGCCTGTTGATGCAATCCACGAGGTTTGGCAAGCACCGGTTCCTGTTTGACGTACCTCACGAGTGTAGGTGCCTGCACCTGTTGTAGAGGTTGGAGTCCATGTGGCACTGTTCGAACTTCCGATCACCGAGCCATTGTGTTTCCACTGATACTCTATAGTTCCGGCACCGCCACTTGGTGCAGTGGCATTGCCTATTTGTGTAAAGGCTGTTGATCCTGCACACAAAGTTTGTCCGGTGGTGGCGATGGCACCGGGAGTAAAGGCAGCACTGAAACTTACTACCCACGAGCCTGATGAGGTTACCCATGCTGTTTGACAAGCGCCTGTTCCTGTGTTTCGGGCTTGTCGGGTGTAGGTACCGGCAGCGGTTGGTGTGTAGGTGGCACTGTTGGAACTTGCTATGGCAGTTCCTCCATTGAGCCATTGGTATTCGATAGAGCCCGCTCCTCCGCTTGCTGCGGTAGTGCTGCCAATTGCGGTGTAGTTTGAGGCACCTGAGCATAGGGTTTGTCCGGTGGATGCGATGGTTCCGGCAGTAAAGGCACTATGGAAACTTACAACCCACGAGCCTGTTGAGGTTACCCATGCTGTTTGGCAGGCACCGGTGCCTGTGTTTCGGGCTTGTCGGGTGTAAGTGCCTGCAGCGGTGGGTGTGTAGGTGGCACTGTTGGAACTTGCTATAGCAGTTCCTCCATTGAGCCATTGGTATTCGATAGAGCCCGCACCTCCGCTTGCAGCGGTTGTGCTACCTATTGCGGTGTAGGCTGTTGATCCTGAGCACAAGGTTTGTCCTGTTGATGCTATGGTTCCGGCGGTGAAAGCACTATGAACGGTGATACTCGCCGTGCTTGGCGAACTTGTGCCACAAGCGTTGCTTGCCGTTACCGAAATTGCGAGAGAACCCGCTGTAGTGCCTGCATTGGTAATGTCGATGGTGGTGCCATCGCTGCCGTCGTCGGTCATGCTTGCAGGCGTTGTCCAATTATAGGTCGTTGCACCGCTCACAGCGGCAATGCTCGCTGTAAATGCACCGCCCTGACAAACAGGATTGTTGCTAAACGTGATGGTTCCCGGTGTGGTGGGAGCCGGTGGTCCCAAAGTGATGCTACCGTGTAGCAGTTCCACGCCGCAGGTATTGCTCACCGTGTAGTGGTGCGTGCCGGGATCTGTCGGTCTTCCCTTGATAGAGACAGGAAACGCGTATTCTCGCTCGCCGAGCGGAGTCGAGGCACCGGACACTGTAATGCCTTCAGGAGGAACTTCAAAAGAATAGATGCGTGTGCCATCTGTCCACCAAGTGATGATCAGGGTTTTAGCTATCACCGACGGAAATACGATCTCCTCTATCTGCTCGCCTAAGCAAAGGGTCTGATGCAAAGGGGCTGATGGGCACCATTGAGGAATTGGACAATGAGCAAAACTTTTAGTCGCAAAAGCTGCGATAAGGATTGAGATAAAAATTAATTTTTTCATGATTGTTTTGGTTTTATGATTTATGAATTATGAATTATGATTTAGGGCAATAAAAAAAGCGTGAACTATCTCTTTTTATCGGTTCTTGAGGTTCTGGAATACCTATGCACCAAAATAATTGAGTAAAGCCCACGCGGTTGCATGGGCGTTCTCGCTTTACTCTTGGTGCATTTGAAATTTCCAGATTTCAAGAACCTAAATATAAGCTAAAACGCTTTTGTTATGTATGTTTTTTTGCGTATTAACTACGCGATTTTTTCATAGGCAATTTATGGTTTAATGTTTTGCAAAGATACGATTTTTTTTTGAATTGAGGATTATTTTTTTTGGTTTTTCGTTTTCTTTGCAAGCGTAAAAAAGTTGGGGAAAATTTGGTCAGTTCAATTTTTTTTCGTATCTTTGCAGCCGAGTTCATTCCTCTTTAGGAAAGGAAATCGGGAAACGTAAGACCAAGATGTCTTACGTTTGCTGTTTTATAGGACTTCCGGCAATCTCCGGCTGTACTTTCTCATTATCTTACTTCTCTCATTATCTTTTCCTTCTTCGTAATAAGCCGTAAGAAGTGCGTATTCTTTTTTTCTCAAATCTCTCATCGGCTCTAACACTATAACGTATTTTTCCGGTATGTCGTAAATATAGGTTCTTGTTCCATCGGGTTCTTTTACGGAAAAAATGAGTATGCTATCTTTTTTCCTTTCCTCAATGTGAAATTTTATCCAATGCAACCGTTCGGAGCGTTTGATGTCGAACTCTCGCTTTTTTGTTGCTTTGTCTGTTATGGTTGTTGTTAAATGTGTGAACAAACGTTCCATTGAGTCTTGCCCATCGGCGGGTGTCGGTTTGATTTGTTTTGCTCGAAAAATGAATGCCGGATTATTTGTAATATCTCTATTAAACACGCCTTTTAGTGATTTTTCACGTTCAGGCACATTCATTGCCGAAATATCTAATCGTTCGTTATATTTTTTTAGTAAATTTAGGGGCATATTATTTCCATTCTATAAAAAACAGGTTTAATTTATCGGAATCGTTTGTCTTGTTAAAATCGTGTCCCGACATTTTGATAATTCGCTCGATTAACTGAACTTTTGTCTTGCTTTTCTTTTCGTCATTATTTTTGTAATAAGAGATTGCCCCTACAAGAAAATCGGCGAATTGCATTAAAACGCTTTCGTGTGAATGCATATTTTGTACGTTGCGAAAGACACCGTATTGCACGTTCAAAATTTCTTTCAAACGATTAACTTTCCTTGCACTTAACGTGTCTTTGATGTCGAGATAAACATTGTAAGCGTATTGACTATTTATCCTGTGATTCAGCAGTCGGTAGTACATTTCATAGTAAAAATCGTCGTATGTTTGATTAAAATTTGTATTGTTGATTTTTGATTTTTCTATCCCAATGGCACGGAATTTCAAATCTGTTGCGAAAAAATAATCAATCAGTTCTAAATAAAAATGCAATTGTGGTTGCGATACTTTCGACCACTTTATTTCTGTGTGCAAATTATGTTTCTTTTTTAACTCCTTGATATTTTCTGTATGCAGTCGTGTTTGATTGTAGGCACAACTAATCGACCCTAAAAACATATACGGTTTGTGGTCGTGTTCGATGTGGCAACTTTCATCGCAATATATGTTGAATGTTTTGTTCATGTTTTTTTTTTGCAAAGATACGAAAAATTATTGATACGGGAGAAAGTTATTAACAAAACAGGTAATTTATTAACATTTTAACACTTTTTAACAAAAAAAATATACGAAAATCGGGGGGTCGAGCGTTATATAGGTGTAACAACTTAAAAAAACACAAAATTATGCTTACAAAAACTTATGGCTCGGCAATCTACGGCGTAGATGCCATCACAATTACGGTCGAAACAAGTGTGGAACTTGGTGTGAATTTTTTAATGGTGGGATTGCCCGATAGTGCGGTGAAAGAGAGTCAACAACGCATCGAATCTGCTCTTTCACACAACGGATATCGGTTTCCCGGAAAAAAAATCGTGATTAATATGGCTCCCGCCGACATTCGAAAAGAGGGCTCTGCCTACGATTTAACGCTTGCCATCGGCATTTTAGCCGCATCCGAACAAATTAAAAACGAAACGGTCGGCGATTATATTTTGATGGGCGAACTTTCGCTCGATGGTAGTTTACGCCCTATTAAAGGGGCTTTGCCGATTGCCATTGAAAGTTTGCGACAAGGTTTCAAAGGGATTATTCTGCCGAAAGAAAACGCTGAAGAGGCTGCTATTGTTAGCTCTTTGAAGGTTTATGGTACTGAACATATTATGGAGGTGATTCGTTTTTTCAATGGTGAGGAAAGTCTGAAACCTACTGAAATCAACACGCGTGAAGAATTCCAAAACAACAATGCCAATTATACTTTGGATTTTTCGGAAGTTCGCGGACAGGAAAATCTCAAACGTGCCCTGGAAATCACTGCTGCGGGTGGCCATAACGTGATTTTGATTGGTCCTCCGGGTTCTGGAAAAACCATGTTAGCCAAACGAATGCCCTCGATTTTACCTCCAATGACGCTACACGAAGCTTTGGAAACAACTAAAATTCATTCTGTTGCCGGTAAAATGGGACGACAACGCGGTTTGGTTTCGGTGCGTCCGTTTCGTGCACCTCATCACACCATTTCGGACGTGGCTTTGGTTGGTGGAGGCTCGGTTCCGCAGCCCGGTGAGATTTCGTTGGCACACAACGGCGTGCTTTTTTTAGACGAAATGCCGGAATTCAAACGGCAAGTTTTGGAAGTGTTGCGACAACCGATGGAAGACCGAATTGTGAATATCTCCAGAGCAAGAATGTCGATTGATTATCCTGCGAATTTTATGCTGTTGGCTGCGATGAATCCCTGTCCCTGCGGGAATTACAACCATCCTTGGAAAGTTTGCACCTGTGCACAAGGTATGGTCGGAAAATATCTCAACAAAATTTCGGGACCGCTGTTAGACCGCATGGATTTGCATGTGGAAGTTACGCCGGTGGATGAAGCCATTATCAATTCGAAAATTCCGGGCGAATGTAGTGAAAATATCCGCCAACGTGTGATAATTGCACGCCAAAAACAAGAACTTCGATTCGCCGAAGAAGCCGATATCCATTGCAATGCACAAATGATTCCGAAACATATTCGCGAACATTGTGAATTAGATGAAAACAGTCAAACCATTCTCAAACAAGCCATGCAAAAATTAGGGTTGACAGCTCGTGCTTACGACCGAATTCTCAAGGTTTCTCGAACGATTGCGGATTTGGACGACAGCGAAAACATACAGATTCATCATCTATCGGAGGCGATCCATTTTCGCTCACTCGACCGAGAGAATTGGGGGAAAAATTAAAACAAATTATCTTTCTCTACGGTTGCTGATGAATCACTACGCGTTGCAAGATTCGTTGGTGGTCTATTTGTAACGAAAACAAATACACTCCCGTTGGGAGATCGCCGGTGTTGAGTTGATATTCGGTGTGATTGATGCGAATTTCTTTCAACCGATGTCCCGCTAAATCATAAATGTATAGCGTCGAAATTTCTCTTTCGGATTTGATGAAAACCTCTGTGGTGGCGGGATTCGGATAGATCATCAAACGATAGTTTTCGTTTTTGTCAACAATAGATGTTGACGGATTGATATTGGTAACAGTCACAAATGCCGTATCGTTTGATCGGTCTAAATCTCCCGGAACATCAACCCAAACCTTGATTTCGTAGGTGGTGTATTCGCCCAAGTTAGCTCTTAACAGTGATGGGTCATCTGTTATGAGTGTGCTGTAAGAAAGTAATTCCGGAATCGTTGCATCCCGCACTCTGCCATCCTGTATAGTGCCTCCTGTTATGCTAAAATAGACCGGCAGATTTTTGAATGGTCTCTTGTTGAGATTGGCAATTTTTACGATAATCGGTTCTCCTCCCAATGTTAAATCTAACAAATTGGTATCCGAAACGGGAGCGAGAATTTCAAGCACAGCAACGTCTGCAGGCCACGCCATGGTATCCTCTTTCATCGTAAAATGATCGATAAAAATGCCTTGTGATTGATAGTTTGGATTGCTTAAAAACCGGAATTGCTCCTGACCTCCCCCTTTGGCATCAAACGGCACACGTTCGGTTCGCCAAACATTGCTGAGTGTTCCGGGAACAGTCGGACCGGAGAAAAGCACATCTGTGGGGATGCCTGCACTGTCTCTGAGAACTTGCAGATTCTCAGGAATGGTCGGAGCCTGTGTCCTGTATCGATACTCAATAACGTACTGCTCTCCCTCCTCCAAATCAAAGCAAACCGACGCCAAAACTCCGGGATTGGTTCCATTACCACGAAAACGTGCAAGTGCATTTGCCTCAGAACCCTCAAAAGTCCAATACGCAAAATTTTGAGGCTCAACGGAAAACGGCTCTACCAAGTTGTTCCACCCTTGTCGTTCGTCAGGCTGGAAAGTTACGGTATAAGGAAGTTGGGTAATGGGTGCCGTTTTGATTTTTTTAATACTACGTGTTGTGTTTGCTGCGATATTGTTGGGGACCACGATAGATATACGAACCGAATCTTCGCCATAGTTGAGACGAGTGAACATTTGATCCAATTTGAACAAGATCACGGTATCAATAGGAACATCTCCATACCAGGTTTCGTAATACGTATTTCCGCCGAATTCGATTTCGAATATCGGATCGCTTGTAGCGACATATCCTTGGTTTTGAAATTCCACGTAAAGCGTATCGGGAGAGAGGTCGCAGTTGTTGGACGAAACAGCCCAAATCCTATCCAACGACAAGTTCGGCGATGAGGCAGAGATGCTGTCCATAATCACAAACTCGTCTAAATACAAGCCTGTCGACCATCTTTCGGACACAGCCTCAATAACCACATATTGCGAATTCGCTGCGGATACGGCATCGGGTTTGTAATAGATAATGGCTCGCCTGTAGCTGGTATCCGTTGTCGAAAAGGTGCTTTGCAACTGAGAGCCAATGGGCAATCTGTTGGTTCCCGCATAAACATTCAGAGTTACCGGACTCATGTGCATCGTATCGGTTTCGCCTGCTCCTAATCGCCGTACTAAATTAATGGCTCGATAATAGAACGAGATAAAATACGTTGTATCCTCAGATAATTCGAAACACGGCGATGTCAAGGATTGTCTGATAATGGTGCCGGTAGGGATACCTTGTGTAGGAGCCTGATAAACCGCCCCAATGCCGGTGTGAGCCTCAGCAGGATTGGTCACGTATTGCAACCAAAACTGTTGCATTCCGGCTTGACTGTTACTCCAATGGTTTATTTTTTCATGGGGCTCGAATCCCATGTCGTATCTGCCTGTATGTGTTCCGGTGTTGGCGGTTTGCACGATTGCCGATGTATCATCGGAAATATCGGTATTTGCAAGTCCCGAAATCCAACCTTCGACTTCCCACGCACCTTGAGTTCTCAAATCCATTGCGGTATAGGAAATCGTTCCTATGTTGTAAGGGAGAATCGCTGCAAACTTTCCGGTAGATGGGCTATTGGCTTCTACTACGGTTGTGTTGCCTGCCGGATTGGTTATCGCAAAAGTACCCGAAACGGTTCCTGCCGGAATGGTGTAAGGACTTCGGTTTTTGACCGTCATTACGGCGTGTTGTCGATTTCCCAAACTGCAAGACGGATCCGGAATCGTCAGTCGTATCACACTTAAATTAGTATCTTGAGCACTTACGCTGTCGCGAATGGCAATATCGTCCAAAGCCATGCCAAAATCTCTGGCGTCAGTGTTTCGACCGTCTCTACTGTTGTATTGAAACGTAACAAAATAGGTTCCCGTTTGAGTAGGTGTGAAATAAACCTTTTGTGGCACCCAATCACCGTTTGTCATGGTATCGCTAAGCAAAGGTTCTGCCTCCATCAGCCCTTGAAGGTCGAAATAATTCGACACACGGATATTCAAAATTTCTTCCGCAGGTGCTACCAAAACTCTTCTAAAATAAAGAATCTCGTAGGGTTTGTCAGCCTCCATAAAAATCGGTGGAGAAACAATCCAATTATTGTTTCGTTCCAAACGTCTGTTCCGGTTGGCACGAATACTATTCAAGGGTGCTGTGGGATCCGGTGATGAATAGGTTATCATTCCAACGTTGCCTGTAAAAACATTGCTTGCAGACGTATTCTCTGTCCAGCCACGAAAAATATAAGGTGAATACGCACTGTCGATTGCATTTTGAGAATAAATTTGCCAACTTTCGGTAGGGGAATCATAACTTTCAAATCCTTTGTAAACAGGGACGTTCACAGGAGGCATAGCCTCTGTAATCGAAAATTCGGAAAGAGCAATTCCTGAGGAAAGTGCTGCACTGTATGCCAAAAATCCAAAGAAATACAACCCTGTTTGCGATGGGGTGTAATACGTGGTGATGGTTCGAAACTCCGTGTTGTTAAACGCTCTGAGATCCATCAACGTTATATCGCTCGCTTGAGGAAATTTACTTCTGCCTACATACAGTTTCAGATTTTCGGCGTAGCTATTTGAAAAAGCCTTGTAAGTAAACGAAATTTGATACGTTTTGTTTTGTTCAAGTTCCATACAGCCGGTTACCAAGCGGTCGTCCGATGCCTCGCCCCCTGTTGATATCGCAACTTGTCCGATCAGCGTATTCGTATTATTTCTCAAAAGTTCCCACGTTACATACGGTTGAATGGGTTTTTGCGATATAGTCGACCAATTTCTGAAAACCGAATAGTTGTCGAACGAAAAACTATAGGGCACTTCTTCCACCGATGTTTGATGAAATTCCACATTTCTCAGCGTATCGCTCGGTTGGATTTGTCCGGGAAATTCAACCCACGCATTAACCAGCGTAACCGGCGTATTAAACGATTGCGGAATAGTAAAATTCACTTCAATCGCACTGTCGTAAGGAATCGAAGTATAGAATGTTTGTCCGATCGGCGAACTGAAAGATATCCCTTCATCTGCACTGTATTGGTAGTAAACCGTATATTCAGACGGCATATCATATCCCAAATTTCTAACCTTGAATGACATTCTTTGATTACTCAGATCGCAATTCGACAACGGAGATGTCATCGCAACAACATTCAACCGATAGGGATCTGCCTCTCTAACTTCGAGATGTTTAAGATAGGATTCGAGAGGAATACCATAAAAATTAGGTGCTGTCCCTTGTTGTACACTGGTGTTTCTCGATCTGAATATCAAGCGATATTTACCGTCTGTTGCTGTTGGAGGAAAATTTGCCGGATCTATCAACAGCGAAACATTGGCTATTCCCACAGGTAAGATGAGGCTATCGACTACTATTCTAAATGTATCAACACTGACGGAGTTACCAAAACCATGAGTCTCATCCAGTCTGTACGATGGTGCATACGTGGCTAAATAGATGGTTAAATTATTCGTAAATTCCGGAGTCAACGCCACACTCGTGAATTTCAATTCGTACATTTTGTTTTGATCCAATTCGATGCACGACGAAAAGATCGTAACTAAATGGTCGGTCAAGAAATACTCTGATCGCAAAAACGGGAAAATAGTATCGCCTTCCGCAGCCACAGAGCGAAATTGCCACAAAGACGAGCGGTTAACGATATCAGCACTATTGCTAAAAAACATCCAGCCGACCGTATCCGTCATCACTTCGCCGGGCACTCCAAAGTTGGGCTTGTAGGGAATCAAATTACAGTCCGGTTGCTGTGCATATCCTTTTGCAAAAAGGAGAACCATACTTACGACCAATACTATTTTTCTCATAGCCATTGTATTTTGAAATGTTTGGGTTTACATCAGGGTTTTTGAGTTTACAAAGGTACAAATAAAAAATGATATTAGCAAATTTTTTTGATAGTTTCAAAAATTTTTATTAGAAGGCATTCCGTCCGCTGCGTTTCAGAATAATAATTCGATTGATTTAAACCCGCTGGCGGCGATTTGCAATCGGTGCCGACACAGCAAGGGGATGTCTCCACTACGTGCACTGCGTGCACTCCGCTCGACATGACGAGGAAAACCGTTGAGGAAAAAGGGGAAAGAGGGTCATTGCTCGATAGCGATTTTACTCACTATTTCAACACATCATAAAACATCTGCTGAATCTCCGGACGGAGCGTCTGTTGGGTGATTTTGGTGTTGTCTGCCGAAGGGTGAACGCGGTTTGAAAGAAAAATATAAATCCTCTGATTTTGTGG
>Ga0099364_10012424_pt1 | contig 11484 bp, 10 predicted proteins | sample TergutTh196P3_FD_73070 | JGI IMG/M metagenome (GOLD analysis project Ga0099364, IMG submission 73070) | Microcerotermes parvus P3 segment gut microbial communities from Pointe-Noire, Republic of the Congo - Th196 P3 | ecosystem: Host-associated > Arthropoda: Insects > Digestive system > Gut ...
TCGCTTTTGCATCTTTGGACAGGCCGATCGCCTGGCAGGGCGAAGGATTGGAGGAACGGGGATATAATACAAAGTCGGGAAAACTTTTGGTGGACATTGACCCGCAGTTTCGTCGGCCTGCCGAAGTGCACGTGTTGCTCGGCGATTCGAGCAAGGCTCGGCAAAAACTCGGTTGGACGCCGAAACATTCCTTTGCCGACTTGGTTCGGGATATGATTGAGTATGACATGGCCGGCATACAACGCTAACCGAGCCCGGTGCGGGAGCGCTGGAATCAACGCTCTTGCAAAAATATTCCAAAATTTGTATGCTCCGAAAAAAGCATCCGCCCCAACCGCAATAGAATATGTATCCCGGATATTCCAATCTCAAACAATATGCCCAGCCGGTATTTTTAATGACCGCCCTTGCCTTTGCCGCTCTGGTCAATATATTCTTGATTGCCAATTTTTACTGGAGTGCTTTACTGACCGCCGGGCAACGAAACCTTTGTCTGGCAGGCCTTCTCGGTGCTTGGATCATTCTGACCGTGTTCGCCTCGTATTGGAAACATCGGATTATGTTGAACAATACTGCCGAAGAAGATGATGTTACGTTTCGGCAAGCACTCTGTGATTATCTTCGAGGGCATTGGTATGCCGCCGAGTCGCAAATCCTTCCTTATCTGAAACGTTATCCGAAGGATATCGAAATGCTGCTTTTGCAAGCGACGATGTATCGGCACACAGAACGGTACGAAGAAGCGTTGTTGGTATTGGACAAGTTGCAACTTTTGGAAGGGAGCCGCCGTTGGCACCTTGAAATCGCCGAAGAACGAAGAGCATGCACCCGGCTAACCGAGGCCGGGTAACAAAACACGTAATAAACTTTGACGCTCCGCGCCGTCCATTATTTCGCGCTTTCTTTAAGTTTCCGTATCATTGCCGAGAGCCGCGACTTTTTTCGGGCGGCGGCGTTTTTGTGGACGATCCGTTTGGAACCGGCTTGATCTAATGCTTTGACGGCGATACGGAACAGCCGGTCTGCTTCTTCGATATTTCCGGTTTTGACGGCTTTGATAACATTTTTGCATCGATTACGCACGAAGGAGCGTCTCACTCGGTTTCTTTCCCGGGTGGCGATATTTTGACGAAGCCGTTTCTTAGCGCTTGCGATATTAGGCATACAATTTGATAGAAGATTTACGCTATCGGTACAGATTGCTTGGAGGGAATTGTACACTATTTTGCACAAAGGACAAGGGCACCCTGTTCTGGTGTTCTGGAAACCGGGGCCTCGCAGTCCGCGCCATCTTGACAATCGTGCTGTCGTTTGGTTAAATGGACTCCGTACACACAACTCTCTCTATTTTTTCAATGATGCGCTCCATTCTGTTTTTCGTTGCTGCGGCAGCATTTTGCACTCTTTTTAGCGGCGTTATACTAACCGCCCAGGAAGTCAAACCGGCGAAAGTGTTGCACTTCACCCGATCCCAGGGGCACGAACACGCCCCTGCCAAACGGCTCGATGACGGAACAACCGTGTCCGGCCGAGGATTAACCGCCTACTTTGCCGATAAAAATATCGAATTGGTCGAAACACAGGACGGAGGCGTCTTCGACGGAAATATCGAGCAATACGACGCCTTCGTCTTCTATACTTCCGGTAATCTGCTCAACGCCGACGGATCCAAAAACGAATTTGCCAAGCCGATGACCGAAGCCGGACTCCGTAAAATGATTGCCGCCGTCAGAGCGGGAAAAGGGTTTGTCGGGATCCATTCCGCAACCGACACACACTGCGGATTGAACGAAGACGGCGTTGATATTTTTACCCGGTTCGTCGGTGCCCGATTCACCGGGCACGGCCCCGACCAGTACGGTACGCTAACGATTGTACAGCCGACGGCGTTTCCATTCCTTAAAGAATCCGGAAAAAGGATAACAACTTGGGACGAATGGTATGGGATGGGACAATTTAACCCCGATATGCACGTTATCTTGGTTCAAGAGACAGCGGGCATGGACGGCAGGGATTATGATCGTCCGCCGTTCCCGATGACTTGGCTGCGTGCCGAAGGGGCGGGCCGTGTGGCGTACACCTCGTTCGGGCATGGTAATCGTTATTTCGATAACATGGAGAATGTACGCCGTATTGGCGAATTGGTCGAGTGGTCGGTTGGCCGCTTTGCGGCGGACACGACGCCGAACATCGAGCAGGTAACGCCGGAATTCCGGCAAATGCCCCCGCCGAGATAAACACTATCCCGTCCGCTCCGTATGAAATCGCATCCGGTGGGGCTTCCGGCTTCCCTGATTATCCGCGAATTGGTTCCTTTGCAGGCCGTACAATCCCCGGCGGGTTTTTCAATCGGTAAACAATCTCCTGCAATAAACGCTCCTCCAACGCGGAGTCCCGCTCGATAATAAACCAACCGGCGCCGCTGATATCGACATCGATCCCATCAGCAAACTCGTCGATGCTGTCCATAAAACGTAAGTTGGAGACGTGAGTTACCGAGCGAAGAGGACGCACGTCGTCTTCCAACTCTTTGAATACCTTTACCTCAACGGTGTACCCCCCCTCAGTCGGTACAACATGCGCTTCGACACGCCGCCGAATTGTTTGCAACGTCGAATCAAAACGTTCGGAAAACCCAACGGAGTCCGAATGCCAAACTTCGGCAAGTGATGCTCCTATTTTGGGCTTCGATTCAAGATGTCCTTCGGTCAAAACATTCCCGTGCAATCGAATCGGTATTTCTCGGTCGATATCGAAATGATTGTCAACGGCGTCAACGACGACCGACCATAAAAATTCGTGGTCATGATTTTCAACGAAGATGGGATTATGCGATTGCGGTGTATTCAACCGCCATGAAAACTCCCTCGTCGGCGCAAAGGGTTCGTACGACGAACAACCGGCAACCAGCAACAAAGCCGTGCCGATGGTGATGCTATAACGAAACAAAGCGGAACAAACAAACATTGGCCGACTCTATCGAATTCCCTTATTTCACGCAAGGGCAGTTTTTGCTGCGGATTTTTTACACACACATCTTGCAAACACCGTACAAACAATGTACAATGCAAACACAATAAGAACGCAACAACAACATGGATATCGAAACTCTCGGGGCAATCACTCTCGGCGTACTGCTCGTCTTCCTCGGATTCAACGCCCTCATCTTCGTACACGAATTCGGACACTTCGCCGTCGCAAGACTCTGCAAAGTCCGATGCGATAAGTTTTATCTCTTCTTCGACTTCTGGGGACTACGATTCTTCCGATTCAAATGGGGACAAACCGAATACGGACTCGGACTCTTTCCACTCGGAGGATACGTCAAAATGCTCGGACAAGAAGACGATCCCAGTGCCATACGAACAGAAATCGAAAAAGCAAAATTGCAAACAACTGACGACAACGAAGAGTCGACAAAACTCCCAACAATCTTCGCTCCCGATAGTTACCTCTCCAAAACCGTACCGCAACGACTCGCCATCATCGTCGCCGGCGTCGCCATGAACGTCGTCTTCGCCATTATTTGTGCCGCCGGAGCATACACCATCGGCGTTACAGAAACCGTCCCCGCCGTCGGCAACGTCATCCCCGGCTCACCCGCCTGGGAAGCCGGATTGCAAACCGGCGACCGAATCACCGCCATCGACGGCAAACCAACAAAAGCATTCGGCGATATACTCAAAAAAATGGTCGAAGGCAACAAACCAGTACAGTTAGACATCGAACGGGACGGACAATCCGAAACCATCGCAGTTACACCGCGAAGACGCAGCGGCGACCTAACCTCCAACATCGGCGTCGTATCGCTGCCGACGCTCGAATTAATGACAGGCGACCGATTGATACACGGATTGATACGCCCCTCTTGGAAACATTACTATTCCGACAAGGCGCTCGCCGACTTGCAAACCTTCGACGTTCTGGAATCGCTGTCGCAACGCCGAGAACTTCCGGCTATTCGATTGGAAAAGGTTGGCGGTCAACCGGTTTCAACGTACACCGAATACTTGGATGTTCATCTCCAACATATCGGACAGACAATTACATATACATTTAACGGCAAAGACGTCGAAGTCCCCGCCATCCCGATGCGGGAGATTCCCGTCCGGTTCCAGATGGGGCCGATTGTTTCCGTGTTACCCGGCAGCGATACTCAACGACAAGGCATTGTGCCGGGCGATACCATTCTGTCGGTCGACGGCGACGCCGACATTGACCCGTTGAAACTGCCGCAAATCATTCTACGAAAAGTGAATGCGGGACAGGAAAGCGTCGAATTGGTTATCAAGAAGGCAAACGGCGAGGAGAAAACGTTGACCGCCGCATTGGCACCGATTCGTATTATGCCGGAGTTGTCGGCTATGTCGATGCGGGACCCGCTGGGGAGTCATGCGCTGGGATTGTCGTGGAATGCCGAACCGGTTATTGCGGAAAGCGCAGACGGCGGCGCAAACATCGGCGACAAAGTCGTTGGAGTTGAATTCGTGAACAGTGCCGCCATTTTGCGGCGAAATTCGTTCAGCGGAGTTACCAAGAGCGGTTTTGCGTTTCACGCCATTGGCCTCCGGGTTGACATCCCTTACATTTTTTCCTATCTGTTGCAGGATGCGCAGCCGCTGGAATCCAAGACGGAGGGAGACATTTTCGTCCGCTTAACGCTTGAAAGTCCCGACGGCAACAGGAAAAATGTTGAGCTCCCGGTGTTGGAGTCGACCGATTGGTTTAACATAGAGCGGGGTTATTTTCTGAAGACGGAGCAAACGACCATTACGGCGACGGGAATCGGCGATGCGTTCAGTCGGGGTTCGGTCAGGACGTTGGATTATGGACTGTTGGTATATCGGTCGTTGCAGGCGTTGTTGGATGGTTCGGTCTCGCCGAGGGCATTGAACGGTCCGGTGGGGATTATTGAGATTATGTATCGGATTGCTCAGAGTGGTTGGAGTGAGTATTTGATGTTGCTTTGTTTGATAGGCATTAACCTTGCGGTGATTAACTTGTTGCCGATTCCGCCGTTGGATGGTGGGCATGTTCTGTTTTTGACATACGAAGGGATTTTCGGCCGTCAACCGAATGAGTTGGTTCAAGTTGTGATGAGTTATTTCGGTTTGTTCTTGATTATTCTTTTGATGGTTTGGACAGTGTCGCTTGATTTGACGTGCATACCGAGATGGTGAGCGAAGATTAAGGGGGGCAAGGCAAGGGAACCTCTAAAAATTATCAGGCTAGATTCATGAAATCGAAAATTCCTGCCGATTATGCGGTTACGTTCATAACCTTTCGTTAGAAATCCCCCCCAATGAACCGGATACGCTTCATTTTCGCCATCCATAACCATCAGCCCATCGGCAACTTCGGACATGTCCTCGAAGAAGCATACCAACAAAGTTATCTTCCCTTCCTCGATGTCTTTGAAGGATACAATGCCGTAAAACTCACACTCCACACCAGCGGTTCCCTGGTCGAATGGCTTGCTGAAGAGCATCCTGAATATCTTGACCGCGTTGCCGAACTCGTCCGGCAGCGCCGGATCGAGATCGTCGGCGGCCCCTTCTTCGAGCCGATTCTCGCCATGCTTCCCTCCCGAGACCGCATCGGGCAAATCGAAATGTACTCTGATTGGCTCAAAAAACGTCTCGGTGCGAGCGTCGCCGGTCTTTGGATTCCGGAACGCGTCTGGGAACAAAGTTATGTTCGTGATCTTGCCGACGCCGGTATGCGGTACACGATTCTTGATGACGCGCATCTTCGCAGTGCAGGCGTCAAAGCCGACTCTCTTTATCGGCACTATCTTACCGAAGATGATGGACGTACCATCAACGTTTTTCCGGGTAGCGAAAAATTGCGGTATCTTATTCCCTTTGGACAGGTCGGCGATGCGGTTGAACACTTCCGGGAAATTGCGCAAAAGCACCCCGAAGCAGTGCTCGTACACGGCGACGACGGCGAAAAGTTCGGGGCCTGGCCCGACACCTATCAGCATGTCTATGGGGAAAATTGGCTGCACCATTTCTTTGATATGCTCTCCGAAAACGGCGATTGGCTCATCACGACGACACCGTCGGAAGTTATCGATTCGATGCCGCCGCTGGGTAAAATATACATCCCAGACGGCAGTTACCGCGAAATGACCGAATGGGTGCTCGAACCAGACCAGCAAATCGAAATGGAAAAACTTCGGGAAAATCTGCAACAAGATGAGCGCGGCCCCATCATCAATCAATTCTTGCGCGGCGGTTTCTGGCGAAACTTCAAAGTACGATATCCCGAATCGGACGAAATGTACTGCCGAATGATGAGTGTCAGTGCCCGACTGCATAAATCAATGCAGGAAGGTTGGAACGGCACCGACATTGAACTTGCCCGGGAAGCACTCTACCGGAGTCAGTGTAATTGCAGTTATTGGCACGGTGCGTTTGGCGGGGTCTATCTGCCTCATCTCCGCAATGCCGTCTATCGGGAACTGATTCGGGCAGACAACCTGATTGACGCCGCGATGGAGCGTCAGGGGAACTGGGTCGAGTCGCAAACGGCGGACTTCAATTTCGACGGAAAAAACGAAGTCCGGCTATCGAATAATTTTCTCAATGTATTCGTTCTTCCTCATCGCGGCGGCACGATGTACGAGTTGGATGTCAAGTCGATTGCCCATAATCTTTTGGCAACGATTACACGCCGCCCCGAAGCGTACCATCAAAAGGTTGCCCGGCGAAATGAAACAAATTTCGACCCGCAAGGACGAATCATCTGCAAGCAGGAAGGATTGGAACGCCGAATGCAGTACGATTCCTATGCCCGAAAAAGTTTGATCGATCTGTTCTACGATTACGAAACCGACTTTGACGCCGTCAAGCAAGGCCGAGTCGGACAGCACGGCAACTTCGTACAAACAGAATACGATGCCGTCATCCGCAAAAAACCGGGCCGGATACAGATATTGCTTTCGCAGGAAGCGACGGCATACGGAGCACCGGTTCGTATCGACAAGGGAATTACATTGAGCGAAGGAAGCAATATCATCGAGGTGGCCTATCGGTTGAGTTTGTTGCCAAAGGGTTATCAGATGCACTTTGCGGTGGAGTTGAACTTTGCCGGCATGCCCGGCGGTGCGGCAGACCGATATTTTCACGGTGTCGGCGGCCCAAAGGGAGAACGATTCGGCGACCTGAGCACGAACCTTGACTTGACGGACGGCACGGAAATCGGCTTGTATGACGATTGGCTCGGTATGGATGTCCGGTTGAAAGTGAATCGCCCGACGGGATTTTATGCGTTTCCGGTAGAGACGGTGAGTCAATCGGTGGAAGGTTTTGAGTTGGTGCATCAATCGGTGGCGGTGCAGCCGCATTGGCACTTTGTCGCAGACGAATGGGGAGAATGGTCGGTCGATATGCAGATTGAGTTGGATACCTCGGTCGCGGAGCATCGGGAGTTGATGGCGCATAGTTTGCTGAAGGATGCCGCCCGAGTGTTGATGGAAGACGCATGTTAGTGCATATAGCGAGCCGACGAAGAAAGCCGACGACTTTGTCGGCGCACCGGCTCAATGATTTTGTGGTACAATGGAGACGTACTTAAATGATAGGAGCAGAATGATGTCAGTCCAACCATTAACCTACGAAAGCGTTTTAGAATTGATTCGGGAGGAACATCAGGAATTTCGCCGTTCGCTCAAAGAGCAAGGTGACGAGTTCGACCGAAGGATGCAGAAATCCGACCGGAGAATAGAAGAGCAACGTGCCGAATACGCCAAAATGCAACAAGAAACCGAACGGCAGAAGAAAGAACGCGACGCCGAATACGCACGAGAAAAGAGCGAACGCGATGCCAAGTACGCCGCCAAACTCGCCAAAATGCAACAGGAAACCAACAAACTACGGCAGGAAACCGAATTGCAGATCAAAAGAACGAGCAAAGAAGTCGGCAAACTCACCGGCAAGATCGGCAGTATAGTCGAACACATGCTCGGCGGACGAATCCTCGAAAAATTTCAAGCACTAGGATACAAAGTTGACCACTACTCACGCAATCATTATTATCAAAACTCGAAGTTAGGGATCAGCGGCGAGTTCGATTTAATTCTGCAAGACGGCGATGTCGCCATTTTCATCGAAGTCAAAACGACGTTGGAAACGGCGGATGTTCGAAGGCATTTGGAGAAGATGGCAGAGTACCGAATCTATGCCGACGCCGCCAAAATACTGTGGCCGCCGAGCACCCGTTTCATCGGAGCGGTTGCCGGAGCGGTCGTTACGGACGAAGCCATGAAATTTGCTCATGAAAACGGATTGTACGTGATTGTTCAATCGGGCGAGGCGGTGGAGATCGTACCGACTCCGCCAGGGTTCGTTGCGAAGGAATGGTAGCGATTTAGCCGCTCCGCCCGCGGAGCGCAGTCCCCGAAAGCCGACGACTTTGTCGGCGCAGACGCACACCCCGCTGTATGGTATATTTTATCGTATGTCGTTCCTGAAATCTCTCCTCGGTAAGCCCAAATTGAATTATCGGCAACGATACGATCTGCTCCAAGAAGCGATATCCGGAACGATGTCGAAAGTATTCAAAGCCCGGGATAAACAAACCGGTGAGATCGTTGCTCTCAAAATTATCGACTCCGAAATTCTCCAAAAAGTTAATGCCCGATGGAAAGGCATCAACAAACCCACCGAGGGAGAAATTTCGGTGCTGTTCAATCATCCCTACATTGTCAAAACGTTAGACCATGGGCTCACGACGGGAGGAGAACAGTATCTCGTTATGGAATACCTTGGCGGCACCGGCCTCAACAGCGTTCTGCTCGTTACCCAAGATTTAATGGCCGGAAAAAGAACCTATTATATGCGTCAGGTTGCCGAATCGGTTGCCGAAGTTCATAAAAAAGGTTTCATCCATCGCGATATTTGTCCACGCAACTTGCTATTCATCAACGATGAATCCATATTGAAGTTGACCGACTTTGGATTGACGCTTCCGAGCAGGGAACCATTCACCGAACCGGGTAATCGGACGGGGACTGCCAATTATATGGCACCGGAATTAGTCCGGCGTAAACCGACGGATATTCGTCTTGACATTTTTTCATTCGGTGTAACGATGTACGAATTGTTTACCCGGGAACTTCCTTGGCCGCGCGGCGACAGCGGTATCGCCGCGATGGCGCACAGTGACAAGCCGAAACCGATTACCGATTACAGGCCGAACATCAACAAGACGATTGCGAAGGCGATTCATAGTTGCATAGAGCCGGACGTCTCGCAAAGATGTTCCGATATGAAACAGTTTCTCAAGATGATTCAAAAGGTTGAACACGACGATGATGTGTAAGTCCGCAGAGTCCGTTTCATGCCGAAGTCGGGCTCTTGGAAAACAACTTACGGAATACACGAAATGTACGGACTCTAACACATTTTCAATGATACCCGCAACCCTGTGAGATGCCCTTTGTCCCCATCAATCATCGCCGAAGAGCGAATGGAACGGACTCGGCGGCGGCGGGGCCGGAGGACGAGGAGCAACAGGCAACGACGGCGTTGGAATCGGACGCTCCTCTTGAGGAGGACGAGGAGCCTGAACACGCTGATACGACTCATAAGCCCGAAAAGCCGATGGAACTTGAATCAACACCCTGTTCAATACCGGTTCGAGAGTCCCCCGTTGCCGGCTGCGCCAACGTTGCGCTTCAGATTGGGGCAGCGCATAGAACGTAATTTCAACTGCTGACGGCGCACTTTTTCGATCCAAACTTGCCCAATGTTCATGCCAAGAGGCGCCGTCGAAGTATCGAAAATTGCCGGCAACGATTTCCAAAGCGGACTGCGATGCCCCGTCTGCCGACTTCGGTGCTGCATAATCCCGCTCACGCCGGGTAAAACCGTATATCGGATGGAACTCATAAAATATCGTTCGGAGTTCCGATGACTCCGCAGAGCGCCAAGAGTAATCCGAAATGTCGATGCGTAATTGCGTTGACGTCCCAGCCACGCCGAAGTGCCGGATCGTTTCTGACCCGACGGTTTTGTTTAATTGCTCCGCATCTTGGATGACTGATCGGAAATCATCGTTTAGGAGCCGGGTCCAATTCCTCACGATGCGTTGTTGTTCAGCATACTGTGCCCGATGTGATTCCATTCGGGAGAATAGGAGAACGATATTGCCCACGATGCCGAAGAGGACGATGAGCATGGACGTTGCCAACAGCAATTCCAAGAGAGTGAGTCCTTTACGCATGATGTTCTGCTCCGGTTGCGTGTATGTTACCATACCGCGTTGTGAAATACAATCGATGTGTTTTCTTCGGGTGCGATTATCCCGATGAAAACAAATCCTAATTGCCGTTGTACCGATTCATTGCGTCATTGATTCCTTGGTAGGCCCAACACATCGTTGCGTCGGCAGCGTGCTTGATGGTAATTTCCAAATCTGTACGTTCCTTTTCGGTAAAGTTCATCAAAACATAATCGGCGGCGTTCATCTGCCCCGGCGGTTGCCCGATGCCGATACGAAGACGAGGGACAGCGTCGGTTCCCAGCACTTTCAATATGTCGGCTAATCCTTTCTGACCGCCGCTCCCCCCTTCACGGCGAAGCCGTAATTTGTTAAAAGGCAAATTCAAATCATCGCATACAATCAATACATCAGACGTCGGCAATTTATAAAAATGGACTGCTTCAACAACACTCAATCCGCTTCGGTTCATATAGGTTGTCGGTGCCAACAATAAAACGGTCTCTTTATTGTGTTGTTGGACGCTTATCAGATGACCGCAAAATTTATTTTGCGGCCGATTGCCCGGAAATTGCCGGGAAAGCTCGGCAAGCACCATATACCCGACGTTATGCCGGGTCATACGATATTTAGCGTCGGGATTGCCGAGACCAACGATTAACTTCGGCATAGTTTTCGTTACGAAAAACGGTGTATTGTTTATGGTAAACGAATCGACAACATCCGACAAGGGGACTGTTTGTTAGTCAACACAGCGAGCGGGCGGCGTCAACCCCCTCGAGAACACCGACTTTGTTGACAGGTTGACACCCGCTCGCTGTTGTGCTGACCGCTCAATTTATGAAAAAACCGACGGCATACCACGCTCCGTGTTTGCCGCGAACCATGTCGTAACCATAATACGTATGACTCCGACGAGCAATCGACCAATGCCCCGAGGAATACCGCCAAGCACGCATACACGCAATCGCTCCCTCAAATAATCCCAAACCAGACCGGCTTTGAGCACATATCTCCGCAGGCACTCCGCCGCCTAATACTTCCTTCGCCCTTCGGCTTCGTACACCGAAATTATGATGCCCTATGTACCCCCTTTCGGCTTGAAACAAAGCGTGCTCCGTTGCTAATTGCATGACTATGGGAGCCGGTATGCCCTCGGTGCTTAACGGTTGGTCAGGATGGATTCGGACAGCATACGTCAGCGTCCGCTGCGTCAATGTTCCGGGCGGCAAGAGCAAAAAGGTGTCCGTTTTTTTA
>Ga0099364_10012425_pt1 | contig 11484 bp, 6 predicted proteins | sample TergutTh196P3_FD_73070 | JGI IMG/M metagenome (GOLD analysis project Ga0099364, IMG submission 73070) | Microcerotermes parvus P3 segment gut microbial communities from Pointe-Noire, Republic of the Congo - Th196 P3 | ecosystem: Host-associated > Arthropoda: Insects > Digestive system > Gut ...
TTTATTCCATAAATCACGACCTGAATACCAATCTATCAATGGCAGGGTAAGTGGAAGTATTGCCGCCTGCTCCTTGCATCCAAACGAAAGCAGGAAAAAAAAACCGGAGACTACAATCCAAAGCATCCGTTTGGATTGTAGGTAGCGCATGTAACTAAGAAAGGCAGACAATCCGAACATGGAGTAAAGAAGTACTTTTGATGCGCTTATCCATGCAATCGCTTCGGTATTGACTGGATGTACTGCAAATAGCAGGGCAGCTAAAACAGCAGTCATTAAAACACTTTTAGAGTTTTTACTTTCCCGAAATCCTAGCAACATTTTCACGAAAGTGAAAACTATACAAACATTAATGTCATGATACAACACACTTGCCAAATGGAATGCACGCGGGTCAGCGCCGAAAATACTGTAAAGAACTGTATATATTAATTGATTGACAGGCGAATATTGCCCATAATGTGTTTCGCTGAATATAGCAGCGAGGGTGTGTAATTTCAAACTACCTATAGTATGACGGTTGAATACCATCCAGTTGTCATCCCAAGTCGTTAAGAAGTCGTTGCCAGTAACTGAAGAATATATTACTAATGGTAAAAAAAATAATAAGACATATATTGAAATATGGATTACGAAAGTTCTTTTCGTCATAAAATAAGATTTTTAATTATTAGACTTCATTTAAGTTTTACTTCTAAAATAATTGGGTTTGTGTCTTCCGGTAATGAGGGCATAATTTTTAAAGCATCTTCATTTTCTATTATACAATATAAATAATTATTCTTTACATATGAAGGCCACACATTAATTATCTCTTCACCAATGATTACAGGAATCCCTGGGTGTCTTCCATCTCTTCCATATATACTTTTGAAAAGTAATGAACTCTCTTCAATATTCCATATCTCACTATAAAACTTATTATTATAATAGTAAGTAAGAAAGTAATATTTAGAAATCAAATATCCAAAATCATACTGTACGTATCTATTGCCATATTTTTCTGTCATTTCCCGGTTGGCTTTGATGTCGAATGGAATGGTATACCGTCCTTTTGAATGGACGAGATATGGCTCATCAAATTCAGATGTGAATCTATACAGTGTATCGCTATGTGCTAATTTATAAAAAAAATCATTGTTGAAATTAAATATGGCATCAAAGTAAACCATATCAAATTTCTCTTTTATTTTTAACTTGGGAATACTTTTTCTTTTCAGAACCCATGATTTATCATAAATCCCCAATGCATAATCCTGATTTACTAAAGGTGAGAAACTCACCGCAAAATTATCATCTGAAAGTATTCTGAGAGCATCTATTGAATCATTTTTTATGGATTTTAAAAATTCCCCATCAAAAGTGTATTCGTTTATTTTTACGTTATCTGAAAGGAATATGGTATTATCCTTTGTGTTCACAAAGACATTTGCTATACGTAAATAATCTCCAGGACCTTGCCCTCGTCTGTCTATTATAGAAGCAACTTTTCCACTATTTTTATTTATAAGATAAACAGCTATCTTATTAACTCCTATATTTCCATCATGTGCAACTATATATTCTTCGGTTATGCCTACAATAATAACATGCTTGAACAATATTGAATCGTTTGTTTCGATTGGGATTAATCGTATGTCTTGTGAAATATCAGAAATATCATTTAAATAAGAAATCTTATTTCCTTTTTTATTTATTGTATTTGCAATGTCAATAACAATTATTGAGTTCTCGGTCTTCTCGGTGTTCACGGTCTTCTCGGTGTTCTCGGTCTTCTCGGTGTTCTCGGTGTTCTCATTTTTTGATTTCTCTTTCAGAACACAAGAGACAAAGCATACAAAACATATTAATATCAGTTCTTTCAGATGATAAATCTTAAGTGCAAGTAATAATCTTGCACCTAAAAAGGTAATAATTAGCATTTTAACTAAATCAATCATTTCAATTCTGATTATTAAATTCGTATTTCCGACTGCAAAGTAAACCTTTTCTTTTGAGAAAAGCAAATTAATGAAAAAAAATCGTATCTTTGTCGCCGTTAAATGATAAGGATATGATTATAGTTTTATTGTTTTGTTGCTTGTTAGAACTCGCTTCACAAAGCGGTGAGAATCAAAAAATTGATGAAAAAATCGAACAGTTGATGCTTGATTTTTCAATACCGGGCTTGCAGTTGGCGGTCATGAAAGACGATACCGTCATTTATTCACGTTCTTATGGTTATGCTGACAGAGAGACAGAAGAGATGGTGACGGATTCGTCACTTTTCAGGATTGCCAGCCTATCGAAACCTGTCACAGCTATTACGATTTTGAAATTGGCTGAATCCGGGAAATTAGATTTAAACCATACTGTATTCGGACAAGGTGGATTATTAACTGATGATTTTGAAGGAATAGTTTTAAACGAAAAAGTGAAAAAAATCACGGTAAATCATCTGTTGTGGCATCGATCGGGATGGACGAACAAGCCCGATGATCCGATGTTTTGGAACCGCGAACTAAGCCAGATACAAGTAATTTCGCAAATATTGGAAACACGACCTCCCGAACATGATCCCGGAACCGAAGCAGTGTATTCCAACTTCGGTTATTGCATCTTAGGATGAGTGATCGAAAAGATAACGGGGATGTCATACGAAAAGTATGTACAGGATTCTATTTTGCAAAAGTGCGGCATAACAGATATGCATATCGGCGGAGACCAAAAGGAAGAGCGTTTTTCGGGAGAAGTAACCTATTACAGCATAGAACGGACAGGCGCATACGGTATGCCTGTCCGTCGCATGGATTCGCATGGTGGTTGGATAGCTTCTGCTAACAGCCTGCTAAAATTCCTGGCAAAAATTGATCGCAATGAGGGAACGCCCGATTTTATCTCGCCCGAAATGCTCAAAGATTCGTATTTTAACCTATATGCATGGACGCATACCGGATCGCTTCCGGGTACTACGTCTATCATCTCGCGTATCGACGACCACTACGGATTTGTTGTACTAGCAAATACGCGACCGAGAAATCAGGATGAATTGTTTAAACGATTGCAGGATATTATAAAAGAAGAAGCTGTTTCGATGGCGTCAAATGCAACGTCTCTCCGGTTTGCATCCTTTCTCTTACCGCAAGGAGCGCAAAGGTTTTTCGCAAAGTACGCAATTTCCTGACAATAAATCATTTCTATTTGCGTACTTTGCGGTTAATTGGATGGTCTTTTCATCTTTTCTTTCAACATATCCGGAACATTGTACTCGGGGTAAGGGGTGGCGCCTTCTTTGCCGACGCCTTTCCTCATCAGGGCTTTCAGGTCTTCCAGATGTGTTTCATATACGCCGCGGGGTTTCACATTGTGCAGTTTGCAGATGGAGGCGGCCATACCTACCACCTCACCCATCATGCCCGTAGAACGCATCTGACGGGTAGTGCCCAACGCCACATGTGTCACGCTGATGTTGCGACCGGCCATGAACAGGTTGTCTATGTTTCGCGAATAGAAACAACGGTAAGGAATGGGGTATGGGTATATTTGCAGGAACACAGCGATGGACTTGAATTCACGTCCGGGAAAAAATTCGGTATTTTTCGGGTCGGGATAGTGCAGGTCGATACTCCATGACATGGTGACAGATTGATCAGGATAATCTACATAGTCGTAGATATCCTGCTGTTTGAGGATAATATCACCCAAGAGACGGCGCGATTCGCGTTTGCCCGCTACATACGCCACCCATCCGAGTTCGCGATTGGCATACTTTTCCTTTTCGCTGTATTCATTTTTCAGGAACGACCAGTTGGAATAAACGACCATCAGTCCATAGTCGCGGATGCGTTCAAAATCCGTGATTTGGTCTAAGAGCATGCCGTTCTCCCAGGTCCATTCACCCATCGTCACTTTCTGTGCGTTTTCTTCATTGAAATCGACGCCGTATTTGAACACAGGGAAGGTGTTAGGTGAATTTCTCACTTCCGAATACCATTGCACAGAGCTACCCATAGTCATCTTGTCGGCTATTTCGGGCGCGGTTTCTTCGCCCGTTTCGGCTCTCGATTCGCGTCCCATGGCAAAGTCGGCGCCGGCTAAGAATCCGACGGTGCCATCACCGGTACAGTCGGCAAATAGCGGAGCCGTGAATACTAATTCTTCGCCCGTTTCAATATGTTTAGCGGTGACCGATTGGATATTTTTCCCTTGTTTTTCAACGGAAAAAACGCGGTAGTTCATGAATTGAGCGATATTAGGTTCGCTATTGATAAGCGCTGTTTTCTTTTCGTCCTCATATTGGCTGGCCGGCTGGGCGTTGCCGCCTTTTTCAGGGCTTAACTCCTTGACGATGCCTCCCAGTTCGGGGTAGGGTTCCAGCCCGATCCGTCCGCCCAAGTGTACGCGTACCTCCGAGCTGTTGTTGCCGCCCCAGATAGGTCTGTCGTGCACCAGCGCCACTTTCAGTCCTAAGCGCGCCGCCGATACGGCTGAACAGATACCTGCAACGCCGCCCCCGACGACAACTAAATCGTATGTGCCGCCATGCTTGGGCGTAATGCCGGTTTGTTGGTAACGGAAAGTAGTCAGTGCGGTTTCTTCCACCGGAGGAACAAAAGAATTATCCTGTGTAAAATAAATGGCGTCGCACCGTCCGTTAAAGCCGGTAAGGTCATGCAGACTGATCTGCACCTTCGTATTTTTTATGGTCACTTTACCGCCATCCTGCCAAAGCCAGGCATTACCGGTATCTCCGAAAGTCGTTTCGACCGGTTTTCCGTCTATACTAATCCGGAACTGTCCGGGTCCTTTGCCATCTAACCAGACGGAAGTCCAGTTATAGGTGCGGACGAACATACGGTATTTACCTGTACGGGGAAAAGTCACTTCGGTAGTTGCGTCCTTTACAGGTATTCCCATGCCATGCGCCAACAGATAGGATGAACCCATCAGGTCCATAAATTGCTGGTCGACTACCCAGCCGCCTTTGTTAGTAAAGCTTTCCGCTTCGACGAAAAGTTCGGCGGGGTTTTGGTTGCAAGCCGAAAAGAGGCATACAACCGATAAAAATAAAAAATGTTTTATTTTCATTGGATTCCTTTTCTCATTAGTTCTTTTAATTCATTCAAATATTCTAAATATACCTGTCGGGGCATTGTTTTATGCTTTTGGCAGATTGAGGCCGCCATTCCAACTACTTCGCCCATCATGGCGGTGGTTCGCTGTACGCGAATAGAACCGAAGGCAACATGGGTAACACTGATATGACGACCGGCCATGAACAGGTTGCTTATGTTTCGCGAATATAAACAACGGTAAGGCACATGATAGGGAAATATATTAATGTGGAAGTTATCGGCGAAAAATTCTTCTCCCGGGAAATAGCGCGTATTCTTGCTGTCGGGAAAATGCAGATCGATGGTCCAGGTTGTGGTAAAACTGGCATCGGTATACCGCACTTGATTCTGGATGTCGTTTTGATTCAGGATTACATCGCCTAACATCCGGCGTGATTCCCTTTTTCCTCCGATAAAAGCAAGCCATGTCATTCTGCGGTTTTTATAATCAGGATGGTTATTTTTCAAGTAAGACCAATTACCTAAGATAGCCCGCAAATTCTGATCCCGTATGTTTTCGGCGTCGGTGATGATGTTTTTGTCATATCCTCCTTCCCAGCGCCAATCCGGTTTATCTTCAGCAATATAATATTGATCACTAAACTGACACGCCCAATCCAATACCGGAAAAGCGGAAGGTTTGTCGTCGGTAGTAAACGACCACAAGTTGGAAGTCCCCAGTGTTTGACCGTCGGCAAACACGGGCGCCAGCGATTCGAATGCGTCATAACGGCTTTCGCGCCCCATCCTGTAGTCGGCGCCAGCCAGAAAACCGACTGTTGCATCGCCGGTACAGTCGGCAAAATACGTTCCCTGATAACGCACCTCCTCACCTGTTTCTATGTGTTTGGCAACTACCGCTTTGATTTTGTCTCCCTCCATTTCCACATCAAAAACATGCATGTTCAGAAACAGATCAACATTGGCATCCCTCACTATCGCTTCCTTTTTAGCATCGATAAATTCTTCTGCTGGCCCTGCATTATCGGGGCGTTTAGGATTGAACTCTTTCAATACATTGCCGATATTGGGATACAGATTCTTGTCGATGTCGCCCGAAAGCCCTACTCTTACTTCGGAACTGTTATTTCCTCCAAGTACGGGTCTATTGTTGATCAAGGCTACTTTGACGCCCAGACGGGCTGCCGCAACAGCTGCACAAATACCCGCAGCGCCACCGCCAACCACAATAAACTCATATTTTCCACCTTCTTTTACAGTTATACCCAATTGACTTCTTCTGAATTTAGATAATTGATCCGTTTCGGATGGAGGAGGAGAAGAAGCGTCCTTCGTAAAGTAAATGGCATCGCACCGACCATTGTATCCTGTCAAATCGTGTAATGCCAGCTCCGTTTTCCTGTTCCTGATATTCACTTTTCCGGCATTTTGCCACATCCACTGTTCGCCTGTACTACCCAAGGTCGCAGGGAGCGGTTTGCCGTCAATTTTTAGCTGGAATTGTCCGGGGCCATTCCCTTTATACCAGGGCGAAGTCCAATTAAAGGTACGCACAAAAACTTGATATGTACCGGTTTCAGGAAATTCTACCGTAGTCATGGCATCGGCTACCGGTTTGCCTATACCGTGCGCCATCAGGTACGGAGAGCCCATCTGGTCCATAAATTGCTGGTCGACGACCCAGCCGCCCTTATTTGCAAAACTTTCCGCTTCGACGAAAAGTTCCGCTGCTTCTAACGTAAAGACAAAAAAGAAACAAGCGATTAAAAAGTATTTCATATTTTTTTGTATTGGAAATTCATGATTGACATATTATAAGCTCGACTTTTACAGTCGGGCTTATAATATGTTTCTTTTTTTTACCAATTCGGGTTTTGGTCGAGATTATCGTTGATCAGTCGGTCCGCGTCAGGCACAGGCCACAGATAGTCGCGGTTGGCATTAAAGATACGACTACTTGATACAACGATGTAACCGGCAGTGACCATGTAGTTGAGATCGGCTAAGCCGTTCTCGTCGATTTCAGGTATGCCTCCTATGGGATAGTTGCCGTCTTTCCAATTTTGTATCAACTGTCGGTATTCTGCTGAAACATTCGCCTCGTCACCATCCCATGTGGTAGAGCCTGACCATGCACGACTCAGGAAGTAGCTGGGACGGTTGTATATTTTTTCAGCCAATCTCCAGCGAAGCAGATCGGCATAGCGATGACCTTCCCAGGCAAGTTCGATGAAACGCTCAGTACGGACGAGCGTCCGCATGGCCGTCTGTGTATCGGGTGTAACTCTCGGATAGGCGAGTCCTGTGCCTGCGTATGCTCTTTCGCGCAACTTGTTGATGGTTTCGTCCAATACAGTCTGGTTGCACTGGTTCAGTTCGATCATGGCCTCGGCATACATCAGCAGCACATCACCGTAACGCAAATAGGGATAAGTGGTGGGTGCGCCGGCATAATTGTTTTCAAGAAATTGATTGTTGACATATTTCTTGAAATTGAAGCCATTGTAAGCGGCATGTTCGGCTCGGGCTTTCGAATCGTTATTGCCTACTTGCTCACCGTCGGATGCACGAAGAACAGTAATACGGGTCGGATCGGGAGAATGTTCATAACCGAGCCATACCCAATCTGCAGGATCATAGGTACCGTCGAGAACACTCTTGGTATAAGCCGTAGCAAAGGGTACGATGGTCATTGCCATACGCGGATCGCGGTTTTCAAACAGGTCTTTAGGGTTGTAGAGCGGCGACTTGTCGATAGGCAAGCCATCAATGCATGGATAGGCGCAAACTAATTCATAAGAGGGCGCCTTCAGGCCTCCCCAGCCTCCTGCAAGACGGGGAATGCAATTTTGAATCTCGGCGGCTGCCCAATAATATCTTCTCAGGGAGACATCGCCCCGAAAAAAGAATATCCATTCGTCCGACCATGAAGCGGAAAACAGGTTCTGATAATTGTCATGCAGTTGATAGACACCCAAATCCATGCAGTCCTTCGCCGCTTTTGCAGCCGTTGCATAATCTCCGTTTCTGATAGCAAAGCGTGCCTTAAATGCGAGGGCTGCTCCTTTTGTTGCCCGTTGCACGCCTGAGTAGCTGAGCGGCAAGCGATTAGCGGCTTGGTCCAAACATTCATAACTGTATGCCAGCACTTCGGCTCTGGGTGAACGCGATATTTTGTAAGCTTCATCGAGCGTCATGCCTGTCTTGTCGAGAATAGCATCGCCCCAGTAGGAAGCCAGCATCCCGTAGGCATAACCTATATTGAAGTACGCTTCGCCTTCATACCTTGTGATATTCGCCTCCGAAATGCCCATCTCCCGAGCTTTATCCATATTATGCAACAGACGCAATGCGCGTGCAATCGCTTTATAGTGATTCGACCAGCGAGTGGCGATTGTACCGTTCTCAGCAGTCAATGTCCCGTTCTGCATCGCCGAGGGAATATTACGCTCTATACAATCATCGCTCCAGGTCATGCCATCAATAGGGAAAAAATCAGTGCGGTAAAAGTCGTTCAATGACATCTCGATCTCTTGCTGCGACGAGTACCAGTTACCACTCGACCCTTCAGACAGCGGATTGAGATCAAGGTCGACGCATGACGACAGTGTTGTAAGCGCTATGATACTGATAAATAAAAATATATTTTTCATTGTGATTTATTTTTTTAGAATTTGACATTAACACCTAAAATGAAAGATGTGGATATGAAATCTGATGTTGCGCCTCTTTCGGGGTCCCATCCTTTGGGATAATTGCTGATAGCCGGAAAATCATTTACACTGATATATAGACGTAAGTCCTTGACTTTTACTTTATTTACCAATTCAGTAGGCAAAGTGTAACCAAGTGTGATGTTTTTCATACGGAAATAAGCGCCATTAAAGAGCCAATAGTCTGATCCCGCGTAGGTGTTGGTAGTATTGGTGTAGGTCAGAAGCGGATACTTAGCATTCAGATTCTGCTCCTCGGTATTGTGCCGGCTCCAGTAGTTACCCAATAAGAGCGAGGGCACAGCGCCATGCTGCGCTCTCAGCGGTTGTATCCAAAACGAATCGAACAGTACTCTCTGGTGACCTATGCCTTGAAATGAGAGACTGAAGTCAAACCCCCTCCAACCCATCAATAAATTACCTCCGTAAATATATTCGGGTAGCGAGTTGCCCAATCGTACCCTGTCGTCTGCATTGATGACGCCGTTATTATTCTGATCAATGTACTTAATGGTACCTGGTTGATCGTTGGCCGTTAGCGTAGCATACTTGTTGCCATTGGCATCATAGAGATCGGCTTCAGTTTGAAACAAACCGGCGTTCTGATACATGAACCATTCGTTGTAGTACGAGCCTTCTTCCCGGATATAGTTGCCTGAAATGGTACGTCTGTCACCCAGATAACCCATTTTCGATCGATAATCCGAGAGGTTTGCCGAGATATTGTACCAGAAATCACCTGAATGATCAGCCCAACCGAGTTCTATATCCCATCCTTTAGTGTACATATCACCCGCGTTCTGCTGTGGCGCTGAGAATCCCGCATACGAGGGGAAACCAAGTTCAAGCAACATATTAGATGTTTTTTTGTGATACCATTCGCCAGTAAAACGCAGACGGCTGTTCAGTAAGGTAGCATCAAGCCCTATGCCGTAGGTAGTGGTTGTTTCCCATGTGATATTCTCAAACGCATAATAAACCTGCGCCGCATTTTGCACTGCTGTTACCGACTGTGTTGTTTTGTCATACATGTAACTGTTGCCAAAGCTGATAGCGGCCTGATAAGGGAACTCGGAGCCAATGCGCTCGTTGCCAAGTTGTCCGATCGAACCACGAAGTTTTAAATAATCCACTATATTGTTTTTGAACCACGATTCTTCCGACATGACCCATCCTGCCGATGTTGAGTAGAATGTACCCCAACGGTATTCCTTTGCAAAGCGCGACGAGCCGTCGGAGCGGATGTTGCCCTGAATAATATACTTGTTTTTGAATGAGTATATGAGGCGTCCGAATGCTGATTCATAAGCGTTATGTCCTGCTCTGCCTGAGTTATACTGATAATCTTCGGGGCCGATATTGAGGTAAGGATAGGTATCGAGTAGATAGTTTGTACGTGATGCGCCGAGGTCTTCCCATTTATAGGAGTAACCCTCATAACCTGCCATGGCGTTGAACGAGTGGTCGCCCCACTTTTTTTGATAGTTGCCATAAAACTGAAAAGTGTTGCTGTTGTTGTTGTTACGTTCCTCTTCTAAGAAAGTGTTTCTGTTGAACTCCGTATAAATGGAAGTCCCGTTCTCGTAATAAATAGGAACTGCACGCGCAAATCTTTTCCCTTTGGTAAACGAGAACCGCGGCGCATAGATGGCGGTCAGTGTAAGCCCGTTCAGCGGTGTGATGTCTAATTGTGCCTTTGCTCCGAATTTATAGTAATTGTTGTTTCTCGTACCACCCTCTTTGAGATAGGCAAGCGGGTTGAATCCATCTTTCCCGTCGGCAAATCTGCCGTCCTCCCATGTTGCGGTATAGTAGGGGGATGCCTGAAACGCATGATCCATGATACCGCCTTGCGATAGACTGATCGCCTCCGATTTTGAAAAATCGATGTCAATATTGGCGCGGAGCCACTCTGTCACCTTATAATCATTGTTGACGCGCCCTGTAAAACGCTCGTAAGACCTGTTTTCATAATAGCCGTCACCCTTTTGATAATTAAAAGTAAATTTAGTGAGCAATTTCTCCGTACCGCCCGAAACACTTATTGTATGTTGTTGATGCGAAGTTGATTTCTTCAGGCACAGATCAATCCAGTTGGTGTTGGGATAGTGCCAGGGATCGATAGCATGATTGCTCATCCAGGAATCAATGGTCTGCTGCGAATACTGTGAATAAGGTTCCGAAGCGCCGTCATTCCACTTCACTTCATTTTGTACGTTCATCCAATCAATAACATTGCCATTCGTTTGTCGCGCTGTAGGCCTGTCTATGGCGAACTCGTAATTGTAGTCGAATGAATATTGGCGTTCCTTGGCTCGTTTGGTCGTAATCAGGATGACGCCTGCCGCCGCTCGCGATCCGTAGATAGACGCCGAAGCAGCGTCTTTCAGTACCGTTAAGGTCTCTATATCGGCTGCCACCACATCATTAAGCGATGATGGAACGCCGTCGACGATTACCAAAGGATCGTTGTTCGAAAGCGTGGTGATTCCACGCACGCGCACCGAAGCCGAAGCGCCCGGTTCGCCCGATGAACGGGTTACCTGCACACCCGCAATCTGTCCTTGCATGGCTGTGGACAGCTGCTGTGTTGAACGATTGGAGAGAAGCTCTCCCTGAACAGTTGATATCGAACCTGTCAGGTCGCCCTTGCGGGTCGTACCATAACCTACGACCACTACTTCGTCAAGTAGGTGGGTATCCTCAATAAGCGTAAC
>Ga0099364_10012426_pt1 | contig 11482 bp, 15 predicted proteins | sample TergutTh196P3_FD_73070 | JGI IMG/M metagenome (GOLD analysis project Ga0099364, IMG submission 73070) | Microcerotermes parvus P3 segment gut microbial communities from Pointe-Noire, Republic of the Congo - Th196 P3 | ecosystem: Host-associated > Arthropoda: Insects > Digestive system > Gut ...
CGTTCATAATCAGAACAGTTCTGAGTTTATTATACTCTTCGGGTTCCCTCAGCAAAACTTCACCGTAAATAAGTTCTCCTTTATGGTTTGATACGGTGGACTGCGGAAAATTCGGTATATTTTCGTATTTTATAACGAGCCGGTTTACAAGATTTTCGGCATATTCACCGAGTCCCGAACCGAGAATGACCGCACAGTCGGGAATTTTCGGCAGTTTTTCTTTGATAAAATCCGCACTCTTTTTATAATCTTCGTATTTATATTTTTTACTCATTTTTTATTCTCCCGTCATTTTTTATTTATAATAATATTCGCTGTCGCCGATAAATTCGCGTATTAATGAACGGCCGGGTACAAATTCTTCGTTAATTGATATAACATTCGACAGCTTGTCTGTCAATTCCTGCGCTTTTTCATAATAACTGCTGTTTTCTTTAATTTCAGCCAGTAAATTCAGCGCTTGAGATTTTATCACATTTAACTCGTATTGATAAATCGAATTGATTTTTATATGCGCATTGTTTTCATAAGGGAAAATATACAGTTCTTCGCTTTTACGCACGCCGTCCCAAAGCAAAAAAGTAAACTCCGGTGACGCGCCGCGGTATTTATAGTCGCGGATAAGACGCCGAAGCAGTCTGATATCGCGTTTTGAAAATATTACATCTTTCGGCATATATACTTTTTCCCCGATATTTGTGTATATACTCCGAACACTTTCAATCGGCAGACTGTCGATGATCATAGGATTAAGCCCGTGCATACCCTCGATGATTATTATGTCTTTTTCCCCCAGTTCAAAATCTGTCCATTCGGATTTTCTGGATCCTGTTCTGAAACTGTATTTGGGCAGCTTTGTTTTGTTATGGTCTATAGCTTCGCTTAAACATTTGATCAGCAGCGCTGTGTCAAGCGCCTCAATCGTTTCAAAATCCTGCGTACCGTCCGTTTTTTTCGGTATATCATCGCGGTCTTTATAGAAATTATCCATCGATATAATTTTTGTTTTTACATTATGTTTTTTTAAGTCAGCCCCGAGCTTCAGGGCTGTGGTTGTCTTACCCGAAGAAGTCGGTCCTGAAATTGTCAGCACTTTAATTTTGCTGAATGCCAGTATATTCTGCACAATACCGTTAAAATATATTTCAAACTCATCGTCGCATAATTTCACATATTCTTTATGCAGCTCTTTGTTTTCCAAATTCCACTGTAAAACCAAATCCTTTACCCTCCGCAATCATTTTTATTATATTTCATTGCGCATCAAATCTTCATATGTTTCACGCTTTATCACAATTCTGCTGTCTTTGTCTTTTACCATGACCATCGCGGGCTTTGGTAGCCGGTTATAGTTTGACGCCATAGAGTGATTATATGCGCCTGTGCATAAAAACGCGAGAATATCCCCGCGGACCAAATCCGGCAGGCTCACGTTTTTTTGCAGGAAATCCCCGCTCTCACAGCAGCGCCCCACAATATCCGCCGTGATTGTACATTTTTCATTCATGCGGTTCGCCGCCGCTGCCGTGTACGGCGCTTCATAAAGCGTAAACCTCGGATTGTCAGCCATACTCCCGTCAACAGAGATATATTGTTTATATCCGGTGATTTTTTTGTTTGAGCCCACGGTATACAGAGTGGCTCCGGCATTCGCCGCGATCGAACGCCCCGGCTCAAATATTATCTGCGGTATTTTTATGTTCAGACCGTCGCATTTTGTTTTAACATACTCCGCAACCGCCCTGACGCCTTCGGTTATATTCAGTTCTTCCTGTGAAGGCAGGTATTTTATACCGAAACCTCCGCCGAAATTTACGGCTTTAAGCTCATAGTTATATTTATCCAAAACAGATTTCACAAACTCAAGCATACAATCGGCAGTATCAAAAAACGACCGGATATCAAGTATCTGCGAACCTATATGACAGTGTACTCCCGCAAGCTCTATATTTTTTTTGTTTAATATATAATTAATTGTTTCAATCGCCTGATTTGTGCCGATAGCTATGCCGAACTTTGAATCTATTCCCCCCGTTTGGATTTTAAAGTGGGTGTCGGGGTCGATCCCCGGACTCACCCGCAGCAGAATTTTTTGGACTCTGTTGTATTCGCCGCAAAATCTGTCGAGAGAATCTATTTCTTCAATGTTATCGGCAACAAAATATCCGATATTATTTTCAAGCCCTGTTTTTAAATCCGTATCGGTTTTATTGTTTCCGTGGAAATAGGTTTTCGTCAAATCAAAACCCGCCGCTTTAGCGGTGAACAGCTCCCCGAGCGAAGCGATATCCGTGTAAAGCCCTTCGCTTTCTATTATTCTGTAAATCTCTTTAAAAGACAGGCATTTGCTCGCATATGCGATCCGCGCTTTGTTTTCACCGAAATATTTATCGGCTGCTTCTTTATATGCGCGGCAGTTTGCGCGTATCTTATTTTCGTCCAGAACATAAAGCGGAGTGCCGTATTTTTCTGCCAGTACAACGGCGTCACATCCGCCGATTTCAAGATTGCCTTTTTGATTGATTTGGAAATTTTCGTATAATATCATTATAAAACCCTCGCAATACAACCCCGCGTTTCATTCACGCCTTCACCCGAAAGAGCGGAAAACGCTATAATCTCGCGGTCAGTATTTTCACTTTTTAATTTATTTAAATTTATTTCTCTGTTTGTTTTATTGAGTTTGTCGGCTTTTGTCGCTGTTATAATATAGCTTAACCCCGCGCTGTTCATATAATCCAGCATAACCAAATCATCGGCTGTCGCGCCGACTTTAAGGTCTATAAGCTGCACAATTAATTTTATATGTTCCGTGAAGTTTTTAAAATAGCCCTCGACCAGCTCCGACCATTTTTTTTTCTCGGTTTCGGAACGTTTAGCATAGCCATACCCCGGTAAATCAACCAAATAAAAAGTTTTATCGGTTTCAAAAAAATTGAGCGTCACCGTTTTACCCGGCGCCGAAGAAGTACGCGCGAGTTTGTTTTGGTTTGTTATTTTGTTTATAAGCGTGGATTTACCGACGTTTGAGCGTCCGGAAAAAACGATATGCGGCAAAGAAACAGGTACTTGTTTTAAAAATCCCGCGCTCATTATTATTTTTGAATTATTGAAATTTATTTTTTTAGAACCCATTGACAATCCTTTCAAAATTTGTATCTTATATCAGCGGGAAAACTACGGCGTTTTCAAAAACCTTCTCCGCGCTTTTCACCGGGATAAAATTCAAATCTTCGCGCACAACACCGTCAATTTCTTCCAAATCAGGCATGTTTATCTCAGGAATTATCACATCTTTTATTTTTGAGCGGTGCGCTGCGACGGTTTTTTCTTTAAGCCCGCCGATCGGAAGCACCCTCCCGCGCAAACTGATCTCACCCGTCATGGCGATATCCCCGCGCACCGGATAACCGGTCAGCTGCGAAAATATCGCTGTTGCGATAGTGATTCCCGCTGAAGGTCCGTCTTTGGGTACCGCGCCTTCCGGGAAATGTATATGTATATCTTTATTTTTATAAAATTCTGAATCTATATTATATTTCGGTGCAACCGATCTTATAAAAGATATGGCTGTTTTGGCTGATTCTTTCATAACTTCACCGAGCGAACCCGTGAGTTCGACTTTGCCCGTGCCCTCACAGGCTATCACTTCAACCTGTAAAAGTTCTCCGCCCATAGCCGTCCAGGCGAGCCCGTTTACAACCCCCACGGAATCCTCGCGTTTGTATTCGTCTTCTTTGAATTTGCGCGGGCCCAGCAGTTCAGCCAGAACTTTGCTGTTCACGGTTATGCTTTTTTTGTTTTCGGTCAGCATTTTTTTTATGCTTTTTCTGCAAAGGTTAGCAATTTCTCTTTCAAGATTGCGCACTCCCGCCTCTTTTGTGTAGTAATCGATGAGTTCAAACAGCGCGTCATCGGATATCTTGAATTTGGTTTTATTTAATCCGTGTTTTTTTGCCTGTTTGCCCACAAGATGGTTCTTTGCAATCGCACATTTTTCATCCCGGGTATAGCTTGTAATGTGTATAACTTCCATCCTGTCCAGCAGCGGGCGCGGAACCGTGTCGAGGGTATTCGCCGTGGCAATAAACATACAGTCCGATAAATCCAGCGGGAGCTCAAGAAAATGGTCCCTGAACGCTTTGTTCTGCTCCGAATCCAATACCTCAAGCAGCGCAGACGAAGGGTCGCCGTGCGCGCTGTGGCTGAGCTTATCGACTTCATCAAGCAGTATCAGCGGGTTGAGCACGCCCGAATCTTTGACGGCATTCACAATACGCCCCGGCATCGCTCCTATGTATGTACGCCTGTGTCCGCGTATATCGGCTTCATCGCGCACCCCTCCCAGCGATACCCTTGCGTATTTTCTGTTTAAAGCGCGGGCCACAGAGGAACCCACCGAGGTTTTGCCGACGCCCGGAGGACCAACAAGACATAAAATCTGCCCGCGCAGCTCCGGTTGATTTTGTTTTACCGCAACAAACTCAAGTATACGCTCTTTTACTTTGTCAAGCCCGTCATGGTCGGCGTTAAGTATTTTTTCAGCGGTAAAAATATTCGCTGAATCGGCGGTTTTTTTATTCCAGGGAATTTCGAAACATAAATCCAAATAATTGCGTATGACCGTACTTTCAGGTGAATTGGACGGCGTTTTTTTTAATCTTACTATTTCTTTGCCTATTTTTTCACGTATATCTTCTTTGAGCTCCAATTTATCCAGCTGGTTTTGGTATTCGGCTATTTCATTATCAAAATTTTCGTTGTTTTCGCCGAGTTCCGTCTGTAAAACTTTCAACTGTTCACGCAGAAAATAGTCGCGTTGGTTTTTATCGACCTGACCTTTTACACGTTTGTGGATCTGTTCTTCTATTTCAAGCATCTCTATTTCTTTTTGTAAATATACGCACAGCAGCTCAAGTCTTTTATATGGGTCGAACTCTTCAAGTATTTTTTGTCTTTTATCAAAATGCAAATAAATATTTGATGAAATAAAATCGGCGAAAAGCCCGGGATTTTTTATTGACTCCAAAACCATGATGAGCTCGTTGGAAAATCTGGGGATATACCGTGAATATCCGTCAAAAACCTTCATGGCCTCGGAAATAATAGCCTGACTTTTAATGCCTCCGTCGTTTGCTAAGAATATATTCTTCTTTAAAACTTCGCATGTCCAAAACTCGTCTGAAAACGCGCAGGACAAAAGCTCCGCTCTTGCAATTCCTTCGACGACAATCCTCATACCCCCGCGGATTTTTATTGTTTGTTTTATTTTGGCAACAGTTCCGATTTTATATATATCCCCGGTTTTCGGTTCTTCAATTTCAAGATTATTCTGTGAAACCAAAAATATAAGACTGTTTTCATTATATGCGTGTTCAATCGCTTTTACAGCTTTTGGACGGTTCATAATCTCAAAACCCAGATTTATTTCCGGATAAACGATCAGACCCCTTGTCACCGCCATCGGTATTGATAATTTTTCTATTCTTTCTATAATTTTCGGCATTATTATCCCCTTGAATTTTATTTTAGATGTTTTTGATAATTATTTTACAGCGGTCAATGGAGCTGATAATATGAAGAAACAATATTATTTATCTGTTCCTGGGATAAATTTACGTCTTCCGGATAATTTTTTTGTTTTTCACACCAGGATTTTAAAATATCACGGTTGAGCAGCGCCGTCAGTTTTTTGTTTTCTATAACGGATTTCACCGTGTCTGAAAAAAAATCCGCTTGAAACGGTTTTATGATAAAATTACCCGCACCGTATCGGAGTGATTCGACAATATTTTTTTCACGCGAAAGAGAAGAACATATTATAATTTTGGATTCGGGGTATTTTTTCTTTATCTGCCTGAGAACTTCTATTCCGTCTATTCTGGGAAATATTAAACCGAGAATCATGACATCGGGCTGGAGCTCTTCATATTTTTCAATAGCGTCAAAACCTTCGGAGGCTTCTCCGCATACTTCATAATTATATTTTTTTAAAGCGTTTTTCTGCAGCAACCGCATAAATGGGGCATCATCGGCAAGCAAAATTCTTTCATTCATATAAACATATTCTCCGTTTTTATTTCATTTCATTTATATTTTAAATTATTATACCATATAAAATAAAAATTGTCAAACCATTATTTTAAAAATATTAAAAATTATTGTTTACAAAATTAAAAAAATATGATATAATGTTATATAAGTTTTTTTTAAAGGGAGAAAGGATTGATTTATACGGCAGAATTGCACAAAACCGGAAAAAAAATAATAATGAACAATAAAAAAGCCCGGCATGATTTTTTTGTGGAAGATTCGTTTGAAGCGGGTATTGAGTTATTCGGAACAGAAGTAAAATCAATCCGCGCGGGAAAAATAAATTTTGCTGACGCTTACTGTTATGTTGACAAAGGGGAGCTTTTTATCACAGGGTTTCATATTTCGCCGTATGAAAAAGGAAATATATTCAACAAAGACCCTATAAGGCTCAAACGTCTGCTGATGCATAAAAAAGAAATATTAAAGATGTATTATTATGTTTCACGTGACGGATATACGCTTGTACCGTTGAGTATATACTTGAAAAACAGCCGTGTTAAACTCGAAATAGGCTTATGTAAAGGTAAAAAGCTGTACGACAAACGCGATTCTGCAGCTGAAAAATCGCTGAAACGCGAAGGCGACCGGCATTCTAAAGAACAATTGCAAAGATATTGATATAAATGGGGGCGTAAAGGTTTCGACGGGGATTTGAATTTAAGATAAGCGGGTAGTGAGGCGGAATCACTTAAAATTCGAGCAAATTAAATATTAAACGCTAACAATAATAAATTAGCCTTAGCGGCTTAAACCCGCTAACGTCCGACCGGCAGAGTACTGCGGCTCCGGCTCGGGCGTCACGACAGCAGTGAACGGATTAAACCTAAGCTTTGCGGTTTGATTTGTATTTATGAAGCTACTCTGATATGAGCTTGATTGCGGGCGCATATAACAGAGGAATTTAAATCACAATCTACACTCGTAGAAAATCTTAAAAGAGAGTTTTCGGACGCGGGTTCAATTCCCGCCGCCTCCACCACTCATAAAGCAAGCCCGCGTTAAAAAATTTTTCGTTAAATTTCTGTGAACGCAGGGCTTGTTTTTCGAAACCAAAAGTAGAGTGTAGGCTGTAACTTCCGTAAAAAAACAAGTTATTAAAGAAAGGGGATTTTTTATGAAGTACGAGATTTTTGGAGGAAACCTACCTGCGGTGACAATAAGCCTTGAAAATGGTGAGGCCATTTACACTCTCTAAATTCATGAGCCTTGTTCTGCGGCATAATTCGCAGCCAGCCGGGATAACGCTTGATTCAAACGGGTGGGCGGACACACAGGCATTAATAGAGGGAATGAACCGCAAAGGTCAGCGCGTCACGTTTGAAATATTAAAAGAAATCGTTGCCGCCAACGATAAACAACGGTTTAAATTTAACGAGGATTACACGAAAATCCGCGCCAATCAGGGGCATAGCGTAGCCTTTGACGTTGAATTAAAAAAAAACCAGCCGCCCGTCGTATTATATCACGGCACGGCGGCAAAGTTTATTGCATCTATCAAAAATTAGGACAATATGAATACCCCATTATCAAAAATTTATTCGGTAATAATTTATACTTTACAATGATTATACCACGAAAATGTTAATATTTCCGAAAAATATTTTTCGATATATGAACCGCTTGCCAGATATTTACGACTAATATTTTGTAAGCGGAAAATGGAGGTGATGTAGCATGGATTTTTAGTTGATGATTTGCGAGAACAACGCTTAATTGATAAAACAAAAAAAGGTGACAGAAACGCTTTTGAATTACTTGTCAATCCATATATTCAGCCACTCTGTAACTACATTTTTTGAGAATGTTTTTACAGCTAAAGACAATCTCAATGAAACCATCGAACGCATAGATGTTGAGCAAGCATTGGTAAACCTGAATAGCAAGGATAATGAACTTGTATATTTAGTGTTTCAAGCACAATTAAGCTATCAGGAAATCTCGGCAATATTGGATATACCTGTTGGAACGGTTAAAAGCCGTATGTCAAGCATAAAAACTAAACTAAAAACACTATTGAGTTGGGAGGGATAATAATGAGCAGTTGCCACATCATTTCAGAAATGATACCCGAATATATCAACAAAAGCACAACGCAAAAGCAAAATGCCGAGATTGCTCGTCATATTTCTTCGTGCTTGACGTGCAGAGCCGATTTTGCCTTATGGTTATCAGTAGAGCGTTATTTGCAACAATCCGAAAAAAGCGTATCATCATTAAATTTACAAGCTGTGTTTGATAAAATTCCAAACGATGAAACAGAGCTTGAAAAAATTATTAAGATGGGGTCGTACAACATGGCGTTTGATATTATTCGCTATGTTTTCTCAACAGTCAAAAAAACATACAGGCTTGCAAGCCTATTATAGGGAGGAAAAAAACATGGCAGATATTCCAGTAAAAGAAATCGGAGAATTGTTTGATGAAGTTTCAGGCAAAGTACCAAAGCTAATCACCGGACTCATGGACACTATCTACTCAGCCGACGCCGGTACAAAAATGGGTAAGTCCGTTGGAAACTTGTACAAAGAGTTGGTCGATAGTGGTATCCCCCAAGAAGAAGCGATAAAAATGGCTAAAGACTATATGTTGTCAATAAAGGATATAGCCGGAAACTTTGGAGGAGATTTGTCAGGCACAAAGATTAAAAACGAAACCAAATAAGAGGCTGAATAATGGCGGGAGGAAGAATGATGATTTTAATACATTTTATCAAGTTTATAATTAAGGTGTTATTGTTCATCGTTCTTCTTCCATTCTTTTTATTGTGGGCTTCCATTCGCTACAGAATTTTTAGTTTTGCATTGATAAAATCATTGCGAAATGCGAGTATGCCTAAAGATTATGCGAAAGACCTTGCGAAAGAAATGAACATTACAAAACTATTTAATCGCAAGTCATAAACAAAGGAAACGGCGAGCGCGTAAGTAGCCGCTTTATCTTCATTGATTTACCGCTTCAGCGCCTTCGTCTTGTCCGCTCCACCCCTGACCCCTGTACCAATCTACCAAGCCCCCGCTGTTATCATATCTTGATCCATAGTGACTTTGTTCGCTGTATAGCCGTCGCGGTCATGCTCAGCAACCGTCTACTACTCATAAAGCAAGCCCGCGCTAAAACGGGCTTGCTTTATGTTTAATTATTTTATTACCGGACGGGTGACGCCGGACGAGTTTATGGCGTGGCTCGACAAAAATTAAAAATTTACAAAAATTATATTGATTTTACTGAAATATTATACTATAATGGAAAAATCAAGGCTAAGAAAAAGGGCAGTCGCAGACTTTTTGGATAGAATTTTAAGGATTGTCCGCTTTTTGAGAAAAACGATATATTGATTAAGTTCGGGATTGACCCGATAGGTATTCAGTCGAAGGATGATTAATTAGTTGGAGGTTATGACGATGGCTACGAGAGGAAAAAGCATAAACCTATTTTTGATGGACGGCGACCCAATCGGACGCATAAAATGCACCCTTGCCAATTGGACTGGTGTAGCATATAAAATTCCTCGAACCGAACTTGAAAAGTGTAAGGGACGCGACGACCTTTCGCAGAGCGGAGTTTATTTCCTTTTCGGCACGTCTGACCAGACCGGAGAAAGTGTCGTTTATATCGGGCAAGCAGGAGTCAGAAAAAACGGTGAGGGAATCTTGTATCGCTTACAAGAGCATAAACGAAATCCCGATAAAGACTACTGGACAGAAGTTGTTGTTTTTACAACATCCAATAACTCATTTGGACCCACGGAGATAAGCTATCTTGAAAATCGGTTCACAAACTTGGCGTTGGCGGCGAAACGTTACACTATCAAAAATGGCAACGACCCAACACTCGGCAACATTACTGAGGAAAAAGAAAGCGAACTGGAAGAGTTCCTTGATTATGCAAAAATCGTGATGGGTACGCTTGGGCATAGAGTGTTCGAGCCTCTTGCCGATGTTAAGCCCATAGCAGAGTCGAAAAATGAAAACATACCCGAAAGCGGTGGTCTGTTACTTCACATGAAGCGCAAAAGTCGTAAAAGCGGACAGACCATTGAAGCCGACTGCAAGCAAACAGTCGAGGGCTTTGTCATTCTTAAGGGAAGCCATATTGAGTTGAATGACTCTGACAGCATCCCGCCCGGCATAAAGGAAGCTCGACAAAAAGCAAAAATATATGATGACGGGGTTTTACAAGAAGACGTGCTTTTAAAAAGTCCCTCCTACGCTGCCGCCTTCGTAATTGGTGGTCATGCCAACGGGCTGACCGAGTGGAAAACAAATGACGGCAGGACTTTAAAGGATATAGAAAACAGTGAGGCAAACGTAGAATGACACCCCAATGTTACGGGTTTATTAATTTTAATAGGGGTCTGCGAGTTTTGAACTCTATAACGATTTACCCGATTTACCCGATTAAGCCGAAAGCGAGGAAGCAAAATGCCAAAATATCGCAAGATGCTCTCTGACATTAATGCTCCGTATGTGCAGTCGCTAATGCGGCTTATTGAAACGCAAAGCAAAACCACTCTTGCTAACTGGAGTATTGGTTATGCGTTGAAATATGTCCTGCCGATTTATGAAAAAGCATATCCGAATGACCCAAGATGCCGAAATGCTCTTGACGCCGCATTAGAATGGATGGATGGCAAGGTCAAACTACCCTATGTGAAAAACATTATTTTAAATGAATGTCACGCCGCCGCCCGCGAAGCAACTGACGAACCAGCAGCGCAAGCGGCTGCCAGAACTTGTGGTCAAGTTGCCGCGACTATCCATTCTCCGAGACATTCGCTTGGACTTGCGTTATATGGCGCACTCGCTATTGCTTATGACAAACTTGGCTTAGAAGCCAAATGGGACGCTATCGTTGATGTGGCTGCTGATGAATGTGGAAAGATGGAAGCAGCTCTCCGAGCAGTAGCTATTGAAGACGAACCAAACCCTGCTACTATAAAATGGAGTTGTTAACGATGGCAATGTTTACAAAACAAGAACTCGAAGAGGCACAGTTCTCGCTTGCATCGACTCTTCGCAAGTGTGAAAAAATACAAGAAGGCGGTAAATTGCAATCTTCCCAAAAGACCCTGAACACGGTGTTGATTTTGAAGAAGCAAAAAGCGTGCTTGACGATGAATATGCAATTCATATATTTGATACCGAACACTCTGATTACGAGGATAGATTTATAACAAACGAAAAAAATTTATATCATAATAAAAAAAGGGGTTTTTTAGCATGAAAAATGAATATAACGAAGCCGATTTTGCTGCAGGAGTAAAAAATCCGTATTTCGAAAAGTTAAACAGAAAAACAGAGGTTGCTATACGGCATGAAGTTTACAGCGTTTTTGAGGATATAGCCAAGCAAAACGGAGTAACGCCGGAACAAATTATGCAGCATTG